>SL_3KL_010_SEDDRAFT_10005633_pt1 | contig 11213 bp, 14 predicted proteins | sample SodLakKL_010_SED_2_FD_10381 | JGI IMG/M metagenome (IMG submission 10381)
CGCCGGGACGGGCACCACCAGTTTCGGCTACAAGGCCGGCATCGGGTCTGCATCGCGGGTTACCGATCCCATTGGCGGGCAGGCCTATACGGTGGGTGTGCTGGTCCAGGCCAACTTCGGGCGTTACCTCTACATCAACGGGGTGCCCTTTACCCTCGAAATGGGCCGGGAAGGATCCGTACGCGAAGACGATGGTTCGGCCATGGTGATCATTGCCACCGACGCCCCCTTGTCCGACCGCAACCTGCGGCGCATGGCCCGGCGATCGTTCATGGGCATGGGCCGGACAACGGGATTTATGTCGAACTCTTCGGGAGATTTTGCCATTGCGTTTTCCACGGCCTACACCATACCCCCCGGCGGCATGCGGCAGGTCGAAGACATGCCAGCCCTGATCAGCAACCACGAAATGAACACCTTGTTCCAGGCAGTGGAAGAAGCCACCCAGGAGGCCATTTACAATTCGCTGTTCATGGCCCGGACGGTGCAGGGCCATCAGGGCAACCGCAGCGAGGCCATTCCGCTGGACAGGCTTGTCGAGGTCATGGAGCGCTACAATATGCTCGATCTGAACACCCGGTTGCAGAGAAGGCCGTAAGCTACCTACTGATCATTCATTTCAAAACAAATCAAAACACCCAACCAACATGAAAACCATACTCCATTTGCCCCTGATCTTATCGATAATGGCGCTGCTTTCGGGTTGCGCCCCTCCCGAACCGGAACGTTTTCCCGGCGAAAGCTGGGAAAGGGCGCACCGTGTCGAAGACTTCCGATTTTCGTCCGAAGGGCTTGAACGCGCCAGGGAGTACGCCCAAACCATCAATACGGCTGCGGTCATGATCGTTACCGAAGGCATCATCGTAGACGAATGGGGGGAGGTAGATACCAAGTACATGACCCATTCGATCAGGAAGAGTTTTCTGAGCGCCATGTACGGCAGGTATGTGGAAGACGGAACCATCAACCTGGACCTGACCATGGAAGACATCGGCATCGACGACGACCCCCCCCTTACCGCACTCGAACGCACAGCCAGCATCCGCGATATCATGAAGTCTCGTTCGGGCATTTATCACGACGCCCTTTACGAATCCCAGCGCATGAAGGACCTGAAACCCGTTGGCCTGGTTGTCAGGCCGGGCACCTTCTGGTACTATAATAACTGGGACTTCAATGCGGCAGGCACCATCTTCATGCAACTCACGGGCAGGGACTTCTTTCGGGCACTGAAGGATGAGATCGCCGACCCCATCGGCATGGAACAATTTGAAGCCGACGACGGGTGGTATGTAACGGGCGAGGAGTCCATTTACCCGGCCTATCCCTTTGCCATTGATTCGCGCGACCTGGCCCGCTTCGGGCTGCTGATGCTTCGTGGCGGCCGCTGGGAAGACCGGCAGGTGGTGCCCGCTTCCTGGGTGTTCGAGAGCACGCGCTACCATTCAGACGCCACCCTGTACGACAGCGACGGATACGGGTATATGTGGTGGGTGGCCAGGGATTTCAACACCTATCCCCACCTGCCCAATGTCGAGCTACCCGAAGGCTCCTATTCGGCCAGGGGTGCCGGCGGGCACTACCTGCTGATCATCCCCGAATACGATCTGATCATAGTCCACCGGGTGGATACCTATCAGCGCAACAACAGGGTATCGGAAGAAGAGTTCGGCACCCTGGTGCAACTGATCCTCGATGCCAGGTTTTGATCGCGTGTTAACCGGAATGGGCCGAAAACCCGGATTTTATTCATGAATTAGCTGACTTACCGGTGAAAAGCGGAATTATTGGCATTGTTGGAGGCATGGGTCCCGGAGCGGGCATCGACCTGTCGTCAAAGATCGTATCGCAAACCCTGGCGGCATCCGATCAGGAACACCTGCCTCAGTTGTTGTTCTCCTTTCCCTCGCTCATTGGCGACCGTACCCGTTTTGTGCTCGGGCAGGACAGTGAAAACCCCGGACCCCGGATTGCCGGGGTAGTGCTCCGGCTCGAACAAGCCGGGGCCACCGTGGCCGGGCTGGCCTGCAATTCGGCCCATATTCCCGCCATCTTTGGTGCGATACAGGATGAACTGAACCGTCACGGTGCCCGCATCAGGCTGCTGCACATGATTGACGAGGTAGGGCGTTTTATCAGGGAGCACCATCCGGGGATCAGCAGGGTGGGGGTGCTGGGCACGACCGGCACCTATGTGTCGGGGCTTTACGATATGCTGGAAGATCATGGGCTGAATGTGGTGAATGTGTCCGAAAGAACCCAAGCAAGCCTGCATTCGGCCATATATCATCCGGAATGGGGCATTAAGTCGGTCGGGCCCAACCAACGGGCCGTCGATGTGATCATTAAGGCTGCCGACACCCTCAGGGCCAAACGTGCCGGACTGGTGGTCTTCGGATGCACCGAGTTTCCGCTGGCTTACCGCGATCCGGCCATCGGGGGGCTTCCGGTGGTCGATTCCAGCCTGGTGCTGGCAAGGGCCCTGGTGCGGCATATCGATCCGGCGAAGCTATACCCCTTGGGCCCGGGCCTGGACTGAAGTTTTGCAGCCCGGGCATCCGGCCCGGGCTAGCCCTGGTCCCCGGGCTGTGTTTTGGACAATTGGGCGCAAAGGCGTATCTTTGCCATGCATAACCATTGCGCGGTTCCGTAGCTCAGCTGGATAGAGCAACAGCCTTCTAAGCTGTGGGTCCCAGGTTCGAATCCTGGCGGAATCACTGCCCACCCCTTCATGTTGAAGGGGTTTTTTTGTTCCCGGGGGTGGGTAAGCGATACTCAGGAAAACCTGCCGCCACTATCAGAACATAAAGTCGTTGCAGGGGGAGGCGTATCTAAAGGTGCTGGCGGTGTTTTATAATGGGGTCTGAAGGTCTGAAGGTCGAAAGTGAAAAGTGAAGAGTGAAGAGTGAAGAGTGAAAAAAACTTGCTTATGTCTTAACAGGGTAGTATATTTGCATAATAAGTGTAAAAATACAATGGTGATTTAGCATGAAGCGTGAAATTAACCAATACTTATTGGAGTGGAAAGACAGGTCTGACAGAAAACCGCTTATTATAAGAGGCGCAAGACAGGTCGGTAAAACATATACTGTCGAAAGCTTTGCCAGACAATGCTTTAAGAGTTTGGTTAAGATTAATTTAGAAGAAAAACCCGAATTCAGGAAGCTATTTGACAAAAATGATACAAAGCTGATCATCAACGAAATTTCCATACTTTTAGAAGCCGATATTGACTTTGGTGCCACATTGCTGTTCCTTGATGAAATACAAACTTCTCCCAATGCGATAAGGGTTCTAAGATATTTTTACGAACAAATACCTGAACTACATGTTATTGCAGCCGGTTCTTTGCTGGATTTAACGCTGAACGAAATTCAATATTCAATGCCTGTTGGCAGGGTGGAATTCTGCTATATGTATCCGATGAATTTCCAGGAATTTCTTGAAGCCAATGCGCAACCAAAACTTGCCGGCTATATTAAGAATTATAATTTTAAGACTTCGTTTAGTCCTGTGATGCATGATAAAATATTGCAATTTTTGCGATTGTATTTTTTTATCGGCGGAATGCCGGAAGCCGTAAAAACCTACATTAATACAAAAAAATTATCTGATGTAGAAAGGATTCACAGCAACATTATTACATCTCTGATTTATGATTTCGCAAAATACGGAACCCGGAAACAGCAGGAAAATATGATTGCGGTATTTAAATATTCAGCAAACAATACCGGAAGAAAAATTAAATATGTTCACATAAACAAAGAAACACGTTCTACCTTTCTGAAAGAGGCTTTTTTTAAACTCGAAATGAGCAGGGTGTTGTATTTGGTACGGCACACCAATGTGGCATCATCCCCAGTGAATGATCTCTTAAATAACAATGTATTTAAGCCTGTTTTTTTGGATATTGGATTGGCGAATCATATCGGGAACGTTCAGTTGATAGACATTGAAAATTTGATTACCCATAATGAGGGAATGCTGGCAGAACAATTTGTAGGGCAAGAATTGATTTCAAGTAACAAACCGTTTATTGACGGTAAGTTGTTCTACTGGATGCGAGAGAAAAAAAATGCCAATGCAGAAATAGATTATTTGTTGCAACATAAGAACAGATTGTATCCCGTTGAAGTAAAAGCCGGTAAAACAGGAACTTTGAAATCATTGCACCTGTACTTATATGAAAAGAAATTGAAAACCGGAATAAGGTTTAATCTTGATAAGCCAAGTATTGGTGATTTTTCAATATCCATGCAAAACATTGGCGTCAACACCTCCTTGAATTATAAATTGATTTCATTGCCACTTTATTTGACTTCGGTTTTTCCCAGTTTTTTGGAATAGCCTCAATTTTTTCAACATATTCGCATTGTCATTTAGCCCCCCATGCTCAAATTCCTCCAAAACATCGGCGAATACGTCTCTGCGAACTACTTCGATGAGGAGTTCACCGCCAAGGTGATGGCCAAGTCCGGCTACCCCGCCGAGGAGGTAAAGGCGTTCAACAAGTGCATCTCGCCGCTCAAAGACCGCTTCTTCCGCTTCAAGCAGCTCTACATCGAAGGGCGGCTGCGGGAGTGGAATGTGGTGCAGCTGGGGGAGTGAAACAGAACCTTCGTGTCCTTTGTACACTTTGTGGTGAAATAAATATTAACCGCAGGAACGCAGAAGACATAAAGAAAGCATGAAGATTTGCTTATTTTACCAAACCGTAGAAAACAATACAGAGAACCCCAGCGATAAATAGCACTTTACGGATACCGTTGGCAGCCTGAAGATATTCGGGCTGTTGCTGTTCTGTAGGCCGCTGATTGTCTCTTTGTTTGGAAGCGCCATAGCGATGATGAAGGCATAAAAGTATGATCATAATGGATATACCGGACTATACTGACCCCCTGTACCGTCATAAAAATAGCCAAAAAACCAGACTGCCATTCCGGCGGATGTTGCCCCCCCCTGTTTCAATGAAAGGGATTTATTCCGGAGCATGTTGACCCCCATTTGATACACAAAGTGTAACACTACCTGCGAAGGGTATAACGAATCGTCAAAAACCTGCAATTCATTGATAATTTTGCGGGAAACATAGATTGTATTTAGCAGGCTTATTAAAATAATGGATATTTGGTGCATTATTGGTTGCCAAACGTTCAATTATGAAAAATAAAGCCTTGTTCTATTTAATCAATGCCCCGTTCTGGGTTGCTGCCCTGGCCTTTGCTTATTCAGTTGGCTTACGCCGGTATTATCTCTACAGTGATTCCGGCTGGTTTGCCTCTGAATTCTCTTTTACAGTATTCCATTCGTTGGTATTGCTGTTGTGGGTGCTGGTGGGGTTCTATTTATTTTATTCCTTTCTGGTGCCAAAATTCTTATTCCAGGGCCTGAAATCGAAGTTTTTCCGCTTTGCTGCAGCATGGGCTTTTCTCATAGGCCCCTTATTGTTTGTCCTCCTCGTCGAAGCCAATCATTTTTTTCACATGGGCGAGACCACATTGAAATGGCTCTTTGATTATCCCCCAATGCTGGCGCTGGTACCTTCCTACGTGATGTGGGTCCTCTTTTCACTAATACCTGCTTTTCTTGGGGGCATATTCAGGCTGGCATACGAATCTTTCAGCAACATTGAAAAGACCAGGGAATTGGAAAACAAAAGCCTTCTGCAGGAACTCCAGATGATCAAATCGAAGCTTAACCCGCATTTGTTTTTTAATACGTTAAACAATATTGATACCCTGATTGAAACAAACCCGACCAGGGCTTCCGCCACACTTTCCAGGTTATCGGAGTTGCTTCGGTATGTGATTTATCATACCGATACTGACTTCAACCCGATTGAACTGGAAGTAGAAAACCTGGAAAGGTATATTGAACTGGAAAAAATCAGGTTGCTGAATCCCGATAATGTGTCATTTTCTGTCAACATCCTTGGGAAAACCAAAATTCCATCCATGATGTTTTTCCCATTTGTGGAAAATGGTTTTAAGCACAGCAACCTCAACCTGCCAGATCAAAATCTGCAAATTGAATTATTTCAGGATGAAAATAGGATTACCTTTCAATGCACAAACACCATAGCCGAACAGCAGACCGTTCATGAAAGTGAGGGCATTGGGCTTAAGCTGGCTGCCAGACGGCTGAAACTATTGTATCCGGAAAAGCATAAGTTGAATATTACCCGGAACAGTGAGCAATTTTCCGTTTATTTAGAAATTTTCCCGTGATGATCCATTGTATAATCATTGAAGATGAACCCCTGGCTGCTGAAAAACTATCTGGTTTTATTGCTAAAACAGATTATCTGAAACTGGCCGGAATATTTTATTCCCCTGTGGAAGCCATGGGTTTTTTGAAGTCCGGTCACGTTGACCTCATTTTTTTGGATATTGAGATGAAGGAGCTGACTGGTATTCAGCTTTTGGAATCTGTGAAGCTGGATTCAAAGATCATCATCACCACTGCCCACGAAAAATATGCATTGAAAGGATTTGAGCTTCAGGTGAGTGATTACCTTCTCAAACCCATAACCTACGACAGGTTTCTCATGGCCTGCGACAGGGTGATCAATGATTTGCATCCCAAAGCAAAAAGAAATGAACACAGAAAAGTTTTTTTTAAAACCGAATACAGGCTTGAGGGGGTAGATTCCTCGGAAATTCTGTATGTGGAGGGGTTAGGGGACTATCGCAAAATTGTTACTGACAATAAGACAATTCTTACATTGCAAAACTTTAAGGAGATTATTGGTCTGCTGCCACAGGATAAGTTTCGCAGGGTGCATAAATCCTTTGTTGTTTCCCTGAGCAGGATTGACAAAATTGAAAGAAAAAGAATCTATATCAAAGACCGGATTGTCCCTGTGAGCGATTCATACTACAGGGATTTTTTAAATGGGTTAAACCTGTAGCCGGTTTAATGATACCTGACTGCCGCGGTTAGCTGGAAGTTGCACCGTTTTGCAATGGTGTTTGCCCAAAACGCATTTATATTTACGTTAAATTTTCAGGAAATGAAAAATCAAGGAAGAACCGGTAAGAGCCCAATTATGTTTATTGCAGCATTCATTCTGCTTTTGGCTATTGTATCTTGTGTCAACGGAGAATACAGAAAGAGTGTGGCCCGGGAACCTATAACAAAGTTTGAACCAATACCGGTAGACAGGGCGAATGGGTTTTATGAAACAACCGGATATCAGCCAGATGCAGACTATGCAGATGTCGAATTAAGGGATGAACCATCCATTACCCTGGAACACATAAAAAAAATTGAAAAAACAAACCGGCCTGTGGGTCATAGGGAGCATGAAATTGATTTAATTTTTACTGAAGAAGGCTCGCGAAAGCTTTATTCGCTTACAAAGGAAAACATTGGTAAGCCCATAGCACTGGTTATTGATAACCAAATAATATACATGCCAAAGGTAATGGCCGGAGTGGTGGGAGGTAAAGTCAGTATATGCACCGGCTATTCTGAGGATGAAATAGACAGGATGATTGAAACATTGAAAAAAGCCCTGTAAGAAGATTTGCTAATTTTAGCAAACCATGGAAAACAATACAGAGAACCCCAGCGATAAGAAGCATTTCCCGGATACCCTTGGCAGCCTGAAGATATTCGGGCTGTTGCTGTTGTGTATGCTGCTGTTTGCCCCTTTTTTGCTGCTGTTCGATCGCCTGTTTGGCAGGGATATCGGCTTTGGGGTGTATTACCTTTTGTCACCGGGTGTTGTTGATTTCGATCCAGGAAACTGCAAGTCCGTGTCTTTTACCCTCAGATACCGCCAGCCTTTACGCGCCGTGTTTTGGAATGCGAGCCTGAGCCGTTCAATGTGTCCGACGAGTAGGTTTTTACATTCTTTTGCATAATTCACCACGTTTGGTCGAAACAGATACTTATCGGTTGTTCAGGAATGAAGTTTTGGAAGGCAGGCTATATGCAGAATTGTTCGCATTGGCAATGGATAAATATTATGTGTTATATGAACAGAGGTCATTGCATAATGCTCACTTTAAAACCTGTAACAGATTGCGGGTAAATGGTGTTTGTATTACCGATAAAGCGTTATCTGACAGCCTTCGATTGGATCTTGGACTGCCCCCATTGGAAGATCATGAGTTTATTCGGGAGTGAATATTCATTACTTCTCAAAGCATTATTGGTAGATTCATTAAATTTGTTTATATATGTACGCTTAAATGTACATTTATACAATTATGAAAGCAATTAGTGCAACAGAATTCAGGGATAAACAGAAGTATTATTTAGACTTGGCCAAGAGGGAGCGTCTAATTATACAACGAGGCCGAAATGAGGCCTTTGCTGTAATACCGCTGGCAAATCTTGATGAAACCGAATATTTACTTTCAGGCGCTGCAAATGCCCAACGGCTCAGGGATGCTATAGCTAACATAGAGAAAGGCTCAGATAAAGGCGTGGCAATGAATATTGAAGATATATGGAAGTAGTCTTTTTTGATCAGGCAAGGAAAGATATTGAGTTTTGGAAGAAGTCTGGTCAAAAGAAGATAATGACCCGAATTACTGATCTGTTAAACGATATTCAAAAGCATGCTTACAGTGGGATTGGTAAGCCTGTAGAATTAAAACATGATTTATCCGGGTGGTGGAGCCGAAGAATCAATAGAGCGCATCGTCTGATCTACAGAGTTGTTAACAACAAAGTTCAGGTTCTGTCAATGCGGTATCATTATTCCTGATTCATGCTTGTTTGGCTGGAAACAACCACCTCTTCCAGCCATTTAAACACTCAGATGGTGCCGTGAAGGTACGACATAAGGCTTATTTGTCTTGATGGATGGGGCAATGTCCGTCTGGCGTTTATTTGGTATATTGTAGTGATCGAACAGTAAAAAGCAATCCAAACGGAAAGGAGGGACCGGATGCCTGATGTAAAATCACTACAGTTACCCAAAGAATTACTGATTATAGGAGCGGCAGTTAAATCCGGAATATTTGAACAACTAAAAAACAGGGCGTTAACGCTGAGCAAACTTTCTGTGGCCACGGGGACCAATAAAAGGGCATTGTGGATTGTTGTTGAGGCTTTGGTTTCAATGGGTTATCTTGAGCATGAAAACGAACGGTTAAAACTCACACAGGATTGTTACGCTGTTTTGTTTAATAAGGAAAGCCCGATTTATCTGGGCTCTTCATTTATGCATACTTATAACCTTTTGCCAAGGTGGCTGGAATTGCCGGATGTGCTCAGAACCGGAAAACCGGCTTCCAAACAGGAGGGTTATGAGGAGCAAAAACAGTTCATCGAGGCCATGAGCCACTATGCCCGGGAAGATGCCGAAGCCATTGCTGAATACTGCCTGCAAGGCCTTTCTGCGGAAGCTGAGGTCCTCGATGTCGGTGGCGGGCCGCTCACCAATGCCCGGGCTTTTGCCCGGAAGGGAGCAACCGTCACCATACTGGACCTGCCGGAGGTGATCGATATGATGAAGCCGGAACTTGATCCGGAACTTCCGGTGAGCATGGTGAAGGGGGATTTTACCGACAAGCTTCCCGAAGGTCCGTTCGATCTGGCTTACCTTGGCCATGTCTGTCACATTTATGGAGAAAAGGAAAACAGGAAATTGTTCAGGGACGTGGCCGGTAAGCTCAAGGAGGGAGCAATGATCATTATTAACGACTTTATCCGGGGTACCGGTGCCGAACCCGACATTTTTGCCGTCAACATGCTGGTAAACACCGAATCGGGCGGTACATGGACGTTTGAGCAATACAAAACGTGGCTTGAAGATGCCGGGTTTACCGTGTTTCCCTATGCGGTGGTTGGAGACAGCCAGTTAATAAAAGCGCTCAAACAAACATAGCAGTGAACAGGTACGGAGCATACGATGAGCAATGAGAACAACCCATCCGTTTGCTAAAGCACTCTGCTCCACGGAGAGCCTCTTTGCGGTGAAAAAAAGTCATTAATCACAAAGGACACAGAGGATACAAAGAATGGCACAAAGAAAACCTTTGTGCCATTCGCACCTTTATAGTGAAAAATTACCCTAAGCAGGCAGAGTCCCCATTCCGCTGACCAAAACCGGCTCTTATGGCTGAAAACGGACATATGTGAACAGTAACGGACATTTTCCACAAACGCTTAATTCAGGTATTATTTTGTAAACTATTGACTATAATATTTATAAAAAGTATGGTGTATTTTTTGATATGAAATTCGGATAATAATCTTAGCGGAAATGATAAAAAACTACCTCTTGCTTGCTTTCAGGAACATGAAGCGGCAGCCTGTTGTGTCCGTTATCAATGTCCTGGGACTGGCATCGGCAATGGCTGCAACCATCATCCTGACCCTCTATGTGAAACACGAGCGCAGTTTTGAAGAAATGCACGAGAATGCCTCCCGGGTGTACCGGACCATCACCAGGTTTCACGGGCATTTCGATGCCACCATTCCCTATACGCTTGCTTTGACGGGCCCCGGCCTATCGGAAAGCATACCCGAAATCGGATCCGTTTCAAGGATTTTCCACAGGAACACTACCCTGGAGCTGGGTGACAATCACTTTACAAACATCCGTATCTTTTATGTGGACTCCTGTTTCCATGAAATGTTCAGCTTCCCTTTACTGGAAGGAGATCCCGCAAGCTCCCTCAACAATCCGTCGCATGTGGTGCTTACCCGGACTGTTGCCGAAAACCTGTTTCCCGGCAGTTCTGCCGTCGGGCAAGTGGTGCAGATGGATGTTTTATGGATCGACACAGAAAAGGATCAGCTGAGTACCGAAAGAAGACCCTTTGTTGTGGGCGCCGTTTTGGAGGATCCGCCCACCAATACCCACCTGCAATTTGAGGTTTTGGCACCGCTGCTGATCATCCCCGATGAACAGCAAAACCAGCTGCAAAATTTCTTCGCAACCTATTTTCTGCTCAATGCCCCCCTCGACGCTGCGCTGGAAGAAAAAATTACAAGCTTTGCCACCGGCAGGGTGTTGGAGGTTGTTGGCGAGCACTACCAGGTATCCATCCATTTGCAAAACCTGAAAGACATTCATTTTGGCCAGCATCTCGACAGCGACCTGAACCCCAAAGGAAACTTCCAGAACATCATCATCATGACCGGCCTGGCCGTTTTCATCCTCACCATAGCCGTTTTTAATTTCATCAACCTGGTCACGGCCCGCTCGGACAAAAGGATCATCGAGGCGGGCATACGAAAAGTGGCGGGGG
>SL_3KL_010_SEDDRAFT_10005634_pt1 | contig 11212 bp, 10 predicted proteins | sample SodLakKL_010_SED_2_FD_10381 | JGI IMG/M metagenome (IMG submission 10381)
TTTCCGATGCCAGGGATACCTTCGGGGTAGTAGATTACCCGTCCGCCACGGGACAGGATCCGGTCAAAATTGAGGTAGGTCTGGTCGACAGCCCCGAATTTTCGCCACCAGTTATCCAGGCCGAACGGACGCAGCCACCAGTTAATCGCCAGCTTTGGAGAATAAAGCGGTTTTATTTTCGCTTTTTCACCGAAGCCGCCTTCCCGCCAGAGCAATTGATCAAGCACGAACGAGTCGTGCGGGAACGCATTTCCGCTGTGATTGGATGCCAGAATCACAGGCCTGGATTCAGGTATGTTTTCAAAGCCGGAGAGGGTGGCGCGGAAGTAGTGATCCATGATCCCGGAGGAAACCTCGTGGTAAAAGCTCTCGAGATATTCGAAATCCATCGGGTCCTCACCCGGGGCGATGTTTGAATATCGTTGCCGGTTCATGATTTCGGCTGTTTGTTGAACAGGAAGAAGAGGAAACCGATGAGAAACAGCGCGCTCCAGAGCGGCCAGGGTCCGCCCTGCACAACCGCCAGCGTGCCGGCAAGCACAAAGGCGCCGCTCATGATGCTGCCGCTGAGGTTCTGAATGGAGTCCGGTTTTGGAGTACGGTCGGTGAGGGTATCCTCCAGGTGGGTAAGGCTGTCAGCGGTTATCCTTGGAAGGCGCATGAGCACATCGATCAGTTCCGGGGTTCCGCGCCAAAGCTCCTGCGCAATGGAAGCGGGATGAAACTGGTCCTGGAAGATCTTGAGCGCGTGCTTCCGGGAGAGGGCGGGGATGTCGATCTTCGGGTTGAGCATTTTGCCGACACCCTCATAGGTAATCAGCGCCTTGGTCATGAGGGTCATTTCGACGGGAAAGAAGATGCGATGGCGCCCGCCAATGGCCAGGGAGTTGATGATGAGCTGTCCAAGGCTGAAATCGCCGTAAGAGGCGTGCTGGTAAAATCTGCGGAGCAGGTCGGTGACGGAGCGCCGGAAACCGTTCGGGTCCCCATTTTTCCCGACACGCGCCATGGCGGCCAGATTACGGGTGGCGCCCTCGATGTCGCCGGAGACCAGGGCATGGAAATAGTAAAGCATGCGCCGCCTGGTACGCTCCTCAAAACGTCCCACCATGCCGAGATCTATAAAACCGATCTTGTCATCGGACATGATCATCAGGTTTCCGGGATGCAGATCGGCATGAAAAAAGCCGTCCTTGTAGAGCATGCGTATAATGGCCTCGGCACCGCGGTCCAGGATTTTCTGTTTACGGTCGGCCGGCGCCTCTGACAGTTCGTTCGTGTCCGGCGTGATGCCCTCCAGAAACTCCATGCAGAGGATATCCCGCGTGCTGTATTCGCGATAGATCTCGGGGAAGCGGATGTAGTCGACATCTTTGAAATTGACCTTGAAGATCTCGGCATTGTCCGCTTCGTTTTCCATCTCCACTTCCTTAATGGTATAGGAGCCGAATTCGCGGATAAGCCGGCGCGGTTGATATTGGGGGATGACCCAGTTCAGGAAGTGTCCGAGCCATCTGAGCAGGATGATATCCGTTTCGACCGTATCGCGTATGCCCGGTTTGATGACCTTGAGGACCACGATCTTGCCATCGAGTGTCACCGCGCGGTGTGTCTGGGCAATGGATGCCGAACCAAGCGGTTCCTCATCCACCGTGATAAAAAAATCCTCAAGCTTGCCGCGCAGGTTGCTCTCAATGATGGAGCGGATGCTTTCAAAAGGCACCTGCGGCAGATTGTATAGCAGGTTCTTCAGTTCGGCTGTGATGTTTTTCGGGAGGATGTCCTGCCGCAGCGCCAGGATCTGTCCCAGCTTGATGTAGGTCGGGCCGAGCAGCTCCAGCCGGCGTCGAAGCTGAACGGGAAACGGAAGGTTGCGCAGCTCCCGCTTTACAAAAGGCCTCACCAGGAACGCGGTGAAGCGTGACGGAAAGGACCGCAGCCGTTTTTTGCGCTCTTTGGAAAGTGAAGCGACATAGGCGATAATACCGCCCATGAACAGCCCGGCCACATGGCGGTGAATTTGTAAATAACGCCGCACAAGGCTCTTGTACGGGGCGAGCGGATCAAAATTGCTTCTTCTGCCGGAGGTGCGGCGATCCTCTTCTGAAGATTCTTTTGGAACCCCGTTGTTGGAATCGGCGTCGTTATTCTGGTTGCTCATCCGGCATGGTTACGTAAAACGGAAAAAAACAAGATATTTGCACAGTGGCTTATTTGCAATCAGGGCGTTGGTATTGAATCCGCTAGTCCGGATTGCATCGGGCCTGTCAGCCTGCAAAGCAGTGAAAACAAGTTACGGGATTCATTCCGGATTAGGGAATGATAAATTGGAGTTGAAATGGCAACACAAAATTTTCATCGGGTGTGTATTGCAACGCCGGGCGCAAACGTTATGTTTACATTTCGGCACCCCCGAAAGGGCAGGTCTGGATGTAATAGATGAGCGGACCTGGTTACGAAAGACGGGTGCCTGCGGTAGTGGATGTGCCTTGCATGTGCCTTGCCCGTTCTGTTAACCTCTTCAAGATGAATGTGCCATGACAAAGTTCAACAATTTTATCCGGACATCGATGCTGGGCGGGCTCGTGGTGTTGATGCCGGTCATCGTCTTTTTCCTGGTTATTCGGTGGTTGTACGGGGTGTTGACGAATGTGATCTATCCCGTTACTTCGTTTCTGGTGGAAAAAACGGCCCTGCAGCAACTTCTCGCTGATATTCTGGTGATTGCATCCATCCTGATCATCTGCTTTCTGATCGGTGTGTTCGTGAAAACACAGATGGGAAATCTGATTATCCGGAGTTTTGAGAACGCAACGCTCAGGCACGCGCCGGGCTACAGCATGATCAAGGAGACGGTGATGATGTTCTTCGGACGCAGCAAATCCCCTTTTTCCGCGGTTGCCCTGGTACGGCCGTTCTCAAGCGAAACCATGATGACGGCGTTCATTACCGATGAACATCCGGACGGCAGCTTTACCGTGTTCATACCTACCGCACCCAATCCCACATCCGGCAATATCTATCATCTACCGAACGAGCGGGTGCATATTGTGAATGTTCCGGTGGACGAGGCGTTGCGGACCATCCTGAGCTGTGGTATCGGCTCAACGAACATGATTGTAAGGGTCGCAGAACTCAGGAAAAAAAAGCCGGACCAGATCGGTTGACTTCCACCGCTGTTATCAAGAGATTAGAACTGAAGCACGTTATGGATAAAACGACTCAGGGAAACGCAGAATGGCACCGGAAGAACAGGCATCATACGATGCATCATTCAGGGATAAAGATGAGTACGCCCTCTGGCTGAAGCCGGAAAACGAGGTGCGCGATATATTGAAACGGATCATTGACCGGCTGGCTGAGGAATATGATGCTCCGGTTTTTGAACCGCACATCACTGTCGCCAGCGGTATCAAAATGCCTGTTGATGAAATGGTCGGACGGCTTGAAAGTGTTTCTAATGCCTTCGAGCCCATGACCCTCTATCTTGGGGATACGGATTTCCGGGACTCCTACTATCGCTCGCTTTTTGTTCGTATTGCCCCAAATGAGGCGTTGCTGGCTCTCAGGGAGCGGAGCCTGCGGGAATTCCGGCTGGAGCACGAGCCTTATATGGCCCACATAAGCCTGATGTACCGGGAGATGGATCCAGGGAAAAAGCCGCAGATCATCGAGCGTGTGGGAAAGCGCTTTGACCTGGTTTTCATACCGGACAAAATCCATCTGGTCCGCGTCTCGGGTCCGTCCGAAACATGGAAGGAATTGCTTCATGTCCCTCTGTTAACCCCATGAATCGCAACGCCTGTTTGCAAGTTTTTTTCCCGACTTCATAATTTCCTGACAATTACTGTCTATCCTGTCCCAAAACGCTATTAATCTTTCAGAAAACCGCTTTTATAGTCGTTACTCCAAGGCCACCATTAACCCATCTAATACTATTACATTATGGCTGCGTATCAATTTTTCAAACAGGTAAATAAATGCTTCGATCGGGCGGCGGGCCATCTGACCATTGAAAAGGGTCTGTTGGGCCAGATCAAAGCGTGCAACAGCACCTATCATATTACCTTTCCGCTTCGCCGGGACGATGGCAGCGTAGAGGTCATACATGGCTGGCGGTCGGCGCACAGCGCCCACAAAATGCCTACCAAAGGAGGTATCCGCTACGCACTGGAAGTGAATGAAGACGAAGTGACGGCCCTTGCCGCGCTGATGACATACAAATGTGCCGTGGTATCGGTGCCGTTTGGCGGTGCCAAGGGCGGTATCCGCATCAACCCGTCCAAGTATTCGGCATCCGAGATCGAGCGGGTCACCAGGCGGTTCACGTTTGAGTTGATCAAAAAGAATTTTCTGGGTCCGGGCGTGGATGTGCCGGCACCGGACTATGGTTCCAGCTCGCGTGAAATGGCATGGATACTGGATACCTACCAGAGCATGGTCGATTCGCTTGACAGTGAAGGCTGCGTTACCGGCAAGCCGATTGAGCAAGGCGGTATCAGCGGACGCACCGAGGCTACCGGCCGCGGCATCTTTTTTGGACTGAAAGAGGCGTGTGCCAACAAAAAGGACATGGAGGCGCTTGGCCTTGCCACCGGACTGGAAGGCAAGCGGGTCATCGTCCAGGGCCTTGGCAACGTTGGCTACTATGCGGCACATTATCTGCGCGAAGCAGGTGCGCTCATAACCGGCGTGGCCGAAGTCCACGGAGGCATTTATGACGACAAGGGTATTGATGTTGAAAAACTGCGCGACCATATCCGCGAAACCGGTTCCATTCGCGAATATCCCGATGGCCGGTTTATCGAGGAAACGGCAAGCGTGCTGGAGATGGAGTGCGACATACTGGTCCCGGCTGCCCTGGAAAACCAGATTACGGTTGAAAACGCCGGAAGGATGAACGCAAAGATCATCGGCGAGGGCGCCAACGGTCCCACATCCAGCGAAGCGGATACCATTCTTCGGGAAAAGGGCATACTGGTGGTACCGGATATCTATCTGAATGCTGGCGGTGTCACGGTCTCCTATTTTGAATGGATCAAAAACCTCTCTCACATCCGCTTTGGCCGGATGGACCGCCGCTATGAGGAAAATGCGATGACGCGTCTTCTGGAAGCCATTGAGGGCCTTACCGGGGAGCATTTCAGCGAGCACGACGTCAAGCGGATCGGCAAGGGGCCCGAGGAGTGGGATATCGTAGATTCCGGACTGGAAGACACCATGGTCACCGCCTATCACATGCTGCATGAAACAGCGCGGCAGTACGACACGGATCTTCGGAATGCCGCGTATATCAGCGCAATCAAAAAAGTGGCCATATCCTACCAGCAAATGGGAATTTTCCCGTAAACACTCTTTTCGTTGTTTTTCCGGACAGGGCCGGTTGCCGGATCCTGTACACAGGTGCTTGATTTTTGGATGAAAAAGCGCTCTTTTATGCTGACATTTGTCCTGTTTGTGCTTCCGGCACTGATTATCGGCGTTGCCATCGTGCTTGCCATGCGCAAGTCCGATGCCTTTTAAAGACCACCGTACTGGAACTGGCCGTGGACCGCTGCGCCATTGGCGCGTTTGCTGCCGGATTCATCGTGACAATGGTTGTGAGCCTGTCCACCAGTCCGCCCAAAGAAACGTCCAGTTTTTTTGAGGCGATGAAGGATGATCAGATCCGGCCATAACCAAATCCGGGCTCATCAGATAAAGCGATCGGAGCTCATCCAATGAACGGCGCCAGGTCAACGATATAATCGGCGAATCTGGAGAGGCCTTTCTGTGTTACCCGATAACGCGATTCGGTTTTGTTTCCTTCGGTGGTTTTCTGAACGGAGACATATCCCGCATCAACAAGCTTGGAAAGGTGGGTGCTCAGGTTGCCGTCGGTAGCATTGAGGACTTTTTTCAGTTCATTAAAACTGATATCATCCACTCTTGTGAGCACCGACATAAGAGCAAGCCGGATGCGCGAATGAATAAGATTGTTAAGCTTGCGGTAATCCAGGGAGTTCGGTTCGGTAGCCATTGCCTTGGAGTCAAATGATGATCAGCTATAGCTGGTTAGCAGAAATAAAGCGCACTGGTTATGAAGCTACTATAGTATACACAAATTGCGTAAAATTAAAATAACACATCCACTAAAAAATAAAGTAGGCATTCAGACACGTGAAAACATCCGGAAAAAGTAAAAGACTGCCTCGAAAAAACGGTGATCAGCGGAAGCGCGCCGATGCGTTGCTCACGGAACTGTATGAACACTACCCGAACCCGCACTGCGCGCTGAACTTCACCAATCCGTTTGAGCTGCTGGTCGCGACCATACTGAGTGCCCAGTGTACGGATGTAAGGGTCAACATCGTGACCGAGGACCTGTTCCGGATCTGGCCCACTCCGCAGGCCATGGCCGAGGCACCGTTGCCAGAGCTTGAAGAGGCCATCCGCACAACCGGCTTTTACCGCAACAAGGCCCTGGCGATCAGGGAGGCATCCCGCAGGATCGTGGATGAGTTCGGCGGCGAAGTGCCCATGACAATGGACGAGCTGCTCTCCTTGCGCGGGGCCGCCCGGAAAACGGCGAACGTGGTGCTTGGAAACGCCTTTGGCATAAACGATGGGGTGGTGGTGGATACCCATGTGAAGCGTCTGGCCAATCGCTTCGGGTTGACGAAGCATCAGGATCCGGTCAAAATCGAGCGCGACCTTATGGCGCTTTTTCCCCGGGAGGAGTGGACCAACCTCTCCCACCTGCTTATCGCACATGGACGCGCGGCCTGCAAGGCCCGGTTTTCCAAACCGCCCGACCATCCCGTCTGTGAGAAATACGGAAAAAAGTGCACCTGTAATGCCCTTCGAGAAAACGACAAGGCCGGTCAGGTAAATAAGCCGGCAGTAAACGGAAAAAGCCGGCAGGATCAAGCATAAACTCGGTTGAATCAGCATATAACCGGCATAAGTGAACAAAAAACGAGACTGAACAAGCTACAGACACCCCATGACCTACGGAACCCATCCACAAGAAAACAACGGCCAGCACGGCAGCAGCGACCCGGGTGATGATGCTTCCCGGAAACATGAGCTGCTGGTGAATCGTGTCGATATGAAACTGCCGCCGATCCGCTCGGATGTGGAAATGATCCCCGTCACACACGAGGGTTCGGAGCTCATCTATTTCCATGATCCCCAGGGATACCTGCCCGGAGCGATTGCACTGGACCGCCAGATCGGCGCACTGATCCCGATGCTGAACGGCCAGTTTTCCATTCGCGACATATGCGAAGACCTAAAGCGCTACGGCAGCGATGTGGATGAAGGGCAGCTGCTTGCCTTTGTGCGGCAGCTGGACGAGGCACGCCTGCTGCTGTCGCCCTGGTTCCGGCACTGCAAAACAGAGATAGAGGAGGATTTCGAGAAGCAGGATGTGCGTCCGGCCGTCTGTGCGGGCTCATCCTACCCGCCAGCACCGGATGAAATCAGGGAGATGCTGGATGCGGCCTTTGCCTCGAACGGTCGTATGGACAGCCACGGTTTTCCGGAAAGCAAAGACCCGTCCGGTTTTCCGGATCCGGGCCAGAGCGAGGGGCTTCCGGAAGAGCAGGCATATGTTCCGGGCGGTGAAACCGGTGGGGATGTCCCGGGAAAAGGCACCGATGGCTTCATCAAGGCCCTGTATGCCCCGCATATTGACCTGAGGGTTGGACTCGCGTCATACGTGCCTGCATTCCGGCCGCTGGCGGAACTGCGTCCACGCCGGGTGGTGCTGCTGGCTACCTCGCACTACGCCGGGTCCTATTATCCGCTTTACGATGGCAAGCCGTTTATAGCCACCCGAAAGGATTTTCAAACGCCGCTTGGCACCGTTACAACCGACAGGGAAACGCTCCGGCTTCTTGAAGAAGAGGCGGATGCGGCCGGATGCTCCTTTGCGGACCGCGCACACCGGACCGAGCACAGTATCGAACTGCATCTCATTTTCCTCCAGTATCTCTGGTCGCACCCGTTCACACTCGTACCCCTGCTGGTCGGTTCGCTGGATGAGATGTATTATGTGGAGGATGGGGATGCCGGCCGGAAAGTGGATGCCATGGCGTCCTTTTTGCGGCATCATTTTGCGAGTGACCCGGACACCTTGTTCGTGATATCGGGAGATCTTTCCCATGTGGGCCACAAGTTTGGCGACCAAGCCCCGGCCTCGGATATGTTCAGGGATATTCGGACCTTCGACCGCGAATTCCTCGACCATGCCGCTGCCGGCAGCAGCCGGGAATTGCTGCAGATGATGAAACGCGACTATGATCCCTTCCGGATCTGCGGATTCCCCCCGCTTTATACCGCATTACAAGCACTTTATGGTATAAAGGGAACGATGACCAGTTATGAGCTGTGGGATGAGCGCGAGCGCGAGAGCGCCGTTACGTTTGGTTCTGTTCTGTTCCAAGAACTTCCCAAACAGCCTGGATAAGTGTCTTTTTGCCGACGGGCTTGCTGAAGTATTTGCTGATCATGCCCTCTATTCCATACTCCTTGAAGGAGTGGATATCATGTCCGCTGAAAACGAAAACCGGTACGTTCTCATACCCGGACAGTTTTCGCATTTCCCGGATAAGCTCGGCGCCATCGCCTTCCTTTCGCAGGTTCAGGTCCACGATCACAACGTCAAACGGTTGTGATTTCATGAGTTCCAGCGCATCATCGGGATTGTCCACCCCGGTCATTTCAAAAGGCTCTTTCTTGAAAAACAGCTTAACCAGCATCTGGTTTGCGTTGTCGTCTTCGACATAAAGAATCTGTTTTGTCGCCATGACCTCGTCAGTTTTTTTATAAACGCGGGCTATTACTCCCCTGTTTTATCTATAATATCCATTTTTTCAGCAAAATAGGAACAAAAATCACGCATGTCACCTGCGATGCGCTCGTCGTCGACGGAACGCTCAAGCGTATCGGCCATGGTCTTGAGGGTTTCATAGAAAAAAATCTTCATCTCGTCCCGGCTCATGTCCCTGGTCCAGAGGTCCAGCCGGAGGGTGTCCTTGTTGTTGTGATCCCACAGGGCGAGCAGCATGGCGCGAACCGGCATGTCGGTTATGCTTGTGTCATCCGCATTCCAGATAATCTTCTCCGGGATGCTTTTTTTGTCCAGGGTTACATTGATGCGAATCTCTTTGTTGAACATGTGAACGAGTGTTTGGATTATGTTGGATATGTTGACAGGATATAATCATGCTCATGTATGTCAGCCGGAGGCTGTCATGTTCGTAGCACTTCGTGACCTTCGGTTCATGTGCAGTAATGATCGAGTTTTTCAAGGACCTTTTCCATATCGCCTGGTATTTCAGAGGTGAACTGGAGCCAGTCGCCGGAAGCCGGATGTTCAAATCCAAGGGTGCGGGCATGCAGGCACTGCCGGCCCAGCAAAGAGAAAATGTTCTGGAACATGGTTTTACGGGTTCCGGTATTCGGACCGTACCGAACGGAGTCGCCGCCGTAGACCGGATCGCCCAGAACCGGATGCCCCATCCATGAAAAATGAACCCGGATCTGGTGGGTGCGGCCGGTTTCAAGCGTGACATCAAGCAGGGTCAGATGGTCGTACCGCTTCAGCACCCGGTAATGGGTGATGGCGTCCTTGCCCTTGCCGGGCTCCAGAACCGCCATTTTTTTTCGGTCGGAGGGGTCGCGTCCCAGCGGCTGGTGGATGGTTCCGCGGTTCTTTTGGGGAACCCCCCAGATGGCGGTGCGGTAGGTGCGTTCGACGCTTTTTTCAGCAAACTGCTTTGAAAGGTGATGGTGTGCGTGGTCATTTTTGGCAACGACCAGGAGTCCGCTGGTGCCTTTGTCGAGCCGGTGGACGATGCCCGGACGCAGCAGATCCTCTTCCTTGTTTGCGGCCGAAAGCTTCTTTGTATGCCAGAGGAGGGCATTGACCAGGGTACCGGTCCAGTTTCCGTAAGACGGGTGGACCACCATGCCTGCCGGCTTGTCGACTACGATGACGTCTTCATCCTCATGGACGATATCCAGCGGAATGTGCTCCGCACGCGCTTCCGGAGGTGGCGCTTTGGGGACGATGATCACGATTTCATCCCCCGGCTGCACGCGGTAGGAGGCTTTTTCCAGCAAGCCGTTCACCCGGACCCAGCCTTTGCGGATGCCTTCCTGGACCTTGTTCCGGGTTGCGTTCTGTATGAACTGCGTGATGTACTTGTCCAGGCGCATCTGCTCATGGTGTCCCTCGGGTACATCAAGGTCATGCCGGGTGTAATCTTCCCGGTCTTCCTCGGAATGAAAGTGAGGAGCAGGCGTTTGTACCATATTTGTCTAATGCAGCTTTGGATTACCTTTGTGCCGCTTCAGGAGAACGATCACCGGGTCGGCCGGATTGCGGCCTGCAAATGCCGACAGTATCTGCGGGCATCCCGGCGGCTATTGTACTTCTTGTGACCCTTGTGCTGATAAGAAAAAAAAAGATGTAAGGATTTTCCCATATCGGAGTCATATCTGTAACTATTCATAGGGAGCGATGCTCTCACCTTCCGGCCGGCGACGGTTGGTGGGCGCTCTTTCTGCCTGACCGACTCCGCTTGTTCGATGGATGCACGGTTGACCGTGAGGCAAAGCGGGCAGAGCGGAAGACATGCGGCAGGACCTCTGAAATGTGATCAACACCAATGATATTCAGGCCTTTTTTTACTTTCTCCGGAATATCCTCAAGGTCCGGCAGGTTTTCCTTCGGGATGATAACGGTTCGGATTTCCTTGCGCTGGGCGGCAAGAAGCTTTTCATTAAGGCCTCCAATGGCGTAAATGTCCCCCCGAAGCGTAATCTCGCCGGTGACAGCCACATCGTGCCGGACCGGTGTTTCGGTGAGCAGGGAGATCATGGCCAGCGCGATGCCCATTCCCGCGCTTGGACCATCCTTGGAAATGGCTCCTTCCGGGATATGAACATGGATCTCGTTCTTTTCAAAAAAGTCATCGGACAATCCGAACTCGGAGGCATGGGACCGCACATAGGTCAGTGCCGCCTGAGCCGACTCTTTCATCACATCCCCCAGCTTCCCGGTCAGCAGCAGCTTGTTCTTTCCATACATGCGTGCCACATCCAGGTTGAGGATGCTGCCGCCCGTGCTGGTCCAGGCCAGTCCGTTCACGCTTCCGATACGGTCTTTCTTTTCCAGGTCCCGTTCCTTGAATTTCTCCACGCCGAGAAACTCACGCACCCG
>SL_3KL_010_SEDDRAFT_10005636_pt1 | contig 11212 bp, 10 predicted proteins | sample SodLakKL_010_SED_2_FD_10381 | JGI IMG/M metagenome (IMG submission 10381)
GAGCGCATCCTGACGATCGAGGACACCGCCGAGCTGCAGCTCCAGCAGGTTCATGTCGGGCGGATGGAAAGCCGGCCGCCGAACGTCGAGGGCAAGGGCGCGGTCACCCAGCGCGACTGTCTGCGCAACGCGCTCAGGATGCGGCCGGACCGGATCATCGTCGGCGAGACGCGCGGCGAGGAAGTGATCGACATGCTGCAGGCGATGAATACCGGCCATGACGGCTCGATGACCACGATCCACGCCAACTCGGCGCGCGACGGGATAAGCCGGCTCGAGAACATGGTGGCGATGGCCGGGATCGAGATGCCGCTGCGCGCGGTCCGCAGCCAGATCGCCAGCGCCGTCAACCTGATCGTGCAGGCATCCCGCCTGCAGGACGGCTCCCGCCGGATGGTCTCGGTCACCGAGATCACCGGCATGGAGGGCGAGATCATCACCATGCAGGAAGTCTTCCGCTTCGAGCGCACCGGGATCGCGCCGGATGGCCGGATCATCGGCCATTTCACCGGCTGCGGCATCCGCTCGCATTACTCGGACCGGTTCAAGCGCTGGGGCTACGACCTGCCGCACAGCATCTATGACGTGATTCGGGCGGAGTAGGCACCATGTCCATCGATCCCACACTGATCATCTACGCCGCCGTCTTCATCGGCGTGCTGCTGCTGGTCGAGGCGCTCTATCTGATCGTCTTCGGCAAGTCGATCCGGCTGGACAGTCGGATGAACCGCCGCCTCGAGATGCTGGAAAAGGGCAACTCGCAGCAGGAAGTGCTGGAGCGGCTGCGCAAGGAGGTCTCGCAGCACGGCCGGTCGGAGCGCATACCCTTCTACTCGCTGCTCTCCGAACGCGCGATGAAGGCCAAGATCGCCTTCTCGCCGATGGCCCTGATCGTGATCATGTTCATGCTCTGCGGCGTCGCCTTCACCGCGCTGACCCTGGCCACCGAGGCGGCGCTGGCGATCCGCGCCGGCCTGTCGGTGGCGATGGGCGTCGGCGCGGTCTGGTTCTGGGTCTCGAGCAAGGCCAAGAAGCGGCTTGACCTGATCGAGGAACAGCTGCCCGACGCGATCGACCTGATCGTGCGGGCGCTGCGCGTCGGCCATCCGTTCAGCCACGCGCTCGCCGGCGCGGCGAAGGAGATCCCCGACCCGCTTGGTTCGGAACTGGGGCTCATCGCCGACGAGGCCGCCTATGGTCGCGACATGGGCGAGACGCTGATGGCCTTCGCGCAGCGGATGGACATGCAGGATCTGCGCTTCCTCGCCGTCGCCGTGTCGATCCAGCAGAAGTCGGGCGGCAACCTCGCCGAGATCCTCGACGGGCTTTCGAAGGTCGTGCGCGCGCGCTTCAAGCTCTTCCGCCGCGTCCGCGCGATCACCGCCGAGGCGAAATGGTCGGGCATGTTCCTGTCGGGCTTTCCGATCGTGGCGATGCTGGGGATCAGCGTGATCAAGCCCGACTATTATGACGGCGTGAAGGACTCGCCCATGTTCGTGCCGGTCGCGATCGTGGTCTTCGCCTTCCTCGGGATCAACATTCTCTACATGCGCAAGATGGTCAACATCCAGGTCTGAGGAGCTTTGCCATGATGATCGATACGCTTGTCGAAGGACTGACCTCGCCCCTGGGCCTGACCATCGTCCTCGGCGTGAGCGGGCTGACGGCCATCCTGCTCGTGCTGACCGGCGACCGGAACAAGGTGGTGGACCCCTACAGCAAGGTCCGCGCCGCGCGCGAGAATGCCGGCCGGGGCGCTGCGGCCCGGCGGCTGTCGCGCGAGACCGAGCAGAACGACCTGCAGAAGAAGCTCGACCGCTACAAGAAGTTCCTCGAGCCGGCCAGCAAGGAGGACAAGGAAGCCGCGCGGATGGAGATGATCCAGGCCGGCTACTACGGCAAGACCGCGGTGCGCGACTTCCACGCCGCGAAATTCGTCCTCGGCATGGCCGGGCTGCTGATCGGGCTTCTGCTTCTGCTGTTCCTGCCGGGCGGCGAGGATCGCTCGATGCTGATGATGGCGCTGCCGGTGATGGTGCCGACGCTGGTCGGCTACTACATCCCGATCTACTGGATCAACAAGCGCAAGGCCGAGCGCCAGGAGCAGATCTCGCGCGGCTTTCCCGATGCGCTCGACATGCTGCTGATCTGCGCCGAGGCGGGCCAGTCGCTCGACCAGGCGATCGCGCGCGTCGCCAAGGAACTCAGCGCCGGCTACCCGGCGCTGGCCGAGGAGATGGAGACCGTCGCGCTCGAGACCAAGGCGGGCAAGGACCGCTTCGAGGTGCTCAAGAGCTTCGGCGAGCGCTGCGGCAATGCCGACATCCGCTCCTTCGTCACGGTGATGATCCAGTCGGCGACCTACGGCACCTCGGTCTCGGACGCGCTGCGCGTCTATGCCGCCGAGATGCGTGACAAGCGGGTCACGCTCGCCGAGGAAAAGGCAAATGTCTTGCCGACGAAGCTGACGCTGGGCACTATGATGTTCACGGTGCCGCCGCTTCTGATCATCCTGGTCGGGCCGTCGGTCGCCGGGATGATGGAGGTGTTCTCATCGGGTTCCGTGACACCCTGATCGCGCCCGTTCTGGCCGCGTGCCTCGTCGCGCTCGCGGCCGGTTGCGCGCCGCGCGCGGACTTCACCCCCGACGGGCTGCCGGGCGGCCGGCTTTCCGTCGACGAGGCGGTCGACGGGCTGATCGTCGGCCACCGGCTGATGGCGGCGGGCGAATACGAGCTTGCCCTGCGCGCCTATTTCCGTGCCGCGGCCGAGCAGGGGGCGACCGCGGACACGCTTTCGGCCATCGGCGCGGCCAACCTCCGCCTCGGCCGTCTGGGACAGGCGGAACAGGCCTTGCGCCGGGCGATCGACCGCGAGCCCGAATTCGTCCCCGCGCTGAACAATCTGGGCGTGGTGATGAGCGAACACCAGCGCTGGGGCGAGGCGCGGCACCTGTTCCAGGCGGCCTTCGCGCTCGACAGCGGCCGCTCCCCGGAAATCCGCGAGAACCTGCGACTTGCGCTCGCCAATCTCGAAAACACACGCTATAGTAGCGAAAACGATAACAACTTCGCTCTGGTGCGGCGTGGAGAAGGGCGCTTCCTGCTTCTGACGACCCCCTGAGCATCGGGCAGAAAGGAACAGGCGATGCGAAGCGTTGCGGCGCGGCTGGCAGGGGCTATCGGGGTGGTCGTTCTGGCCGGGTGCGGCGACCAGGCCGCGCAGACCAGCCGCGCGATCGAGAGCCTCGCCCAGGTCGATCAGGAGAACATGGCCGAACTGATGCTCGCCGCGGCCGATCCGCGCGAGGCGGTCAGCTACTTCACTCAGGCCGCCGAAGCCAACCCGGACCGCATCCTGTTCCAGCGCGGCCTGGCACGGTCGCTGGCGCGGGCCGGAGAGCCCGGACGCGCGATCCCGGTCTGGCAGCAGGTCGTCGCGCATCCGGAGAGCGTGCCCGACGACCGGGTGGAGCTGGCCGAGGCGCATATCCGGCTGAGCGACTGGGACGCGGCGGAAGCGGTGCTCAATCAGATCCCGCCGACGCACGAGACCTTCCAGCGCTACCGGCTGGAGGCGATGGTCGCCGATGCCCGCCGGCAATGGGCGCGCGCCGACAGCTTCTACGAGATCGCCGCCGGCCTGACCCCGCGCCCGGCGGGCGTGCTGAACAACTGGGGATTTTCCAAGCTGACCCGCGGCGCCCATCGCGATGCCGAGCGGCTCTTCGCCGAGGCGCTGCAGCACGATTCGACGCTGTTCACGGCGAAGAACAACCTCGTCCTCGCCCGCGCCGCGCAGCGCCGCTACGAGTTGCCGGTGGTGCCGATGACCCAGACCGAGCGGGCCGAGCTTCTGCACACGATGGCGCTGGCGGCGATCCGGCAGGGCGATACCGCGGTCGGGCGGGCGCTCTTGAGCGAGGCCGTCGATACCCATCCGCAGCATTTCGAGGCCGCTGCGCTGGCGCTGGCGGCGCTGCGATAGGGCGCCGATGATGCTGGCGCAATCCTCGGACGCCGCCTTCTGGCTGATGCTCGCCGCCCTGCCGATCGCGCTCTGGGTGGTGCTGAGCGACCTGCGCTCGATGCGCATTCCGAATGCCGCGGTGCTGGCGCTCATCGCCGTCTATGCGCTGGTCGGCCTCGCCACCCTGCCGCTTCCGGCCTGGGGATGGGGCTGGGCGCATTTCGCCGTGGTGCTGGTCATCGGCTTCGTTTTGTCGCTGACCGGCGGTTTCGGCGCGGGGGATGCGAAATTCGCCGCCGCGATGGCGCCCTTCGTCGCGCTGGGCGATGCGCGGTTGTTCCTTGTCCTGCTGGCTACGGTCGCGCTCGCGGGCTTCGTGACCCATCGGCTCGCCCGGCGCGTCGCGCTCGTGCGCGCGCAGACCCCTGACTGGGAGAGCTGGGAGCGCGCCGAGTTTCCGATGGGCCTCGCGCTGGGGCCGGCGTTAATCTTCTATCTAGCTTTGGCGAGCATTTATGGAAGCTGACACCGCCGCGCGCGCCTGAGCCGGGGACAGCCCATGAATGTCATGACCAATACCAGCGGCATCACGCCGCCGCCGATGCCCACCAAGCTGGCCGATACCGGCCTGCCGATGACGCTGATGCGAGACATCCTGATCAAGACGATGTACCGGATGTCGCTGAGCCAGGTCTCGGAGATCGCGCGCTGGGTCTGCCTTCCCTTCGCCATGGTCCAGGCGCTGATCGACGATGCCCGCCACGAACGGCTGGTCGAGGCGATGGGCACGCTGCACGCGACATCGAGTTCGAGCGAGATGGGCTTCCAGCTGACCGAGGCCGGGCGCAAGCGGGCCCAGGACGCGCTGGCGCTGTCGGAATATTACGGCGCGATGCCGGTGCCGATGGAGGTCTATGCCGAGCAGGTCGCGCGCCAGTCGATCCGCAAGATCAAGATCACCCGCGACCAGCTCGTCGCCGCGATGGGCGACCTGATCCTGCCCGAGAACCTGCTCGATCACCTCGGCCCCGCGGTCACTTCGGGCCGCTCGATCCTGATGTACGGCCCGCCCGGCAACGGCAAGTCGTCGATCTCGAACGGGATCCGCGACGCGATGGGCGACCATATCTACATTCCCCGCGCGGTGGTGCATGCCGGGCAGGTGATCGCGGTCTACGATCCGATCGTGCATGTTCTGGTCAGCGACCCCTCGAGTGCCGCCGGCGGCGGGCTTCGGCTCAGCGCGCAGCGCTACGATCCGCGCTACGTGCTCTGCGAGCGGCCCACCGTGATCACCGGTGGCGAGCTTTCGCTCGACATGCTCGAGCTGAAATACAACCCCGTCGCGCGCACCTATCAGGCGCCGTTGCAGTTCAAGGCCACCGGCGGCGTCTTCATCGTCGACGACCTCGGCCGCCAGGAAGAGCCGCCGCAGGCGCTGATCAACCGCTGGATCGTGCCGCTGGAGATGAATTACGACATCCTCTCGCTGCAATCGGGCGAGAAGTTCATCGTCCCCTTCGACACGCTGGTGATCTTCTCGACCAACTTCCATCCGAACGAGATCTTCGACCAGGCGGCGCTGCGGCGGATCTTCTTCAAGATCAAGATCGACGGGCCGAACCAGGCCGATTTCCTGAAGATCTTCGCGCTGGTGGCGAAGAAGCGCGGCATGCCGCTCGACGAGGCGGCGATGATCCATCTTCTGGAAGCCAAGTATCCGACGATCGACAACGTCTACTCCAACTACCAGCCGGTCTTCCTGATCGACCAGATGATCTCGATCTGCGAATTCGAGGGCAAACCCTACCAGATGAGCCCCGAGCTGATCGACCGGGCCTGGGCGAACATGTTCGTCCGCGACGAGGTGATCGTGAAATAGCCGCGCCGGCCGTCGGGGCTTTTCCGCCGCCGGGCGCCGGGCTAGACCGGGGCGTCCCGCATGCGAGACCGCCATGACCGATTCCGCGATCCTTCCCCGCATCCAGGCGAGTTTCGACCGCCAGACGATGATGCAGACCTTCGGGGCGACGATGGAGGCCGCGGCGGATGGCCGCTGCATCATCCGCGCGCCGATCCTGCCGACGGTGCGTCAGCAGCAGGGCGCGGCGCATGCGGCGCTGGCCTTCGGGCTGGGCGATTCGGCCGCCGGCTACGCCGCGCTGACGCTTCTGCCCGAGGGATCCGAGGTGATGACCGTCGAGATGAAGATCAACCTGCTCGCCCCGGCCGTGGGCGAGGCGCTCGAGGCCCGGGGCGAGGTGCTGCGCGCGGGGCGGCGGATCACCGTGGTGCGGGCCGAGGTCGTGGCCATCGACGGCGAGAAGCGCAAGACCGTGGCGCTTCTGCAGGGCACGATGATCCCGGTCGCCACGGGCTGAGCCTCAGGCGGTCAGGCCCTCGGGTTCGGGCAGGCCGTTGCCGCGGCAGGCCGCGGTCAGCGTGTTGGCCAGGAGGCAGGCGATGGTCATCGGCCCGACGCCGCCCGGCACCGGCGTGATCGCCCCCGCGACCCCGGCCGCCGAGGCGAACTCGACATCGCCGACGAGCCGCGTCCCGCCGTCGCGCGTGATCCGGTTGATGCCGACATCGATCACCGTGGCGCCGGGCTTGACGAAATCGCCGGTGATCATCTCCGGCCGGCCGACCGCCGCGATGAGGATGTCGGCGCGCCGGCAGACCGCGGGCAGGTCGCGCGTGCGGCTGTGCGCGATGGTCACCGTGCAGCTCTCGCCGAGGAGGAGCTGCGCCATCGGCTTGCCGACGATGTTCGACCGCCCGACGACGACCGCCTCCAGCCCCGAGAGATCACCGAGATGGTCGCGCAGCATCATCAGGCAGCCGAGCGGCGTGCAGGGGACCATCGCCTTCTGCCCGGTGCCCAGAAGCCCGACATTGAGGATGTGGAACCCGTCCACGTCCTTGCCCGGATCGATCCGGTTGATCACCTTCTCGGCGTTGATGTGCTTCGGCAGCGGCAGCTGCACCAGGATCCCGTGCACCGCGTCGTCGGCGTTCAGCCGGTCGATAAGCGCCAGGAGCTCCGCCTCGGGCACCTCGGCGGCGAGCTTGTGCTCGAACGAGCGCATGCCCACCTCGACCGTCTGCCTGCCCTTCGAGCGGACATAGACCTCGCTTGCCGGATCCTCGCCGACCAGCACCACCGCCAGGCCGGGGATCAGCCCCGGCCCGCTCGCCAGCCGCGCCACCTGCTCGGTCACCTGCGCGCGCAGCCGCGCCGCGAAGGCCTTGCCGTCGATGATACTTGCCGTCATGCTTGTCTCCCTGGCCTGTCTTTGACCGCGCGCCCGCGGAGCTCAGAACAGCCCCTCGACGAAGCCCGCGTCGCTGATCCGNATCGTCTCGGCCGCCGGCGCGCGCGGCAGGCCGGGCATGGTCATGATCTCGCCGCAGATCACCACCACGAAGCCCGCCCCGGCCGAGAGCCGCACCTCGCGGATCGGCACGGTGTGCCCGGTCGGCGCGCCGCGCAGGTTCGGATCGGTCGAGAAGGAATACTGCGTCTTCGCCATGCAGATCGGCAGATGCCCATACCCCGCCGCCTCCCACGCCCTAAGCTGGTCGCGGATCGCCTTGTCGGCGATCGCTTCGTCGGCGTGGTAGATGCGCTTGGCGATGGTCTCGATCTTCTGGAAGAGGCCCATCTCGTCGTCGTAGAGCGGCGCGAAGGTGGCAACGCCGGCATCGGCGATCTCGGCCACCCGTGTCGCCAGGTCGCGGATCCCGGCCGAGCCCTCGGCCCAGTGCCGGCAGAGGATCGCCTCGGCGCCGTGCGCTTCGCAATACGCCTTGACCGCCGCGATCTCGGCTTCGGTGTCGGAATGGAAGTGGTTGATCGCCACCACCACCGGCACGCCGAAGCTTTTGACATTGGCGATGTGCCGGCCGAGGTTCGGGCAGCCCTTCTGCACCGCCTCGACATTCTCGGCCCCCAGATCGGCCTTTGCGACGCCGCCGTTCATCTTCATCGCCCGCACCGTGGCGACGATCACCGCCGCGGCGGGCTTCAGCCCGGCCTTGCGGCACTTGATGTCGAAGAACTTCTCGGCGCCGAGGTCGGCGCCGAAACCGGCCTCGGTGACGACATAGTCGCCCAGTTTCAACGCCGTCCTCGTGGCGATGACCGAGTTGCAACCATGCGCGATATTGGCAAACGGTCCGCCGTGGACGAAGGCGGGGTTGTTCTCCAGCGTCTGCACCAGGTTCGGCTGCATGGCGTCGCGCAGAAGCACGGTCATCGCGCCGTCGGCCTTGATGTCGCGGCAATGGATCGGCGTGCGGTCGCGCCGGTAGGCGACGACAATGTCGCCGAGCCGCTTCTGCAGGTCGTCGAGATCGCGCGCCAGGCACAGGATCGCCATCACCTCCGACGCCACGGTGATGTCGAAGCCGGTCTGCCGGGCAAAGCCGTTCGGCACCCCGCCCAGTCCGACAACCATGTCCCTCAGTGCCCGGTCGTTCATGTCCATCACCCGGCGCCAGACGATCCGCCGCTCGTCGATCTCCAGCGAATTGCCCCAGTAGATGTGGTTGTCGATCATCGCGCTGAGCAGGTTGTGCGCCGCCGTGATGGCATGGAAGTCGCCGGTGAAGTGCAGGTTCATCTCCTCCATCGGCACGACCTGGGCATGGCCGCCGCCCGCGGCGCCCCCCTTCATGCCGAAGTTCGGGCCGAGCGAGGCCTCGCGGATGCAGATCACCGCCTTCCTGCCGATGGCGTTCAGCCCGTCGCCGAGGCCCACGGTCGTCGTCGTCTTGCCTTCTCCCGCCGGGGTCGGGTTGATCGCGGTGACCAGGATCAGCTTGCCGTCGGGGCGGTCGGCCAGGCTTTCGATGAAATCCTGGCTGACCTTCGCCTTGTCGTGGCCATAGGGCAGCAGGTGTTCGGCCGGGATGCCCAGCCTGTCGCCGATCGCCTGGATCGGCAGCTTGCGCGCCTCGCGCGCGATCTCGATGTCGGACTTGAAGGCCATCCGGCGGCTCCCTCGCATGGCTGGGTTCGGTGTCCCGCCCTCCATAGGCCGCCGGGACGGGGGCGTGAAATCCGTTTGCGACCGATCAGTGCCGAAACTCGCCAACCGCCCGAACGCGACCGGCCGCGCGCCGATCTGGCGGGCGGCCGGATGGAAAACGCCCCGACACGGGGTGCCGGGGCGCGGAAGGCCGGGATCAGCTGCTCGGTTCGGGCTCCAGCCCGCCCTCGCCCTCGCGCGGCTTGCGCGGCCGGGTCTTCGGGATCGAGGCGACCGAGGGCAGGCCGCCCGTGCTCTCGCTTTCGTCCACGTCGCGTCCGGGCGGCTCGCCGCGGATCACGCGGGTGATCTCGGGCCCGGTCAGCGTCTCGTATTCCAGAAGGCCCTGCGCCAGCCGCTCCAGCTCGTCGCGGTGCTCGGTAAGGATCTTCTTTGCCGTCTCGTAGCCCTCGTCGACGATGCGCTTCACTTCCTCGTCGATCTTCTTCTGCGTCTCGGGCGAGATGTTCGACGGTCCCTGATAGGCGCCGAGGAAGCTCTGCTGCTCGTTGGCGTAGTCGATATGGCCGAGCTGGTCCGAGAAGCCGAACTGCGTGACCATCGCCCGCGCGATCCGGCTGACCTGCTGGATGTCCGAAGCCGCGCCCGAGGTCACGTTCTCGTGCCCGAAGACCAGCTCCTCGGCGACACGACCGCCCATCGCCATGGCGATCTTCGACTTGTACTTGGTGTAGGTAACGCTGAGCTGGTCACGCTCGGGCAGCGACAGCACCAGCCCCAGCGCGCGGCCGCGCGGGATGATCGTCGCCTTGTGGATCGGGTCGTGCTGCGGCACGTGCAGGCCGACGACGGCATGCCCGGCCTCATGATAGGCGGTGAGCTTCTTTTCCTCCTCGGACATGACCATGGAGCGCCGCTCGGAGCCCATCATCACCTTGTCCTTGGCATTCTCGAAATCGTCCATGGTGACGAAGCGGCGGTTGTGGCGCGCGGCCATCAGCGCCGCCTCGTTGACCAGGTTGGCGAGATCGGCGCCCGAGAAGCCGGGCGTGCCGCGGGCGATGATGCGCAGGTCGACATTCGCCGCCAGCGGCACCTTGCGGGCATGCACGCCGAGGATCTTCTCGCGGCCCTTGATGTCGGGATTCGGCACCTGCACCTGGCGGTCGAAGCGGCCGGGGCGCAAGAGCGCCGGGTCGAGCACGTCGGGCCGGTTGGTGGCGGCGATGATGATGATGCCCTCGTTCGCCTCGAACCCGTCCATCTCGACCAGAAGCTGGTTCAGCGTCTGCTCGCGCTCGTCGTTGCCGCCGCCATAGCCGACGCCGCGCGAGCGGCCCACCGCGTCGATCTCGTCGATGAAGACGATGCAGGGGGCGTTCTTCTTCGCCTGGTCGAACATGTCGCGCACGCGGCTGGCGCCGACGCCGACGAACATCTCGACGAAATCCGAGCCCGAGATGGTGAAGAAGGGCACGCCCGCCTCGCCGGCGATGGCGCGGGCAAGCAGCGTCTTGCCGGTACCCGGCGGGCCGACCAGGAGCGCGCCCTTCGGGATCTTGCCGCCGAGGCGGCTGAACTTCTGCGGGTTGCGCAGGAACTCGACGATCTCCTCAAGTTCGTCCTTGGCCTCGTCGATGCCGGCCACGTCGTCGAAGGTCACGCGGCCGTGCTTCTCGGTCAGGAGCTTCGCCTTGGACTTGCCGAAACCCATCGCGCCGCCGCGCCCGCCGCCCTGCATCCGGTTCATGAAGAAGATCCAGATGGCGATCAGAAGCAGGAAGGGCAGCCAGACGGTCAGCGCCGCGAGAAGGCCCGAACGCTGCTGCGGCCGCGCCTCGACCGCGACGTTCGAGGCCAGCAACCGCTCGGTCGGGTTCTCGCCGTCCGGGCGCACGGTCGTGTAGACCTGACCCTGCCGGTCGGTCACGCGCAGGTTCTCGCCGTCGATGACGACGCGGCTCACATCTCCGGCATCGACCCGCTGGAGGAACTCCGAATAGGCGATCGTCCGCCCCGTCTGTTGCTGCTGGCCGTTGCTGAACAGGCTGAACAGCACGATCATCATGAAGAAAAGGACGATCCAGAAGGCGAAGTTACGTGCGTTGCCCACCCAGGCTCTCCAGCGCTTGCGGCCCATGCGGCCAGTCAGACCGTCAAGATAGTCATCCGGGGGGGTTATTCAATCCGAATCGTCCCCGCCCCGGCGGGCGCGGCGGCCGGTCGCAGATCGAGCGCCCAGCCTGCCG
>SL_3KL_010_SEDDRAFT_10005637_pt1 | contig 11211 bp, 8 predicted proteins | sample SodLakKL_010_SED_2_FD_10381 | JGI IMG/M metagenome (IMG submission 10381)
CCCGCCGCGTCGACCTGGGACCGGTCGACACGGGGAACGCGAGCGTCGTCGCCGTGGCGCTGCCGCCGGATCTGCCCGACGGGGCCTACGTGGTCAGCTACCGGGTGATCTCGGCCGACAGCCATCCCGTCGGTGGGGTCCGCACCTTCACCGTCGGCGACGGCGTGGAGGAGGTGGCGGCCACCACCCTGGCGGCGATCGCCGATGACGGGACGTCGGTGGCGGCGCGGCGGGTCGGGCAGCTGCTCCGAGGCCTCGGCTACGGGGCGCTACTGCTGGCGACCGGCGCGGCGTTCACCGGGTGGCTGATCGTCCGACGCCCCGCGGACCGGGCCGTGGCCCACCAGCTGGCGGTGTGGTCAGCCCTGATCGGCGTGGTGGTGTCCCTGGTCGGGGTCCCGGTCCAGGCTGTCGCCGTCACCGGCGAGCTGGGTACCGCCTGGTCCGTGGTGGGCCTGTGGGAGACCGCGACCTCGAGCTTCGGGGTGGCCAGCATCGTGCGCTCGGCCCTGCTCGCCGTGCTGGCGACGGTGCTCCTCGCGGGGCTGCCCGGTGTGTTGGCAGCGGCGCTGGCAGCCGGCGCGCTCGGCACGGTGGTGCTGGACGGCCACCAGCGCAGCGTGCCCCCGACGTGGCTGCTGGTGACCGGTGACCTGGTGCACGTCGGCGCCGCTGCGGTGTGGTTCGGCGGTCTGGTCGTGCTGGCCGCGGTGCTCGGCCGTCGGTCGACGCGCCCCGAGGCGGTGTCCGCCGCCGAGCTGGTGGCTCGGTTCAGCGGTGTGGCGCTGGTGGCTGCCGTGCTGGTCGCCCTCGGGGGAACAGCCATGGCGTGGCCGTTGGTGGGGCAGCCCGCAGCGCTGGTGGGCACGGCCTACGGGCTCACCCTGCTGGCCAAGCTCGCGACGGTCGGCGTCGTGGTGCTGGTCGCCGCCTACAACCGGTTCCGGCTGGTGCCGGCGATCGCCGCAGGGGCGACCGTCAGCGGTGGCGCCCCGGGCGGTGCCGAGCCCCCGGTGGGCTCGACCGAGGTCGCGGATGCCGTGGCGCCGGGCGCGCTGGCCGTCGACCTCGAACAGCGTCGCGCCACCACCGCCTGGTCCCAACTGCAGCGCACGCTCCGGCTGGAGGTCGCTCTGCTCAGCGGTGTGCTGCTGCTCACCGGGGTCCTGGCCACGACCCAGCCGGCGACGGAGGCGGCGGGCTTCGGCGGGGTCTTCGAGACCACCATCGCCCTGGGCGCCGAGCTCGAGCTGGACCTGGTGGTCGACCCGAACGTCGTGGGTCGCAACACCTTCCACCTCTACGTCCTCGATGCCACGGGTCGTCCGAGCGAGGCGGTGGAGGACGTGCGTCTGGAGCTCACCTTCGTGCCCGCCGGGATCGGCCCGATCCGGATCGAGCCCTTCTTCGCGGGCCCGGGCCACTGGATCGCCACCACCGAGGCGCTGTCCTTCGCCGGGGACTGGGAGGTGCGGGTGGTCGCCGGGGTCGACCGCTTCACCGAGCACACCGCCACCCTGACCGTCCCCGTGGCACCCTGACCCGTCCGAGGTCGACAGCCCTGTCCCCGGTACCGACCCCTTCGCCCCCGGAGCTCCCCGTGACCGTCACCCGACACCCTGACCCGACGGCGTGGACGCCTCGCCGACGTGGGGTCGCCGCCGTCGTCCTCTGTGCGCTGCTGCTGATGTCGGTGGCGCTGCCGGCTGCCGCGCACCCGTTCCTGCGCGGTGGAGGTGAGGTACCGGTCGACTCCCTGGCGACCGTCACCCTGGACCTCGCCCACGGCTGCGGCACGGAGGCCGCCGGCGATGGCCAGGACACGCTGGAGGTCGCACTGGAGATCCCCGACTGGCTGCGGGTCGTGTCGGTGGCCGACCACCCGGGCTACGTCCACGACCTCGAGGTCGAGGCGGGCCGGATCGCGGTGATCACCTGGACGGCGGAGGCTGCGCGTGAGCCGGCCCCTGCCTTCGACCTCGACGTGGTGGCCAGCGGTACCCCGGGAGAGACCCGCCACCTCGCCGTCTTCCAGGGCTGTGCCGACACCGCCTACCGCTGGATCGGGACCCCCGAGGAGCCCGCGGACGACCCGGCCATCAACGTCCGCCTCGTCGCGGCCGACCCCGACCGGCCAGCACCGCCTCCGGAGCCGACCGAGGACCCCGACGCCGAGGTGACCACCACCGAGGGTGAGGCGGACGCCGACCCTGACACCGAGGCGGGCGGGGACGACCCAGCGGCAGGGGCGGACGAGTCGGCACCCGAGGGCGACGACGTCGAGGATGCGGATGACGCGGACGGGACCGAGGACGCCGTACCGGCGGAAGCTGCCCCGGACGGTGATGACGCCACCCCGCGGCGCGCGCCCGTCTGGGCCGGCGGCGTGCTGGCCCTGCTCGCCGCTGCTGGGGTGCTGTTCCTGGTGCTGCCAGCGCGTCGCCGCGCCGACCGGTGAGCCGCGCCGGACGGGGTGTCGTACCGGGGGTACTCGCCCTGGTGTTGCTCCTCCCCGGCCAGGCGGCGGTCGCTGACCCGGCGCGGCCGACCCACTACCGCTCGAGCGTGACGGCGGTCGTGACCGGTGACGCGACAGCCGTGCCGGGCGTGACCGCCGAGGTGGTGGGCGGCGACGCCTACCTGGTCCTCGCCGTCCCATCCGGGCGGGCGGTCGAGGTACCCGGGTACGAGGGTGAGGCCTACCTGCGGTTCGCCGTCGACGGGCGGGTCGAGGTCAACACCCGCTCGCCGGCGCGGTGGCTCAACGACGCCCGTTTCGGGGCGCTCGACGTCGAGGTGCCCGCCAGCGCCGACGTCGATGCGCCGCCGCAGTGGGAGCCGGTGGCCACCGCAGGCCGCTACGCCTGGCACGACCACCGGATCCACTTCATGTCGCCGACGCTGCCGGGCGACGTCGACCCCACAGCGGGCACGATCCAGGACGTGTTCGCCTGGGAGATCCCGCTCCTGCTCGACGGTGAGGACGCGAGGATCGAGGGGCGGCTCGTCTGGGTCCCCGGCCCCTCTCCGGCCGTCCCCCTCGCGCTGCTGGTGGTGACCATCGCGGCTGCCGGCTGGCTGTCGGCCACCTCACCGGCACGCCGGGGGATCGGCGTGCTGTCGGTGGCGATGCTCACCCTCGCCACCGGGGTGGCCGCCGCGGTGCTGTCACCACCCGGCGTGGATACCGAACCGGCGCTGATCGTGCTGCCCGGCATCGCGGTGGCGGTCTGGCTCCTCGGTCGATGCGGCTCCGGCAGCGACACGGTCGGCAGCTTCGTCCGCGATGCGGCGGCGGTCCCCCTACTCGGCTGGGGGCTGTGGTGGTCGGCGACCTGGTGGCGCCCCGTGCCACCGACTGCGCTCCCTATCGGGCTGGTCCGGCTGGTCGTCGCTGCGGCGCTCGCCGTGGGACTCGCAGGCCTGATCGCGCTGCTCCGGCGCGGCCTGTCGGCTGTCTCGCTCGACCGCGAACCGGACGCGCACACGTTCGGGTCGTAGCCCGGCAGCGCGTGGTCGGGTCCGACCGGCGCGACGACGCGCCCGGGAGGACGCTGCGACGCGCGGGGCTCAATCGTCCCCGTTGCCGTCGCCGTCGCCGTTGCCGTCGCCGTTGCCGTCGCCGTTGCCGTCGCCGTTGCCGTCGCCGTTGCCGTCACCGGGTTCCGGTTCCGGTTCGGGTTCGGGCTCGGGTTCGGGCTCCACGGTCGGCGGATCCTCGGGCTCCGGCTCGGGCTCGGGTTCGGGCCCGAGGGAGACGATGATCTCCACCGTCGTGCCGGGGTCCACGAGCTCACCGGGTGCCGGTGACTGGCTGATGACGAACCCCTCGCCGACGGCGATGGAGAACTCACGGTCGGCGATCGAGGGTTCGAGATCGGCGTTGCGGATCGTGTCGAGGGCGTTGTTCTCGGAGAAGTTCACGACCCGGGGCACCCGGACCTGCTCGATGCCGATGCTCACCGTGATGTCCACCGCGGTGCCGGGTGGCACGGCGTCGCCCGGGGCGGGGTCCTGGTCGAGCACGGTACGCGGGTCGCTGTCGGGGTCCTCCTCCTCGGTGGTGGTCCCGAGGACGAGGTCGGCCTCCCGGAGCGCGGCCAACGCGTCGTTCTCGCTCAGGCCCACCAACCGTGGGACGGCGACCAGATCCTCGCCGGAGGAGATCACGAGGTCGACCGGGCTGCCCTCCTCCACCTCGGTGTCGGCACCAGGATCCTGGCGGATGACCCGGCCCTCCTCGACCTCGTCGCTCGGCTCCTCGGAGATGGTCCCGACCGTCAGCTCGGCGCGGACCAGCAGCTCCTCGGCCACTGCCTGGGTCTCGCCCACGACGTCGGGGACGGTGACCAGCACGGGGTCGTCGGTGGCCAGCAGGTTCATCAGCGCGAACACCCCGCCGACGAGTGCCAGCAGACCGAGGGTCACCAGCAGGGCGGCGACGAGGCCACGCCGACGGCGCTCCTGTTCGTGGGTGCGAACGCTGCGGGTGCTCGGGTCGGCGGTCAGCAGGGCGGTCTCGTCGGGGGGGAGCACCGCCGGCGCGGCGACGGGCTGTCCGACACGGGCGTTGACGACATCGGAGCGCATCTCGCTGGCGCTCTGGTAGCGGTTCACCGGGTTCTTCGCCAGGGCCCGCATCGCGATCGCCTCGGCCGCCGGTGTGATCGACGGGTCCAGCTCCCGGGGTGGCCGGGGCGGCTCCTGGACGTGCTGGTAGGCCACCGTCACCGGGGAATCACCCGCGAAGGGCTGTTGCCCGGTGAGCGATTCGTAGAGCACGACCCCGAGGGAGTACACGTCGCTGCGGGCGTCGACGTCGAGTCCCTGGGCCTGCTCCGGGGAGAGGTAGGCGGCGGTGCCGAGTACCGCAGCGGTCCGTGTGACGGTCTCGTTGTCCACCGCCCGAGCGATGCCGAAGTCGGTCACCTTCACCGAGCCGTCGTCGGCCATCAGGATGTTGCCCGGCTTGATGTCTCGGTGGATCAGCCCCCGCTCGTGCGCGTAGCTCAGCGCCGAGCAGACGTCGGCCACGACCTCCAGCGCCCGGTCCTCGGTGAGTCCACCGGCGGCGATGGCCTGTTGCAGGGAGCGGCCATCCACCAGCTCCATCACGATGTAGGGCTGGCCCTGGTCGGCGCCGGTGTCGTAGACCGCGACGAGGTTCGGGTGGTTGAGCCGCGCGACGTGGCGGGCCTCGTCCTGGAAGCGTCGGGTGAAGGTCTCGTCCTCGCGGAACCGCTCGAGGAGCAGTTTGATGGCCACCTCGCGACCGAGGGTGTGGTCGTAGGCGGCGTGGACCTCGGCCATACCGCCTCGTCCGATGACACGGCGCAGCTCGTAGCGGCCGGCCAGGACGCGTCCTTCGGTCACGTGGTTCCTCCAAGCTCATGAGGACTGGTCGAGGCTAGCAACGCCTCGGGTCAGTCACGGATGGTCGCTGCCATGACGGCCCGTGCGATCGGGGCGGCGATGACGCCACCACCCCCGTCGGCGTCGGGGACGGCGACGGCCACGGCGACCTCGTCCCCAGCGAAGCCGATGAACCAGGCGACCGGGCCCGCACCGGGTGCGGTCTGGGCAGTGCCGGTCTTCCCGCCGACCTCCACGCCGTCGATGGCGGCGCTGCCGCCCGTGGCACCGGGTCCGGTGACCGCGTCGATCATCATGCTCCGCAACTGCTGGGCGGTCCGGGGCGAGACGGGGCGCCCGTCCCCGGGGGGCTCCTCCCACCGGCCGATGTCGGGTCCCCGGAGGATGGCGCCGTCGGGCCCCCGCACGGTCTGGACCAGGTGTGGTCGCAGCAGCTGCCCACCGTTGGCCACGGTGGCAGCGACCATGGCCATGTGTAGGACCGAGGCCTGCACGTCGCGCTGGCCGATGGCGCTCTGGGCGGTGGCCGGCACGTCCTGCTCCAGGGGGATCCGACTGGCGGCGACCGGGAGCTCCAGCGGAGGGGTCCGGTTGAAACCGAAGGCTTCGGCCTGCGCGGCGAGCACGTCGTCGCCGAGCTCGAGGCCGAGGCGCGCGAAGACGGTGTTACAGGAGCGGCGGAACCCCGTCTGCAGCGTGACCTCGTCCCCCTCGCCGCAGCGGACGCCCCCGGCGTTGGAGATGTCCTGGGTGGTCTGGGGCACGTCGAAGGTGGCTTCGTTGGGGAAGGTGCGGGAAGGGTCATCCCCGGCCTCGAGCGTCGCGGCGGCGACGATCACCTTGAAGGCCGAACCTGGCGGGTAGAGCTCACCGGTCGCGCGGTCGACCAGGGGACGGTTCGGATCGTTGCGGAGCGGGGCCCAGGCCTCGTTGATCTCCCGGGCATCGTGGCTGGACAGGGGGTTGGGGTCGAAGGTGGGGTTGGCGTAGCTGGCCAGGACGGCTCCGGTCGTGGGGTCGATGGCCACGACCGCGCCCTCGCGTCCCGCCAGTGCGTCGCGGGCGGCCTCCTGGGCGCGCCGGTCGATCGTGAGCTCGACCGCGTTGCCGGGTCGTTGCGCGCCTCCGAGGAACTCACCGAGGTTCTGCGCCACCACCTCGGTGGTCCTGCCGGTCAGCTCCTCGTTCAGCGCCCGTTCGAGCCCCGAGCGTTGCAACACGATCGAGTAGTAGCCGGTGAGGTGGGCGTACAGCTCCGGCTCGGGGTAGGTCCTGAGGTAGCGGTACTGCCCGCCTTCGGTGGGCACGCTCCGGGCGATCGCCTCCTCGCCCACCACGATCGGGCCGCGCTCGATCGCGTACTCACGGATGATCACGCGCCGGTTCGCGGGGTGGTTGGCAAGCTCATCGGCCTGCAGGAGGGTGATGACGTTCAGGTTGACGAACAGCGCACCGAACAGCACGAGGACCACCGCGCCGATGCGCCCGATCTGTCGGTTCATGCGCGCGGCCCCCCGGAGCCCTGTTGCGTGCTGCGCCCGAGGACCGCCGCCCGCGACTCGTCGCTGATACGCAGCAGGAGCGCGATCAGGAGGTAGTTCGACAGCAGCGAGGAGCCGCCGTAGGAGACGAAGGGCAGCGTGATGCCAGTGAGCGGGACCAGGCGGGTCAACCCGCCGATGATCACGAAGGTCTGGAAGGCGATGAAGACCGTCAGGCCGGTGGCCAGCAGGGTCGAGAACTCGTCCCGGGCGGTCTGGGCGATCTTGAGACCCCGCATGGCGATGGTCAGGTACAGCAGCAGGATCGCCGTCGAGCCGAGCAGGCCGAGCTCCTCCCCGATCACGACGAAGATGGCGTCGGTGGCGGAGAACGGGATGTCCTGTGGGCGACCGAAACCGAGTCCCGTGCCCGTCAGACCGCCGGTCGCCAGGGCGAACAGGCTCTGTGCCAGCTGGTAGGCGCTGCCGGTGACGTCGGCCCACGGGTCCAGCCAGATGCTGACCCGCACCCGGACGTGCCCGAACAGCTGGTAGGCGACCGTCGCCCCGATGGAGAAAGCGACCACCCCGAGGGCGGGGTAGGCCAGCCGACCGGTCGCGACGTAGAGCATCGCGAGGAAGGCCCCGAAGAACAGCAGCGCACTGCCGAGGTCGCGGAGGCCGGCCATGATGACCAAGGCCGCACCGGTGGCGACGAGCAGGGGGGCGAGGTGGCGGGGGGCGGGCAGGAGCACGGGGCCGATGCGCTGGGTGGCGACCGACAGCAGTGCCCGGTTGCGTTCCAGGTAGGCGGCGAGGAACACCACCATCGTGAGCTTGGCGATCTCACCTGGCTGGAACCGCAGACCGAACACGTCGATCCACAACTGTGCGCCGTTGATGACACCGGCGGTCAGGCCCGGGATGAGCGGCGCCAGCAGCAGCACGATCGTCAGCAGGCCGAAGGTGTACTGCAGGCGCGCGAGTACCCGTACCTCGCGCAGGAACAGCAGCAGCGCGCAGAACGCGCCGACCGACACCGCCGTCCAGACCGCCTGTGCCGCGGCGAGTTCGCTGCCGGTCGCCATGTCGACCCGCTGCACGAACACCAGCCCCAGGCCGTTGAGGAGGAAGGTGATCGGCAGCAGGATCGGGTCGGCGTCGGGTGCGGTGACCCGCACGGTCAGGTGCGCGACCGTGGCGATGGCAGCGAGGGCGAGCCCGGTCACCAGGGCCGCCGGTGGGAGCTCGCTGGAGCTCGACCAGCCGAGCAGCACGCCGGCCGCCGAGGTGATCAGCACCGCACCGACCAGCAGTCGCGCCTCGGTCGCCCGTGGACCGTCCCCGATGACGACCGTTCCGGCGGTCACGTGTCCGGGTCTTCGTCGGTATCGGCGTCGGCGTCCGGTGCGTCCGGTTCCGGCTCCTCCTCGGCCTCGCGCAGTGGGATGTTGCGTACCAGGTTGCGGGCGTCGCCGAGGTCCGCAGCCGGGAACCCCGACTCCAGCTGCGGTCGGTACCAGAGTTGGACCTCGTCGATCGTCACCTCGGAGCGCTCCGTGACCCGGTAGAGCTCGATGGGCCCGAGCTCCCGGTTGATGCCCTCGAAGATCACGACCTGGTCGCCGTCGAGCCCCACGAAGAAGCTCCGTGACAGCAGGAACTGGGACCCGCCCAGCACGACTCCGACGAGCACGGCCAACGCCAGCACGATCGCGGTGGCCTTGCCGAGGATCGCTCCCACCGAGCGACGGTCGTCGTCCTGCTCGGGGTCGATCAGCGGACCGCCCTTGGTCAGCGAGGCGTAGCGGCCCATCTCCCCGGCCCAGTCACCGTTGCCGCTGTCGACCCGGCTCGAGATCGAGATCGTGCGGTGGCGTGGCGCGTCCGCGGCATCGGGGTCCTCGTACCTGAGCAGCAGGACGGTGATGTTGTCGGGGCCGCCGGCTTCGTTGGCGAGGTCGATGAGGTCTCCGACCGCCTGGTCCGGGTCCTCGACCTCCATCAGCGTCCGGGCGATCGCTTCGTCCTCGACGACACCGGTCAGACCATCGGAGCACAGCAGCAACTGGTCGCCCGGTTGCAGCTCCAGGGACATCGAATCGACGTCCACGTCATCGGACACGCCGATCGCCCGGGTGACGACGGACCGCTGGGGATGCCGGGCGGCTTCCTCCTGGGTGATCTGACCTTCGTCGACGAGGTGCTGCACCAGCGTGTGGTCGTCGGTGAGCTGGCTGAAGTGTCCGTCGCGCAGCAGGTACGCGCGAGAGTCGCCGACGTGGGCCACGTGGAGTCGGCGGCCCTCCACCAGCGCGGCGGTCAGTGTCGTGCCCATCCCGCGGTAGTTCGGGTTGTCCCGGGCGAGTTGAGACACCCGTTCGTTGGCAGCGGTGACGGCTGCCCGCAGCGCCGTGACCGCGGCGGCGTTGTCCTGGAAGATCCTGCCGTCCAACTCCGCGATGGGCTCCAGGGCGGTGGCTGACGCCACCTCGCCGGCGAGATGGCCGCCCATCCCGTCGGCCACGGCGTAGACGCTGTCGCGGAGCAGTAGCGCGTCCTCGTTGCCGCGACGGACCTTGCCGACGTCGCTGCGTCCGGTCGCCACCAGTCGCCTCATCGGCGCAGCTCGACGCGGGTCTTCCCGAAGCGCAGCTGGTCCCCGACCGCCAGCGGCGTCGGGCGGGTCACCTTCGCGCCGTTGAGGAAGGTCCCGTTCGTCGAGCCGAGGTCGCGGATCGACCAGCTGCCGTCGTCGGGGAGGATCTCCGCATGCTCGTCGGAGACGTAGACGTCCTCCACGTGGACGTCCGCGGTCGTCCCCCGTCCGAGCACGACCCCGTGCCCCGACAGCGGGATGACCTGTGAGGCGCCGCCGGGTGGGTGGAGCACCAGTTCCTTCGGGATGCGACGGGAGCGGCGGTTGGGCTCCGATGGCGCAGCGACGGCTGGTCGGGGAGCGGGGGCCGCCTTCCGCCTGGAGGCGCCCAGCTCGCCGGCGAAGACCCGGACGGTGCGGCCGACGAACAGGTAGAGCAGGCCGAGCAGGACGAACTTGAGCAGGGTGAGCAGTTCGACCGGCACGTCAGCCCTCCACGAACTCGACGAGGGCGTCCCCGAGCTCGACCTGGTCGCCCGGGTCGAGGGGGTGCTCAGCAGCGCGCCGCCCGTTGACCTTCGTGCCGTTCGTGGAGCCGAGGTCGACGACCCACCAGCGCTCACCGCGGCGGACGAAAGCTGCGTGCTGCCGTGACACCGTGCTGTCCTGGATCGTGAGGTCACAGCGCTCCAGTCGGCCGGCGGTGAGCCGGTTGCCCCGTACCGAGACGGCCTCCCCGTTGCTGCCCTGGGCGCGTCGGACGACCAGTCGCAGGCCGGCGTCAGGGGCGGTGGACACGACCTGGGTGTGGTTGAAACCGCTCGCGCTCGACGAGGTCGTGGACGGCTCGTGGTCAGGCCCGGTCGCCGCAGGGCTCGGCGTCGCGCCCACCCTGCCGGTCGGCGGTCTCGGCGAAGGGCGGCTGCCGGAGGAGGGACCCTCGACGGCCTCGACGCGACCCGCGATGCGGAAGCGACCGAGGTTGACATCGTCCTCGACCAGGATCCGGACCTTCGCCGGGCCGCGGAGGGTCCAACCGCGCTCCTGGGCGGTGCTCACGACCACCTCTGCGAGTTCTCGGGGGAGGGAGGCCCCGAAGCCCTCCAGGCGTTCGTGGTCCTTCGGGCCGACCGTGATCCGGTAGACGTTGGGGACGACGACACCCTCAGCGGTCACGTGCTGGTTGTCGCCCGCGTAACGCTGGACCGCTTTGGCGAGTTCGATGGGTTGGATGCCGGAGCGGAAGGCGCGCGCGAAGAAGCCCTCGACGGCGCCTTCGAGGCGCCGTTCGAACTCCTGGAGCACGCCCATGGTCCACCGGTTCCGGTCGCTCGTGGGGGTCCGGTCGCAGGGCAGCACCGTGGTGTTGGTGGTGTTGGTTGCGATCCGGCGGCTCGGTAGCGACCTGTGGCAAGGACAACTCCGGCCGGGCGCGAGCGTAGCTCAGGGAGTGGCCTTTTCGACCCGTCCGAACGGTGGCAAGGCGCCGCTTTCGCGGTTCGCTCATGACCATTCGCGGTTCGCTCATGGCTACAGGTCATCGCGGTCCGAGTGACCCGGGCCGTCTGCTGCCGGGGGCGCCGTTGGCTGCCTGGCGAGCGCGTTGCTACCCTCCGCGCTTCACCCGGGCGGGTGGCGGAATTGGCAGACGCGCACGGTTCAGGTCCGTGTGTCCTTATGGACATGGGGGTTCAAGTCCCCCCTCGCCCACAACGTCGTAGGCCGGTGTAGCGGCCCGTAGACGCAGGAATCGCTCGA
>SL_3KL_010_SEDDRAFT_10005638_pt1 | contig 11209 bp, 6 predicted proteins | sample SodLakKL_010_SED_2_FD_10381 | JGI IMG/M metagenome (IMG submission 10381)
AGTTGGCGCAGAAGTTCTTCCAGGCGCTCACGTGTCTCATCATCGCAGTCACGAGAATGCCCCACACGAACCGCATCCGCATTGAGATCCACTTGAGAGGGGGTGAGGGCTGGAAGGGCCTTCAAGACATCCTGCCACAGGGGCAGACGGCCGTCACGCCCATGGTGAAAAGCTGAGCTCAGTTGTTTCTTGAGCCCGGGAAGCCACCTTTCCAGTGGACCACGGGACAGAGCATTGTGCAGGGCTTCAAAATCGATCATTTCCGGGCCACAAAGGAAACAAAATTAAAACATTGAAACCAAGTGTGATGATTTCTAAAACCGGCCATGGACAGGCGTGCCCCGTGTTCTTCCAAAGACTCGGGCAACAGGACTCTCTCCAGCGCCGCCCGTTTCTGGCTGATCTCCAGCTCACTGTAGCCCATGGATTTTTTGAAAGCGTGGTGCATCTCCGTCTGAAAGGCCTGCTGGCCGGAATCAGTGAAGCGGATCTTCTCCGACAGCACCAGCACCCCCCCGGGCAGAAGACCCTCATGAATTCTGCACAACAGCGCTGAGCGGGCACAGAGAGGAATGAACTGCAGGGTGAAGTTGAGGACCACCACGGAGGCGTTCACAATGGCCACGTCCTGTATGTCCGCGCAGACCATGTCTACGGGAACAAGGGAATCATCCTTTTCCAGGATTGCACGGCACCGTTCCAGCATGGCCATGGAATTGTCCACGGCGACGATGCGGCACCCGCCATGGTTTATGTTCCGGCGCATGGAACGGGTCACAGCCCCCAGGGAACAGCCCAGGTCATAACAGCGGCTTTCTCTTTGCACAAACCGTTGAGTGAAAACACCGATCATGTGAAGGATGGTGTTGTAACCGGGAACGGACCGTTCGATCATGTCCGGAAAAACATGAGCCACCGATTCGTCAAACTGAAACCCCTCAACGGCTGTGAGGGGCTCTGCATACAAGAGGTCATGAACTCTTCCACACGCGGGACAGGGAAGATTTCGGGGGGATGATTTCAACATGTCTTTCACGACTTCGCTCAATGACGCAGTGGGCTTGCTGTCAGTTGTCCTCAGGCCGGCCTTTTCTCATCTCCGACAAAATGCTTTCCAGCTCAATCCTGGCCTTCTCATAAAACTCCTCTTCGTCCAGTTTGCCTTCCACAAAATCACTCCAACTGGAAAAATCTTCAAAGAAAAAAAGCCCCACTCCCACATCTTTGCAAACTTTTCGATAAATTTCGTTGGCTTTCCTGGCGCGTCTCCGTTTTTCCTCCTTATCTTCAGTGCCCTTGCTTTCTGCCTGGGAGTCGATCACCACATATTTCCCAAAGGACTTCAACAGATCGGACATTTCTTCTCGAGCCCTGTCTCCCAGCTGGCTTTCTCCAATGGTTCCCTCCACGTACTGCTTCCAACCTTCGAAATTGTGCCAGGCAGCAAAATTTACCCCCCGTTCCTCACAGGCCCTCAGATAGAGTTCATTTGCACGTGACACCCGCTGTGCCTTCACAGACATGGCCTTCTCCTTTCTCTTCGCCAAGGGGTCATGGAAAGATGCCATCCCCTTTATCCATCACCTGCCTCATTTCACCTCCTTCGAGCCTCATCTCCACGTGCCGGGAGGCTGCTCGGAAGGGACCATCACTTTCATCATGCATGGCATTCATGATTCCAAGGATTTTATTCCCTGGCAAGAACCCATCCCTTTTCATCACATCCGTATGGAAAACATAAGCCTCTTGACTCCTCCACGCAAAATGAGGAGCAAAAAAGCAACGGGAAACACCGTTCAGGGATGCTCTTTCCACAGGGCATCAGCCAGGCCCGAAAGCCGCCGGGTTTCGCGGGAAACAGACCTTAAAAAGACCTCCTCCCCCGTCCAGAGCACGACCGTTTCACGTGCACGGGTGATGCCCGTGTAGATGAGCTCTCGAGTGAGGACCGGTGAGTCTCTGTCAGGAAGGACCAGAAAAACGCGGTCAAACTCCGACCCCTGACTCATGTGCACCGTCATGGCATAAACCGTTTCATGCTCAGGAAGTCTCAACAGGTGATGCGCTCTGAAACCTCCCTTTTCCCAAGGGAAAAAGACCCGCAGCTCATTATCTGTCCACACGTCAGGGAGACATATGCCCGTGTCTCCATTGAAAAGCCCCAGCTGGTAGTCGTTGCGGCGGATCATGACAGGCTTTCCCGCATACCAGTTGCGGGAGGCATCCGCCCACCCCCGCTCTCCAAGGAACCCCTCCACACGTTCATTGAGGCTTTTTATTCCCCACGGCCCCTCACGGAGGGCGCACAGAATGCGAAACCTGCCCATGGAGTCGAACAAAGCTCTGAGCTCCTCTTTCCCAGGTGAAGGGGTTCGGCGCAAAAGCCTTTTGACCTCCTGGAAATAGTGACCATAGCCATCTTCCACCATGTTTTTCAAGTGTGGCTGGAAACCCAGGGGACTCTCCCGGGGGTTGAGCCACTTCACATCCTTGTGATCCCCCGCACGAAGGATCGCCATGGCCTCCTTTCCGTGGCGATGGCGAACGCACCGGCTCAGTCCCGCGATCCCCATTTCCCGATGAAACCGGTAGCTTCTCTTCAGCTGGATGACCCCGTCCTTGGGTTTTCTTTTCCCTCTCGACCCCGCCCTGCCCTTGAGTGGCATTTCATCGCCCCGAGAGTAAACAGGACCACAAAAGTCTTCCACTTCACGTATAAAATTTCCTGAGTGAACCAGGGGTTCACCCGAGTCGCAGATATCTCCGAGAACAGCCCCTGCCTCCACGGAGGCCAGCTGGTCCTTGTCCCCCAACAGGATGAGCCTTGCGTGGGAAGGGAGTGCCTGAACGAGCTTGGACATGAGAGGCAGGTCCACCATGGAAGCTTCGTCCACCACCACCAAATCCAGGGGCAGAGGATTTTCTGCATGGTGCCGGAAATAGGGAGAGTGGAGATGGCTGCCCAGAAGCCGATGCAAGGTGGTGGCCTTTTGAGGAATGGATTTTTGCCCGTCCTTTTCCCAGGGCATGTGCTTGAGAGCCTCGCCAACGGACTCCTGAAGGCGAGCTGCGGCTTTTCCCGTGGGAGCCGTCAGCGCAGCCCTCATGGGGCGGGGATGGGCCAATGCCGCGAGAAGAAACAGGATGCGGGCCACCGTGGTCGTTTTTCCCGTTCCCGGACCTCCCGAAATGACGCAAAATCTTCTGGTTGCGGCCGTGAAAGCCGCAATTTTCTGCCAGTCGGGCTCCGAGTCATCCTTTTCAGGAGGAAAGAGTGCGTTGAGAAGACCCTTAAGGTCATTCCCTTTGCCATCGTCCAGGGGAAAAGGTCTGGTGATCCTTTCCAAGATTCCCTGCACCAGCCTGCGTTCATACTCCCAATAGCGATAGAGGTATAAACGGTCTGCGGAATCAAGGATGAGAGGGCGGTATTGGCCGGGGCTCCCCACAACGGAAGAAGCCTGCAGGGCTTCCCTCCAATCCTTCGCTGCAGGAAAAACCGTTTCTCTCTCCGTCTTCACCCCGTCGCCCAGGATGAGCTCGAGGGGCATGGACAGATCAAGGCAGATATGCCCCCGGCCCGTGAGAGAGCTCAGCAAAGCGGCAGCCAGCCGGAGTTCATGAGAGGCCTTTCCATTGAGGCGCTCCATGAAGCGGGAAAAATGCACATCCAGCGAAGACAGCACTCCCGCATTTTTCAGAGGGGATAAATCATCCCTGTTGAAAGAATTCACCCTTCCCCTCCCGTGAGACCTCTGCAGAATGCGGCGACCAGGTCCCTGGCGGGACGGTCATGGAAGACGCCAAAGAGAGGGTTGACCTTCGGGTCAATACCTCTCAAAAAGAGGTAATAAATGCCTCCGAAATGAGTCTCATAATCATAATGCTTCACCCGTGTCTGCAAATACCGGTTCAAGGCGACGGTGTAAATGTGGTACTGCAGGGTATAAAGGTGCTCGTCCATGGAACGTTTCAGTGCCACGGGGCTGTAATCTTCATGGCGGTCTCCCAGGTGGTTGGACTTCCAGTCCAAGATATAGTAACGGCCTTCATGTTCCAGAACCAGATCGATGAAACCCTTCATGAATCCGCTGAGGGGCTCCAGGCGCAACCGTTCTTTCCAGACGGGACCACCGGCGCCTGCTCCCCCTTCCAGGGCGGGATCAAGGGCCGGGGCAAGGACAAGGGAAAGCACCTCCGCCAGGCGATTCTCATCCAGGTACCGCAGGGGAAAGTAGAACTCCAGTTCGTTCAAACGCTTGTCTTCGGGAACATCGCAAAGGGCGAAGGTTCCCCCCTCACATGGCAAAGGGCAGGCCAGAACATTGCGCACCATTTGCTCGATGACACCGGTCCATCCCTCTTCAAATCCGTGCTCCACCAATTTTGTTTCCACCAGCCGCCGCAGATTTCCTTCGCTCGTGTCCCTGAAGGGGAACTTTTCAAAGACTTCGTGCATGAAGGTGCCGGCTCCCGCTCCCTTGGGAAAAGAGAAAATGGTTCCTTCTTCCCCTCGCCCCATGACCAGGCCTTCCCTCTTTTCCCCTTCTGCTTCCCCAACATGGCGGCCAAGCTCGTCATGGTCCCGCAACTCGGCTTTTTGCAGGTCTCCCAGCACCAGGGAAGAAAAGCTCGAAATACGCCAGTCCCGGGGAATGTGGCCCGAAAAGGAACGGCACTTGAGTTCGAGGAGCCGCGTGTCCTCCCCGACGAGGACGCCGGCCTTCTCCGTGGGCATGTGCTCGATGGCTATGGCATGCGCCGCTCCTTGACGCATGTGAGCCAGGTCCAGCATCAATTGGTCGTGGGAAAGGTTTTTGAGACTCTCCGCCATGTGCCCCACCAGGTCATGGGGAAAGGGGGGGACCTTCGAGGGGGGATGGGCCTCCCCAATATTCCTTTTCACGGGTTCATAGTGAAAAAGGTATGCGGGAGCGGATGTTTCTCCTTCCTGAAAGAGGCCCCAAACCACATAGCAGCGGCTTCGAGCCCGGGTCACGGCCACATAAAAGAGGCGAAGATTTTCAGCCAGGAGTTCTTTTTCATTGAGTGCAAAGGATTGTTCCAGGTCAAGGGATCCCAGGTCCAGAGTGAGGCGCCTGTCTTCCTCAGTGTCGTGAAACAAAGCCTGTTCTTTCCGGTCCACTCGGGAAGGGCTCCAAATAAAGGGGCAAAAAACCACGGGGTATTCAAGTCCCTTGCTGCGGTGAATGGTCACCAGCCTGACCGCATCTTCATCGCTTTCCAGGCGCAACTGGTGCTCCTCGACCCCCCGGGCCTCCTCTTTCCTTTGAGCGGCAAGCCATTTGATCAGTTCAAACATTCCCAGTTTCTTTTCCACGGATGCGTGGTGAAGCACTTCTCCCAAATGCAGAAAGTTGGTGCTTTTGCGTTCTCCAAGACCATGGGCCATGAGACGGGGAAGAACCTGCTCCTCATGAAGGAACCTCCGCAACATTACGAAAAAACCCTGTTTTTTCCATATGTGATGGTATTCGTGGAATTTGTGGAGCCAAGCTTCCCAGGCCCTTTCGTCCTCTTCCAGTTGGAAAATGTCTTTCCCGCACAATCCCAAATACGGGGTCGCCAGGGCCCGTTTCACAAGCCGGGTGTCGGAAGGGTTGGAAATTCCCCACAACAGCCATTCCATGTGCAGAGCTTCTTCCGAGTGAAAGAGGCTGGCCGTGCTCTGAAGCACACTGTGCACATTCATGTGCGCCAGCATTTCCTGGAATGCGGATGCTTCCCTGTTGGTTCGCACCAGCACCGCCACATCACTTTCCCTGAGCGGCCTGTCCCCCACCTTGATCTTTCCNTTTCGACCGCCCTGCAGCAGGCGTGAAATTTCCCCCGCGANCGCCGTGGTGATCTCTTTCCTGGCAAAACCCTTCCCGATCTTCTTTTCTTTCTTGTCCTCCCCGGGTTCCATCACCCAGATGCGCACAGAGGGCTCCATGCACCCGTCCACCGTGAGTTGTTCCTGCTTTTTGCCAGCAGCGGGCAACACGGGGAAAAAGGGAATCTCCTGGTACACGAAAGGGTGACGAACTTTTTGGAACAAAGCATTCATGCCGTCGATGGCATTGGGTTCCGAACGCCAGTTCTCATGGAGTGTGAACCGGGATGCCACTGACCGGGAGGCCTTCATGTAGGCAAAGACGTCCGCGCCGCGAAAGCCGTAAATGGCCTGCTTGGGGTCCCCTATGAGAAAGAGGGTTCCTTTTTCATGTTTGAAAATTCTTTGGAAAATATCGTACTGGATGGAATCCGTGTCCTGAAACTCATCGATGAGGGCTGCCTTGAATTTCTGCCGCAGGGCGCGCGCCAATGATTCCCCGCCCACTCCTTCCAGGGCTGTGTGGACTCGAAAGAGAAGGTCGTCAAAGTAAAGCACCTGGCGCTCTTCCTTGCGGCGAGCCAATTCTCCATGCAAGGTTTTGACAAGCTTCACCTTCAAGGCCAGGATGCTCCCCTGAAAGGCGCTCGTCAGCGACTGTTGAGCCTGGAGAAATGACTCACAGACATGAAAAAACTCATGCTTGGGAGAAGCTTCTCCTTTTTTGACAGACTCCTCAATGGAAGATGCGGTGAATCGAAAGAGAGATTGGGGGATATTCACATCCCTCCATCCCCTCCCCAAAAACGCTTCCATCTCCGCGATCCATGCGGGCACACGGGCCAAAGGATACTTCTTTCGGTTGAGCTCCCCGCTCTTCAGCAGGATTTCCCTCACCTCGGAGCGCCATTTTTGCCAGCCGTTCCTCAGCAATTCAAAACTCTTGGAATAATTCTTTTCCAATGCTTCCGTTTCGACGGGTTCGAACGCAGGAAGAATCCTGATCTGCCGATGATGAAGCGCCTGGGCAATGGATTTCCGCAAGGCCTGGGGACCGAGGTTTTGAGCCATGGCATAGCCTGTGAACAATAGCGACTCACCGTAAAAGTGCTCACGCCAGAAATCCTGCACCAGTTCCACAAGGAAATCCTCCTGGTCCGTGACCAGTTCCATGTCCAGCAGGGCACCGCTCTCAAAGGTGTGATCCCGCAAAACCCGGTGGCAAAATCCATGGATGGTGAAAATGGCGGCCTGATCAAAATCGTTGAGGGCCCTTCGAAGGCGGTGGACCCTGAGGGCCCGCTCCCCGGAAAAATCACCTCCTCCTTCAAGGGATCGCAAAGCACCTTCCAGCCTTGAACGGATGCGCTCCTTGAGTTCCCCCGCGGCCGCCTCCGTGAAGGTGACCACCAGGACTTCCTGGATGGGAATCCCCGTTTCCTGCACCAAACGCAGCACCAGCCCCGTGATGGTGTGGGTCTTTCCCGTCCCCGCGCTGGCTTCGATGAGATGCACTCCCTCGAGGGGGCTATTGGCCAGGTCAAATATCTTGTGCTCTGTCATGATGAAGCGTCCCGCTGCGCCCTGTCTTCGTTTGTTCCCGGCAGAATGAACAAGAAATGATTCTTGCCCTTACGATTATCCCAAAGATTAAAGGATTGCAAACCGCCGCTCCCGGAGAGGAAATAAACAGCGCCTGGAAAAGGAACAAGCCTCGCCCTTTCATAGGCTGCAACCCACAGACGGCCCCGCGATGAAGATCATTTTACCGCATTGGAATGTTTGCAGTTTTGAAATGGGTATGCAAAGACTTTGTAAATCCATCGCACACAAGTTATTGTTTCTTGGTCGGGAAGAGATGAAAGCAGGCTGTCAGGCAATGGAAATTCAACTCATGTAAAGGGAACGGGCATGGCATCACAAGCAGGGCAAGCATCACGGGATGCGAGTTCAGATCTGGCATTGAAATACATCATGGATGCTTCGCCAGTGGGAATCCTTGTCTTCGAGAACGATGCCCGCGTCATTTTTGCCAACTCCCTGGCTGAGAAGTTATTTGTCAATCCCCTGAATCTTTCACAAAAAGACAGGTGTGGCGATTTCATACTATGCAGGCACCGCCATTCCCATTCCCAAGGGTGCGGCCACGGAGAAAACTGTCGTCATTGCGCTCTTTTCGGTGCCATTCAAAGAGCTTTTGAAGAGGAGCATGATGGGGTTCTTCAGGAGGGTGAGGCTTTCCTGGAGCGAGACTCAGGACTGCCTTCCCTTTGGGTGCAATTCAAGGTCAGAGGCATCCTTGTGGAGGACCGCAAGGTCGCCGTGATGGCCATCAACGACATCTCGGCCCAGAAAACCTCTGAAAAGGCACTGCAGGAGAGCGAGGAGCGCTTTCGCAAGGCATTCCTCTCCAGTCCCGTCCCCTTGGTGCTCTCCCACATTGAATCGGGACAATTCATTGACGTCAATGATCAGTGGGAGAAAATGCTTGGATACAGACGAGAGGAGCAGATCGGCCGGAATTCCAGGGAGTTGGGCATATGGAAGGATCCCGGCGAGCGTGACCGCCTTGTGACGATTTTACAGGAAAAGGGCTTTTTCAAGGATGAACCTATCAAGTTCCTGAGCCGGTCGGGTGAACTCATACATGCAAGGTGGACCGCTGAGGCCATTGCTCTGGGTGGCCGTCAAGTGATGCTGTCCATGATTTTTGACGAAACGGAAAACAAAAAGCTTCAGGATCAACTCCTCCAAGCACAAAAGCTGGAGTCCATCGGCCGCTTGGCAGGAGGGGTGGCTCATGACTACAATAATATGTTGAGCGTGATCGTCGGTTATGGGGAAATGGCCATGGGCCGGGTTCAACCAGATGATCCCATCCACGCCGATCTGGAGGAAATCTTGAATGCGGCGAAAAGGTCCGCTGACATCACGCGTCAGCTCCTGGCCTTTGCCCGCAGGCAGACCATCGCACCCCGGGTGGTCGACCTCAACACGATGGTCGGAAACATGCTCAAAATGCTCAGACGGCTGATCGGTGAAGACATTCAGGTTTCATGGCATCCCGGCAGGCAGTTGTGGCCGGTGAAAATCGACCCTGCACAGGTGGATCAGGTTCTAGCCACCCTGTGTGTCAACGCCAGGGAAGCCATCAAGGCAGTGGGAAAGATTTTTATCGAAACAAAAAATCAATCCTTTGACATAGCCTTTTGCAAGGCCCATGGAGACGTTTCGCCTGGAGATTATGTGCTGCTCTCCGTCAGTGACGATGGCTGCGGCATGGACAGGGAAACACTCCACAATATTTTTGAACCCTTTTTCACCACAAAGGGTTTGGCCGAAAGCAGCGGACTGGGTCTGGCTCCCGTTTATGGCATTGTCAAGCAAAACGACGGGTTCATTCATGTCTACAGCGAACCGGGGAAAGGAGCGACCTTCAAGATCTACTTGCCCCGCCACGAAGAGGCAAGGGGCTCACGGGAACCGGAGAACAAGGGGAATGCACCCACAGGCCGCGGTGAAACCATCCTTCTCGTGGAAGATGAACCGGCCCTTCTCAAGCTGACGGCGACCACGCTTCAAAGATTGGGCTATGAGGTGCTTGCCGCTGGAACGCCTCTGCAAGCTCTGCAGTTGACCGGTGAACACATGGGTGGCATCGACCTTCTCCTCACGGACGTCATCATGCCCGAAATGAACGGGGGCGAACTGGCCAGGGAACTGGTCACGAGATTTCCATCCCTGAAAACTCTTTTCATGTCGGGATACACCGCCAACGTCATGGCCCACCGCGGAGTTTTGAACGATGGGATGAGATTCATCCAAAAACCCTTCTCTATCCTTGACCTTGGGCTGAAAGTTCGAGAGGCGCTGGATGATGAAACTATTCCTGAAGGCCTTTGATCCTCGCATCTTTGGCGGAGAAGTGCCGGCAGATGGCCGCCCATACCAATGCCCTTTTTCCTGTTATTTATTGCCGGGAGGGTTTTTCCGTCGAAGAAGCCATGCACCCAGGCTGGCCATGCCGATGATGTAGCCGATGCCTCCCAGGATTTCCGTCAGGCCCGGACGCGATTGTTCCAGGGCCAAAATTTCACGGCGCAATGGGGCCATCTCCTGGCGCACGGCCTCCCCCACAATCCGCCTCATGAGTTCTTCGTTGAAAGGCGGACCATTTTCTGGAGAACCCGTTGCCCGTGAGATTTCCTTCTTTTCCGAAGGAGCGGGCTGGGGCTGGGCGCTCCTGAGCTCTTCAGCCTTTATGGTTTGCCTGGCCAGATGTCCTGCCCCATCGCTGGCACTCACCCGCAGGGGATTTCCCCTGGTGAAAGCCTCGGCGGGAAGGGCAGCCTCAAAGAATCCTTCTTGGTCCGAATGGCCCGAGAGAATCAACTCCTCGGTCACCGCATCCACTACCGTGACTTGAATGCCGGCACCCATGGAACCGTCGCCGAATGCCGTTTCGACCATGAGAAGTTCACCCTGCAGCCAGGCCATGAGAAGCAGCCTGTGGCCCTGGCCGGGCTGGACCGTGAATAACACCAGAACTAACGTGAGAAAAATACATTTGATCATGACACCCCTCCGAACCCGTGCTTCATGAATCAAACTCAGAAAGCGGGATCAACTCTGAATCCATTTAAACTGCGGGTGCAGACGTCAAAGATTTGAGCCACACTTTGACCTTTCCTTTTGAGACCTGCCCGGCAATATACATGATAAAATTTATCTATGGGCAGCCAAGAAAAAGAACATGCAAAGATCAGCAGGTCCAGCCCAAATGAGTTCCAAACCTGAAACCACTGGCAATTCCATCAAAAAGTTGTCATTCTTGGGATCAGCCGTGGCCCTCTGCCAAAAACATTCACACCACAACGGAAGGACCAGCATCATGAGACACTATGAAAACCTTATGGTTGAAATCGGGGATGATTTTGTTGCTGAAATAACCCTCAATCGTCCAGAAAATCTCAACACCTTCGACATTCCCCTAGCCAAAGCCCTGCATGAAGCTCTGGAGGATCTGGACCTGGAAAACCGCACTCGCGTCATCATCATCAAGGGAGCGGGCAAAGCGTTCTGCGCCGGAATCGACATCAGCAATTTCTCCAACAAGAGCGTGAAGGAATACCGGGAATGGATTCAGTACATGGGAAATCCCCTCATTGCCATCAGCCGCATGAACAAACCGGTCATCGCCCAGGTCCATGGGGTTGCCGCGGCAAACGGAGCCGGCCTGGTGGCTGCTGCAGACCTGGCCATTGCCGGTGAAAAGGCCCGCCTGGGTCTCACGGCCATCAATGTGGGATTGAACTGCGTCGGGCCCGTCGTTCCCGTGGCTCGTTCCGTTGGCAGAAAAAAAGCTCTCGAACT
>SL_3KL_010_SEDDRAFT_10005639_pt1 | contig 11208 bp, 6 predicted proteins | sample SodLakKL_010_SED_2_FD_10381 | JGI IMG/M metagenome (IMG submission 10381)
AGGTTCTCGGTCTGGGCACCGCATGCCGATGAAGTGTATGTGATCGGGTCTTTCAACAATTGGGACAAGACGGCACATTCGATGTCCGCCGGAAAAAACGGGGTATGGTCTACCGATATTGCGGGGGTAAAAAAGGGTGACGAGTACCGCTATCGAATCATCAACGGCGATCATGAGTATCTTCGTATTGACCCTTATGCCCGCAGGGTAACCAACTCGGTCGGTAATACCATTGTTTGGGATCCACGAAGTGTGGCCGGCATGAAACCGTTCACACCGCCGCCGATGAACGAGATGGTGATATATGAGCTGCATATCGGCACCTTCGGCAAGAAAGAGGGGGAAGAGGGGCCCGGTACCCTGGAAGGTGCCATCCGCCACCTGCCCTATCTGCGGGATCTGGGGATCAATGTGATCGAAATCATGCCACTGGCTGAATTCGCCGGCGGTTATTCCTGGGGATACAACCCCGCTCACATTTTCGCGGTGGAAAGTGACTACGGTCGCCCGCGCAAATTCCGGGAGTTTGTTGATGAAGCGCACAAATTGGGAATTGCCGTGGTTGTGGATGTGGTCTACAATCACTTTGGTCCGAGTGACCTGGATCTTTGGCAGTTTGACGGATGGAGTGAAAACGATATGGGCGGTATCTATTTCTACAACGACTGGCGGGCGAAAACGCCTTGGGGAGATACGCGGCCGGATTACACCCGGCAGGAGGTGCGGGAATATATTCGTGACAATGCGTTCATGTGGTTGTGTGAATATAATGTGGACGGACTCCGCTGGGACATGACCGCTTACATCCGCAACGTTTATGGACGTGATCATGATCCCGGTAGTGATCTTCCGGAGGGATGGACACTGATGCAGCTGGTCACACATGAAATCAAGAAGGTACGTCCCTCTGCTATCAACATTGCCGAAGACCTTCAGAACAACCCGGACCTTACGCGCCGTCCAAAGGATGGCGGTGCAGGATTCGACACGCAATGGAATGCTCGTTTTGTGCACAATCTGCGAAAGAATCTGGTTGCGACCGATGATGCCCATTGCGATATGCACGAGATTCAGGACGCTGTCCTTCACCGTTACTTTCTGAATGCATTCGAGCGTGTGATCTACACAGAATCGCACGATGAAGTGGCCAACGGCAAGGCGCGTATTCCCGAGGAACTGGATCCGGGCAGCGCATCCTCCTGGGCGGCCAGGAAAAAATCCACACTAGGCGCTGCTCTGGTCTTCACGACTCCGGGTATTCCGATGATCTTTCAGGGCCAGGAATTTCTCGAAGATGACTGGTTTCATGACCAGGATCCGCTGGACTGGTCCAAAATGGAAAAATATCCCGGAATCCTTCAGCTCTACAAAGATCTCATCGCCTTGCGGACGAACGCTCACGGTGTGACGGCAGGGCTGACGGGCCAGGAAGTGGATATCCTCCATCTGAATAATCACGTCAATGTCATTGCATATCATCGCTGGAGTAAAGGCGGTCCTGGAGATAGTACGGTGGTCATCGCCAATTTTTCCACTCATACCCATGAGCAGTACGGCATCAGTTTTCCCGCTGCCGGCAAATGGGTTGTCAGGCTGAACAGCGACAGCATATTTTATTCATCGGACTTCGGAAATAGCGGAATGTCGGAAGTGCATGCCAAATCTGAAAAGGAGGACAGGTTACCGGTTGGGTATATTCGCATTGCTCCGTATAGCGTGCTTATCCTGTCACAGGATGCGTGAGCATATTCTCGTTCGTGCCTTGCAATATCCATCAGGATTTTGCAATATCCATCCGGGTTTTCGCTTTTTCCCAGGCCTTGCAATGTCTTTGAGGTGGCGAGGAATGGTCCACAAGCAACACCTTCAGGTAAGGCATGGCGGACCGGATCGTCTTCTGATACCGGGTTTTTTTAGAACAAATGATTGATACAACTTATTCCACCGAGACACTGCGGCAGCTGGTCCGAATCAACTCCGTTAATCCGTCGCTTTCCGCTGATGGTCCGGGTGAGAAGGAGATCGCTCGTTTTATTTGCAGAGAGCTTCGGGAGATGAATATCGAGACAGAATTCGATGAATTTGCGCCCGGGCGGGTCAATGTCACCGGTATCATAAGGGGAAGAAAAAGCGGGACAGGTACGGCCAGATCGCTTATGCTCAATGCACATATGGATACTGTGGGTATTACCGGCATGGAAAATCCGTTTTCGGGTGAGATCCGGGATGGCAAGCTGTTCGGACGCGGATCCTATGACATGAAGGGGAGCATTGCCGCAATTCTGGCTGCCGCCAGGGCCGTCATGGATCAGAAGATCCGGCTGGATGGAGATCTTTTGCTCACATTCGTAGCGGATGAAGAGTATAAAAGTATCGGTGCGACCCACCTGATGAAAAAAATCAGGACCAATGCGGCTGTGGTTACCGAGCCGACCGGACTTGATGTTTGTCTGGCACATCGCGGAATGGGTGTTTTTAAAATCACAACGAGAGGCCGCACTGCGCACGGAGGAAAGCACAAATTGGGTATTGACGCCAATGCGATGATGGGACGTATCCTTGCTGAGGTAGGCAATCTTTCCGGAGAAATATCCCGGAGAAAGGAACATCCTCTGTGCGGGGCGGGATCGGTCCATGTTCCGCTTGTCAGGGGTGGGCGCAGCCTTTTTATTTACGCAAATGAATGCGTTGCCCACGTCGAGCTAAGAACGCTTCCGGGGGAGACAGAGCAAACGGTACGGGAAGATTTGCAGCAGATCCTCGTCAAGCTGAAACAGGAGGACCCCATGTTTGATGCAGCATTGGAGACGGTTATCTGGCAGAGTCCCTACGAAATTGACCGGAGTGCATCCATTGTCAAGATGGCCGAAGAAGCGGTTTCGATGGTATTGCAGGAGCCGCCGAAATATATCGGGCACACCTGGTGGGAAGATTCCGCTATTTTCGGGGAAGCAGGTATCGAAACGGTCATACTGGGTCCGGACGGCGGCGGCATTCACGAAGAAGTTGAGTGGGTTGCGCTTGAATCGGTACATCAGCTTTCCCGAATTCTTCTCCGGCTGGCCGAACGTTGCTGTGGATCGGCAGTATCACAAAACACATAAATTGAATTGACTATGAAAAAATCAGATAAACTTGTAGTGATTGGCGGTGATGCGGCCGGGATGAGTGCGGCATCGAAAGTAAGACGTGTTCAAAAAGATCGTGAAATCGTTGTTTTCGAGCGTGGAAGGCATACATCCTATGCGGCTTGCGGTATGCCGTACTACATTGCCGGTCAAGTCGGGGATGTGGACCGGCTGATAGCGCGCAATCCCGAAACATTCCGAAAGAACCAGAACATTGATGTCAAAGTGCATCACGAAGTGATCCGCATCGATACGACGGATAATATCGTCATGGTGCACGACCTGGAGAATGGGAAGGAATTCAGTGAAGCGTACGGTGAATTGCTTATAGCAACGGGTGCCGTTCCTGTAAAACCGGAACTGCCGGGTATGGAAGCAAAAGGTGTATTCAGCTTGTCAATATTGCAAACCGGAATCAATGTTTACAAATTTATCGAAAATATCAAACCACAAACAGCGGTGATTGTGGGAGGCGGGTACATCGGTATCGAAATGGCCGAGGCGCTGCTGGAGCGTGGCATGAAGGTCAGCCTGGTTGATATGGCTCCACAGGTCATGGCGACCATGGATCCGGAAATGGCCGGACTCATTACCGATTATATGCGGAATGAGGGTGTGGAGGTGTATCTGGAAGAGAAGCTGGAGCGTCTGGANAAAGGTGTCGGGGGACGTGTGTCCGGTGTTGTGACCGACAAGCAGAAACTTAAAGCCGATTTGGTGATTATTGGGATGGGTGTTCGGCCCAACAGCGATCTGGCGAAAGAGGCCGGTATTGAGCTTGGGGTCAGGAACGCGATCCGCGTCAACAAAAAAATGCAGACATCGGTGCCCGGAGTTTGGGCGGCTGGGGATTGTTCCGAGTCGCACCATCTAATTACAGGGGAACCGGCATTCATCGCCCTGGGGACTGTCGCCAGCAAGCACGGAGTGACAGCCGGGACGAATATCAGCGGCGGGGATGCAGAGTTCCCGGGTGTTCTTGGAACTGCAATAACCAAATTCCGTGATCTTGAGATCGCACGTACCGGTCTCTCGGAAAAAGAAGCCAAAATCCTGTCCATTGAATGCAAAACGGCCCAAATAGAGGCGCGCACGCGTTCGGGCTACTATCCCGGAAGCGCAACCGTCACGGTGAAGCTGGTGGTCGAGGAGGCGTCGGGACGTCTGCTGGGCGGACAGATCGTCGGCATGCAGGGGGCGGGCAAGCGCATCGACACCATTGCCACGGCCCTCACCGCCGGCATGACCGCGCGCAACATAATGGACCTGGACCTGTCTTATGCACCGCCGTTTTCGCCGGTGTGGGACCCGGTGCAGATAGCGGCGCGCAAACTGGTATGAGCAGGCTCAAAACTGTGAGCCGGCTTTCTTCAGACCCTGCGCCGGCCGGACCAAGATTGCGCAGCTCGAAAGCATCAAAAATCTCACCGGTTCTAAATCTTTTAAGATATGAAAGGACATAAGTTACAGGTTACTAGTGTATTACAAACGATATTAAAATGTGAAATATTCAAAATTAAACTCAAGTGGGCTCTTCAGTAGTGGGCTCTTCAGTTCTTTCTGGACGGTCTGTCAGCCAGGAGCTGCCCAAAGCCGCCAGCGAGGCGGGAAGAGCTCCAACCAGCGCAGTTAGTACAAACACCATCCAGGGTTTTGGAAGTTGAAAAAGACCTGCCATGCGTGGCAGAAGTACACTGGATTCTTTCAGCGTGATAACTGCAGATGCACTCAGCCAGAGCAGGGCGATAGCTGAAAATACAATCAGAAAATTCTGCCAGGGAGCACGGGTGCTCAAGAGACCAGCCATAAATCCAGTCACAACTACAATCCACCAGGGCAGATAAAACTGCAACAGCAGAGCACTTAAAAACACCAGGACAAAAAGCACAAAAAGAGATGAGATTGTGGGGATGCGCGACATCATCATATTAAGATCGAATTTAGTAAAAGAAGACTGAGGTATAACAGGTTACATGCGACTAGTTCATAAAAGGTTTAAGTGTTAGTGTGGATGCGGTTCCTGCCGTATCGTCAGTCTGATTCATCCAGAAATGAAGATCATGAAATGTTCCGCCGGCCCAATCCTGAAGTGTACGGTCATAGGCAGGATGTCCGGGATTACCGGTTTGTCCGCCGGGAAAATGTCCCCGGGCGCGGATCTCCGGACCCAGTTCCACGATCATTCGCCATGACGGTGCATGGGACGTGCCGGTCGCATTTATGGCTTCCGGTGTGCCCGATGCTTGTACCTGGTCATGTCCGAATCCCGGCAGCATAGCGAGATGCCGGATCCGCATGGTGCGATCGTTTCCATAATGCCATTTCCCGGGATCATCCCCGAAACGGTTTGTTAGATCATCAACTGCTTTGCGGAACGACCGGTTGACAGCTTCGTTCACATCGGTTGCGAATACGTGATGGTCACCGTCGAGCAGGAGCCGGAACGTGGTAGAATAAGAAGGCCGGCGCAGGTAGACGTTGAATTCGTTGAACAGAGACTCCCAAAGCATATCATGCAGCTCGTTTTTCCAGGTGTCAAAAAACAGTGCTACCGGGCTGTCGATGTCAAAGGAATAATCCCAATCTACAAGCATATTGATTAAACTATTTACAAAATGCTTGTAATTAACATTGTCAGTATTCAGATGTGCCAGTTTAAATGGAAGGATTTTTTCTGCATACAGAGAGAAATTGTCCATTAGCATTTCTTCAAAAAATTCAACCGTAATGTTGTTTGAAACGCTCAGAATCTCGTTGATTCGGGCACCGCGTGAAAAGCCGGCATAGTGACGACCGAGATAGTAGGGATAATCACGGGTGGCCGGAGCCTGGTTTGCGGAACTGACAAAGCCGCGCTCCGGATTGAAGCTTCTCGGCAGGTGCTCAAAGGGCACAAATTTGTTCCAGTCATAGGCCGGATCACGGCCATCGCTTATGAAGCTGCCCTGACCGTAGAAACGGACCGGAAACCTGCCCATATGGCCTATGGAGATATTCCCGTCGCGGTCGGCATAGGTGACATTTTGAGGCAGGTTGGTAAAGTGTTGCAGTGCCGTTTCGAATTCATCCTGGTTGCGGGCACGGTTGTATTTGTAGACGGCGAGGAGCACGTTACTTTCCGGCAGGTGTGCAATCCACTGAATGGCGTGTCCTTTTGGAAATCGATCCGGGGCCGTTATCTCATCAAACGGCTGTGTGACCGGACCGTGATGGGTATACAGAACGGTATCGATTACTGTGTCACCGCCACGGACACGAATTTCCTCGATACGCGGTCGCACCGGCTTCCATTGTCCGTCATGCAGATACTCAGTGCGGCTGTTATCCCTGAATTCGATTTCAAACACATCCAGGGTATTGGATCCGGTATTGGTAACGCCCCACGCCAGATTTTCATTAAATCCGATGATCACACCGGGAGCGCCAGGCAGACTGACACCGTAAGCGTTAATGCCATCGCTGGTCACGCCATTGCCATTCACGCTATTGCTGTGCAGCTGGATTTCATACCAGATGGACGGCAAGGTCACCGAAAGGTGGGGGTCATTTGAGAGGATGGGATAGCCGCCGGCGGTTTTGCTGCCGTCCACAGCCCATGAGTTGCTGCCGATGCCGGGGTCCAGGTCCTGCAGAGGAAGATCACGGACGATTTGGGGTATAAAATCCGGCTTGGGTGTCGGAGGCCGAATCGGTTCAAAATCCCAGGTTTGTTCCGGGGGGATGATCGGATCCACCCAGGGCAGTTCATCGGGATAGAGCAGCTGATAAATTTCCTCAGGAAGCAGGGCGCGGGCGTTGGTCTGGGTGTGGGCCCTGGTATCGGATGTCAGTGTTTGTGACATGTTCATGAGCAGCAGTCCGGCATTGAGGGGTGTAAATGGCTCCGGCTCGGTGTTCAGTATTTTAAATTCTACCGGATAGTCCCTGGGGCGAAGCTGTTCCACCCAGGCGTTGTACCCGTCAGCATAGGCTTGCACCATCTTTGCGGTTCGGGGGTCGGACATGAACGAGGTTGCATTGATCTCGGCACCGTACATCATTCCAAGTCGTCGTTGTGCCCGGTCATAATCAATGGCAGCCGGACCGACAATCTCGGAGAGTCTTCCGGCAGCCGCTCGATTCTGGAAATCGATTTGCCAGAGCCGGTCCCTTGCAGTAACAAGACCCTGGGCGAAATAAAGATCATGGTTGTTATCCGCAAAGATATGTGGTACACCGCGTTCGTCATACCTCACAATGACGGTTGACCTTAGTTTATCTGAATTGAGTGTCAGGTTCCGGATACCGTCGCGTTCCATATTTTGCCAGAATCCCTGCCAGGGGCTGACCAGAGGTCCGATGGGCGGCAGTGTAGCGACGGGGGTGCTCAGGGCCCATGTCAGTGCGACGGTAACAGCAAGCAGAATTACAGCACTGTAGCGTTTTTTGTTGCCAGTCAGGCGAATGGTCATATTCTCGTTTATTATGAAGTGCTCCAGTCTAACTGGTTGGTATCATCCAGAAGTCCGGTATCTCGAAGCAAAACATTGGGCAGTAATTTTTACGGCAATAATTTGATAAGTGGCAAATTATCTTTCATAACTTGAACCGTATCACTGTAATGAAAACTTGAGATACATTTTTTTTATGATGATTATTGACTCGAAATAGTTAAAAAACGCAAAAAGACAGGTGCTTTTAACCATATACCCATGATACTTGATCTTCAAAATACACGAAACCGCCCCACTCTCCAAGCTCATGTCGTGCTTTCTACGGCGCTCGCCATACTGTTATTTACCGCAGCCTGTGGCCGGGACGATATCGAACCGGTGGCAGATGCCGGTCGGGATAAGGAACGAATGGATGATTCGAAGCCCGTTGTTAGCTATACCATTCCGGAACAGCCGGAGTTTGCAACCGGTTATACACCGAAGCCGGGATGGGAGACCTCAGAGTTTGCAGTGGCTGCAGCCAATCCGATAGCGACCGATGCGGGGTATCAGGTATTGCGGGCGGGTGGATCTGCTGCAGACGCCGCTGTTGCCATACAGATGGTGCTTACACTGGTGGAACCGCAATCGAGTGGCATCGGGGGCGGTGCATTTGTGATGCACTGGGACGGTGCCCATGTCACCGCCTATAACGGGCGTGAATCCGCTCCCGCAGCTGCCGGGGAAGATCTGTTTCTGGATGCCGGGGGCGAACCCTTGCCGTTCACCGATGCCGTGCACAGCGGCTTGTCGGTTGGCGTGCCGGGAACCATTGCCATGCTCAGAAAGATGCACGAAAAACATGGAAAAATGTCCTGGTCTGAACTGTTCCAACCTGCCATTGTGCTTGCAACAGAGGGCTTTGCCATCAGTCCCCGTCTGCATCATCAGCTTGAGCGTGACCGGCGCCTGCGTGAGGATGACATTGCCCGAAACCTGTACTACGATGAGGAAGGCCATGCCCATCCTCCCGGATACCATCTGCGCAATCCCGCACTGGCCGAGGTTCTTGGAAGCGTGGCGGAAGAGGGTCCAGTGGCATTTTATGAGGGACCGGTGGCTGCCGGCATAATTGATCGAATCCGATTTCATCAGCGGCCGGGAGTCATGTCCCGGGACGATCTTTCTTCCTTTCCGAATCAGGATTTTGAAGTAAAACCGATTTGCTCTTCGTGGCGACAGTACACCATATGCGGTTTTCCTCCTCCGTCATCAGGGCACCTGACGGTCATGCAGATTCTGGGAATTCTGGAGGAGGCGGACCTGCCGGAAGAGGCCCTCAGGTTTGTCAGCATTGAGGAGGATGCCGGATCGGAGGCTGTTCCGACGGCGGACTGGCTGCACTCTTATTTTGAAGCTTCCAGACTGGCATTTGCCGATCGTAACCGCTATATCGCCGACCCGCGTTATGTCGAAGCACCGGGCGGCGATTGGCAGACCATGCTGAATCCGTCATACCTCGAGGAGCGGGCCGCGCTTATCGGCCACGGGGCTATGGAGCGGGCCGATGCAGGCGAACCTGCAGCGGTAACATCGTTCTACGGTGCGCACCCGTGGCAGCCTGATGCCGGTACCAGCCACATCAGCATCATTGATCGTGACGGCAACGCGGTTTCGATGACCACCACCATCGAGCAGGGTTTCGGCAGCCGGATCATGTCCGATGGCGGCACCGGACTTCCCGGAGGGTTCCACCTGAACAACGAACTGACCGACTTCTCGCTGAGTCCGGTTACCGCTGATGGTGACCCGGTTGCCAACAGGGTGCAGCCAGGCAAACAACCACGGTCGAGCATGTCGCCGAGCCTTGTTTTTGACAGCGAAACCGGTGAGCTGGTGGCTGTGCTGGGTTCGCCAGGCGGCGCAGGAATCATTCATTACACTGCAAAAACAATTCTGGGGATGTATGATTTTGGTCTCAATGCCCAGGAGGCGATAAACCTGCCTAATTTTGTCAATTACAACGGCCCATCCATCCTTGAGAAAAATCGGTTTCCACAGGACATCAGGAAGGCGCTGGAAGAGCGCGGCCATGAAGTTCTTGAACGGGACCTGACCAGTGGAATCCAGGCCATCCAGCGAACAGAACATGTTTTTTTTGGAGGAGCTGATCCGCGCAGGGAAGGTGTTGTGATGGGAGACTGATGGCAGGCTAATGCACCGCCCGTCAAGGCTGAGCGTCGACCGTACCGGGTGGCTGGTGGATGTCGATATGGAACCGACCTGGAATCGGTACGGGACCAGTTTAAAATCAAATGAGATTGTGTCAAGGTCGTTACATTTCCAATGATTGCATATATTTGGGGATCATGGTTCATAAAACACGCTTCATAACGACTCTTGCGGTGCTTGCTTTGCTGATGTTCTCATGTGCTGAGGAAGAAGCAGTCGTGCTGCAGGAAGGCACGGCCAGCTGGTACGGGCCGGGCTTCCATGGCCAGCGCACCTCAAGCGGCGAAATTTATGATGCGAACGACACCACCGCTGCTCACCGGACCCTGCCGTTTGACACGGTTGTAAGGGTGGTTAATACGGAAAATGACAGCACCATCCATGTGCGCATCAATGATCGGGGTCCGTATGTGGGGGATCGCATTATTGATTTATCCCGTTACGCTGCAGAACGGCTTGATATGATGGAGGAAGGCACGGCGCATGTCAGGCTGGAGCTGGTGGAGGCCGGCAGCCCCATTCCGGAGGATTTGAGTCGGGAGTTGTTTACCATCCAGCTGGCCGAATACAGCGGACCGTTTTACGCCGGCCGGTTTGCCGAAGATGCCTTAGAGCAAGTCGGTGATGGTATCCGGGTTGAGAAGGTGCGAATGTTTCAGCGAACCAGATACATGGTCTACTACGGGCAGTACGAAAGCATGGGCAAAGCCCGTGAGGATCTGATCAGACTGAGGGAAATGGGCTACAACGGGTTTGTCAAGCAGATCAATTGAGACCGGTCGGATGGTACGGACCGGTCAAATGTATTCGAATGAATAATTGCGACTATATGACTTTGCTGATTTCCGGGTTATTTGTGTGATTTGCGCGAACCCCTGATGTCGATGGCAAAAGCGCCGTGGCCATCCTCCAGAACANAAAGCGGATTCATCTCCATTTCNGNGATTTCGGGATGNTTGGNGGNGATGTGGCTCATCCGGATGAGGATGTCGANGACNGCGTNGCGATCGCGNGGCGGCATGTTTCGCCAGCCCTTCAGCTTACGCCCGGCGATCGTCTCATCGATCAGCTGTCCGGCTTCAATCGTGTTAAGCGGGGCTATGGCCGTGCGCACATCCTTGTAGAGCTCCACTTCGGTCCCGCCCGTGCCGAAAAGCACCAGTCCGCCGAACTGGGGATCCTGTTTGATGCCGATGATCACTTCCTGCCCGTCGTGCAGCATTTTCTGGATGAGTGCGCCTTCCATCTCCGCCCCGGCTTTTTTGGCCGCCCCGGAGATCTGTGTCCAGGCCTCGCGCACGTCCCGTTCGCTGTTCAGGTTGATGCGGATGCCGCCGATATCCGATTTGTGCGTGAATTTGGCGGATNCGAGCTTCATCACCACCGGATACCCGATTTTTTCAGCGGCACGGACCGCCTCATCCGGTTCGCCGGCC
>SL_3KL_010_SEDDRAFT_10005640_pt1 | contig 11207 bp, 5 predicted proteins | sample SodLakKL_010_SED_2_FD_10381 | JGI IMG/M metagenome (IMG submission 10381)
ATGAACAATTCTCCCTTCAATACGCCGTCATCAACCTGCAGGCGGATGTTGCGGATCTCGCCGCGGCGCGAAACAATATGTACTTTTTGCCCGTCGGCAAACCCATGCTTTGAGGCATCTTCGGGGTGCATCAGCACATATGCCTCGTTGGCAAAATCTGTCAGGGACTTGTTGCGCCGCGACATGGTGGACGAATGGTATTGATAAAGGATGCGGCCGGTATTCAGGATGAATGGATAGTCTTCATTCGCTTTTTCGCTTTGTTCGGCATACTCGACAGGATGCAGTTTGCCCAGCCCGTTTGGGGTGTTGAACCGTTCTTCAAACAAAGTGGCCGTACCCGGGTGGTCTTTCGACGGACATGGCCACTGGATCCCCTGGTGTTCGAGCCGGTCGTAGGATATGCCTGCAAAGATCGGGGCCGTTTGTGCGATCTCATCCCAGATATCCCGCTCATGCCTGTAATTGCCCAGGGGCTTGCCCATGCGGCGTGCAATCTCTGCCACAATTTCCCAATCCTGGCGAGCCTGCCCGGGGGGATCAACGGCTTTGCGTACCCGCAATACCCGGCGGTCGCTGTTCACATAGGTGCCTTCCGATTCGGCAAAGGCGGTCGCGGGCAAAATCACATCGGCAAAGGGAGTGGTTTCGGTGTGGAAGATGTCCTGGACAACCAAAAAGTCAAGCTTTTTGATCGCTTCCTCGGTGTGGTTCAGGTTTGGGTCAGTGAGCATGGGGTTTTCGCCCATGATGTACATGCCTTTGACCTCCCCCTCATAGGCGGCCTGCATGATCTCCACGGTCGAGAGGCCTTTTTCACCGTCCAGCTCCTCGAAGGGCAGGCCCCAGATACCGGCCACACGCCGCCGGTTTTCGGCATCTTCAACGGATATATAACCCGGATAGGTAAACGGGGAGGCACCCACATCGGAAACCCCCTGCACGTTGTTCTGGCCGCGCGGCGGATTGAGCCCGGCACCAGGCCGTCCTATCTGCCCGGTAATGAGCATCATATTGATCAGGCAAAACACATTGTGCGTGCCGGTCACCTGCTGGCTGTAGCCCATTCCGGTGGCGATCAGCGGGCGCTTGGCGCCGGCATAGGTGCGGGCGGCTTCCTGCATCAGGGAAGCAGGCACCCCGGTGATCTCTTCGACATATCCGGGGGTGTATTTCTGTGTGAGGGCCTTCAACTCCTCAAAGGCTTTCATTCCACCATCCACACGTTTTTCTATGAAGTCCTTGTTGATCAGTCCTGCATTGATGATTTCACGGATCATTCCGTTGAGCAGGGCCACGTCCGTTCCGAGCCCGGGCTGGAGCCAAATAAAGGCATCCTTTACCAGAGGCGTCCACCTGGGATCGATGATGATGATCTTTGACCCGTGGCGTTGTGCGGCATATTTTACATAGGTGGCGGTTACCGGGTGGGTCTCGATCATGTTATTGCCCGTTACCAGCATGCAGTCGCTGTGTGCATAGTCCTCAATGGAGTTGCTGCCGGCGCCGTCGCCCAGTGAACGCAGCATGGCCGTAACGGTGGATGCGTGGCAAAGGCGTGTGCAATAATCCACGTTATTGTTTCTGAAAACAGTGCGCACCAACTTCATAAACAGGTAGTTGTCTTCGTTGGTGGTTTTTGCGGAGGCGTAGCCCGCCAGGGCCTTTCGTCCGTATTTTTCTTTGATCTCCGTAAACTTGCGGACCACCAGGTCCAGGGCTTCGTCCCAGGAGGCTTCCACAAACTTCCCGTTCTTTTTGATCAGTGGGGTGGTAAGCCGGTCGGGGTGTTGGACGTAATCGTACCCGAAACGGCCCTTTACACAGAGACGCCCGTCGTTGGGACTCACACCTTCCACGCCGTTGCTGCGGACGATCCTTCCGTTCCGGACCAGGAGTTCCAGCTGACAACCGACGCCACAGTAGGGGCAGGTGGTGCGCACCCTGCGAATGCCGTTTTCAAGGTTGATTTCGTTGCGATGTGGTTTTTCCACGATGGCCCCTGTGGGACAAAGCTGAATGCATTCGCCGCATCCATCGCATTCGCTTTCGCCCCATTTGTCGAACCCGCCGACTATATAGGAAATGATCCCACGGTTGGTGAACGAGAGCACATTTTTTCCCTGTACTTCGTCGCAGGCCTTGATGCAACGGAAACATTTGATGCACTTGGCGGCATCATAACCAAGCACCGGGGAGCTTTCATCTTTTGGATATCCCAGTTCCTTCCAGATTGAAGGGAAGCGGCGGTTTTCTTTTTTATCGAGCCCGTACCTGAAAATCAATTCCCGGAATTCGTCCGGATAGCTTCCGTCGTATGTTTCGTCATGTTCGCAAAGCAGGTAATCGAGCAGGTACCTGCGGGCTTCTTCCAGTTCGTCGTCGAAGGCGGTGACCTCCATGCCATCGCTAACCTGCACCGCACAGGAAGCGATCAGTCCGCGCTGTTCCTTGATCTTGACAATGCACAGGCGGCATGCACCGGTCGGGCTGAGTTTTTTGTGATAGCAAAGGTGCGGGATGGCTATGCCGTGGTCTTTGGCCACCTGCAGGAGGTTGGCACCCTCCGGTGCGCTGACGTTCTTGTTGTCTATGGTAAGGTTTACGAATTTGCTCATTGTAGTTCTTTAAAATATCGTGAAAAAGATTCAAGGGGCAGAATGGGCGATTGTCCGAGCGGGCAAAGCGAGGTGCCCGCCATGATCTCTGCCTCGCGGACCATCTGTTGTAACAGGGTGGTGTTGCCGGAGTGGCCGTTGCGCAGCTGGCCGGCTTTGTTTACCAGTTGTGCCGTTCCCACCCGGCAGGGCACGCATTTGCCGCATGATTCATGTTTGAAAAACCGAAGGCAGTTGTACAGGATGTCTGACACGTTATCTCCTTCTGCCAATACGATCACGGCACCGCTCCCCAGGGTGGCGCCTTTTTCTCTCAGGTTGTCGTATGTCATCCGCTCGTTTAGCATGGACGCATCAACAAAAGTGCCGGCCGCACCGCCCAGCAGGGCTGCCTTGAATGCCCTGCCGTTACGCATGCCCCCGGCAAGGTCTATCAATTCCTGCAGTGTGACACCCATGGGCAGTTCATAATAACCGGGCTTTGCCACTTGTCCGCTGATGGTAAATATCTTGGTTCCCGGCGAACGCTCCGTGCCAATGGTCCGGTACCATTCTGAACCATGTTCGATGATCCGGGGCAGGTTGGCCAGGGTTTCCACATTGTTGACCAGGGTGGGCATTCCAAATGCGCCTTTTTCGGCCGGGAAAGGAGGTTTAATGCGCGGATGGCCCCGCTTGCCTTCAAGCGACTCGAGCATGGTCAGTTCTTCGCCGCAGAGGTAAGAGCCGGCTCCGAGTTTGATTTCCACATCAAAATCAAAGCCTGAACCCAGGATATTCTTTCCCAGGAACCCTTTATTTCGTGCATCCCGGATGGCTTGTTCCGTTTTCCGGATCGATTCGTGGTATTCGCCGCGGATGTAGATATACCCTTTGGTGGCCTGAATGGCGAATGCGGCAATGATCGTCCCTTCAAGGTACAGATGGGGATCCTTCTCCATGATGACCCTGTCTTTAAAGGTACCGGGTTCGCCTTCGTCGGCATTGACCACCACATAGCGCTGGGGACACTTCAAGCAGGAATCGCTGGTAAACTTCTGTTTCATCCCGGTGGGGAACCCGGCCCCGCCACGCCCGCGAAGACCCGACCGTTCAAGTTCATCGATCACCTGTGCAGGCGCCATCTTCAGCGCTTTTTTCAACCCCTCGTATCCCCCGGCCCGAATGGCATCGTCAATACAGCCCGGATCAATGACCCCAACGTTTTTTAGTAATATTTTTTTTTCTTCCATCATACTAACCCGTAATTAACTTCCAACTAACCACCAAATTTAACCTACAAAACCCCAAATACTAATTACTAATTACTATTTACTTCTTCTTCCGTATTTCCTCCAACACCCTCCCTGTCTCTTCCTCATCCAGTCCGTTATATACCTGGTCATTTATCATCATGGACGGTGCTTCCTGGCACTGGCCCAAACATTCCGAAAACTCCAGGGTAAATAAACCGTCGGATGTGGTTTCCCCGACCCCAATACCCAGGTGTTTTTGCAGTATAGCAAGAATGTCATTGGCTTTCAGCAGTTCACATACGGGCGATACACACAGGCGAATGAGATGGCGTCCACGCGGTTTCAGGCTGAACATGGTGTAATACCGGGCCACCCCGTACACCGAGCTTTTGGTCAGCTTCAGGTACCGCGCCGTTTCTTCCAGTGCCTGTTCGGTCAGGTAGTTTTGCGGGTGACTGTTTTGTACCGCATGCAGGATGTTGAGCAAATTGTGTTGTGCCGGTTCAAATTGTTTTATGATTTCTTCTGTTGACATATGTATATGTTTATCTGTCAATACCTTTTGATCCTGATGTTTTGATGCGCCGCGCAGGCAATGCTGCTGTGCACCGGCCATATCCAACAATCCGGAAAAATGCCTTCCAAAATACAAATAAATGTTCAGAAAATAACCCGATTCAAGCACGAAAATGCCTGAAAACCATCAGTTTTTATTTAGACTGTTTTTGCCTTGCCTTCATCCAGGTATAGCAGGATTTTTTTTACGGCGGGATAGCCCATTTTTTGAAGGATGCCGGCATAGGTATTCATCTGGTCTTCGTGTTTGCGGTAACGCTTGCCGGTTTTGTAATCGATGATGACGCATTCGTCTTTGAGAAACACCACGCGGTCGGGGCGGTAAAACGAACCGTCCTGGTCGAAGAGCCCGGCCTCGGTTTTGATTTTTGCGTCTGCCGAAAAATAGGGTGCGATGCGGGTATCTGAAAGCATATGACGAATTTTTTCAGACCATTCCGTCATCTTCTTTGTGTCGATTTCCCCGTTGTCGCGCATTTGTTCCAACACAGCTTCGATGTCGCCTGCATGATGGATGTTTTCCATGGCCCGGTGCAGGAGATTGCCCCGTTCAAGAGGATCGCCGGGGTCAAACAACAGTTTGCGCGCAGCCTGGTGTGATCGCATCCTGAGTGCCTTGCTCCATGGGGATGACAGCAGCCGGTGCAATGGTGACGCGGATGCTGTCCGGGGGCTTTTTTTCTTGTCGACCGCTTCAACCTGACCGAACCGGTAATTGTCTTTCCCATCGCGCCACAGCCCTTCGTTTTGAAGAAAATGGTGCAGCAGCCCCTGGATGTTTTCTGTTTTGTAATTCTTTTCCTCTTTTTTTGACAGGATATATAATTCCTCCGATGGCCTGGTAAAGGCCACATAGGTGGCATTGAGCATATCCAGGAATGTTTTTTGTTGTTCCCGTTCAAGATCTTCTTCAAAAGGGGTGCCCGACAGGTTGGTGCGGCTCATTTGCAGGTATACGGCAGGCAGATCGGGTACACCCGCTTTGTTCCCATCTGCCCACAGGCCCGCTTTGGTCGGTTTGTCGGCTTTTTGTTTGGCAAACGGATGAATGACCACAGGAAACTGAAGCCCTTTTGACTTATGTACGGTCATTACCTGGACAGCTTCCACCCCTTCGGGTACCACAATGGAGTATTTGTGGCTGTTTTCTTCCCACCATGACAAAAAATCGGCATGAGACAGGTTGTTTTTTTCAGAAAAATCATACACCGCATCCATCAAAAAGGCCACGAAAGGGTTCGGGGGGCTTTGTACGGAGAAAAACTGCCTGAGGATGCTTTCGCAGGTGTCGTAAATATTGAGGTGGGTAAAATCGCCGAAGCAAAATGCGATGCCGTTGCCTTGCATCAGTGCTTCGATGGATGCATGGAGTGAAACGGGGCGCTGTGGTGACGCGTTTGATGGGCCGGATCCGGCTACGCCCGGTGTTTGTTGTCCGGCCGGCGTCCCGGTCCCTGTTGCGGCCGGGAACCCCTTTTGCCCGGTTGCGGCGTACAACCCGGTGGCTTTTAAGACCCCGTGCAGGGTGTCCGGTTGAGTGATGTGCCCGTATTTATGCAAAAATCCCAGCATCTCCAGGGCGGCTATTTTGTCACGGGGATTGTCCAGGAGTTTGATGATGGCCAAAAAAAAGTTCACTTCGTCCGATTGCGAGAGCAACAAAGATTCGGCCGATATTACGGGAATCTGGTGTGAAAGCAACTCCCGGGCCACCAGGCTGGCTTCGCTGTTGGCACGGCATAAGACCGTGATGTCGCGCAAGGGGTGCCCGGCTTCCCGGCAATCGCCAATGATCTGTATGATGGCTGCCAGGGTGTTTTCTGTCCTGTGTTGGTTATCGTCACCATCAACAAAGCGAATGTTCACAAAACCGTTTGCTTTTTCAGGCAAATACTCCTGCCTGACATCCTGGTAAATGCTTTGCAATTCTTCGGACAGTGTTTGACTGGCAAAGCGGAAAAACCGGTTGTTGAAATCCACCACAGCCCTGGTGGATCTCCAGTTGGTATCAAGCGAGCGTTCCCGGTAGTTGTTGATCAATACCACCTCCCATTCGGGTTTGGCTACTGCCCGGATGCCCTCTGTGAGACGGGGCAGCCTGGCAAATTGTTCCACATCGCCGTTGCGGAAACGGTATATTGCTTGTTTGCCGTCGCCCACCACCAGGCTCATATAACCTTCCGACAGGGCATTTTCAACCAGCGGCAACAGGTTTTGCCACTGCAGCAGGGAGGTGTCCTGGAACTCATCGATCATGTAATGGTGGTATCGTTCTCCGAGCCGTTCATAAATAAAGGGCACGGGTTGCATGGACACTTCATCGGCAATGCGCTTGTTGAAATCGGAGATGTGCAGCATCACCTGCTCTGACTTGATCTCTTCCATCATTTTTTCCACTTCGTTGAGCAGGGCCAGCGGATAGATGGTCCTGAGCACGGCCAGTTCACACAGGTATTGTTCGAACCCTTCCCGGACCTTTTCCTGGATGTTTTGATAATGACGGATGAGCAAGGGCCGGATCCCCAGGATATCGGACTGTTGACTAGAGGTGCATTTTCCTGAAACCCATTTGTTTTCTTCGACCGTACTGGCAGCGTAAGTGCCGGGAATGGCCTTTTCGCGGATATTTCCAACAGCCAGGTGATGGAAATAAGCGTATACTCCCTGTTTGCCCCGGTAGAATGCTTCAGGCGGAAGCGCTTTTTGGCGGATCAGGTCAAGGGCTGCTTCGGCTTCTGCGTGGATCCCCTGCTCAAAAACATGCACCGACTTTCTGAGGCGCCCGGCCACCTCCTTAAACTTTTTCAAGGGGGTGTTTTTGAGTGTTTTGATGTGGATGATGCTGTCTTCTTCGGTGAGCGTTTTGGCCATGCCGGCGATCTTTTGCTCCACACGAATATCCTGATCGTCGTCGGCCTGGTTGACGATGAATTCCACCAGCAATTCCGTAAGGGCTTTGTCTTTTCCCACCTGGTTGATCAGCAGGTCCACTGCCTGGTTCAGCAAAGCTTCGGTGTCGAGTTCCACGGCAAAATTAAACGGGATGCGCAGGTCAAAGGCAAAGGTGCGGATCACCCGGTGCACGAAACTGTCGATGGTGCTGACGCTGAAATCAGAATAATCGTGCAGGATATAGGAAATGACCGACTGCGCGTTTTTGATTACTTGTTCACGCGGGGGAATATTCACACCGGCTTTCTGCCACTCTTCTGCGATCTGGTCCAGCAGGGAGTCCCCTTTTTTGCTTCCGGGGGCAGGTCCCGGCAACGCAAGCTGCCCGAGGGTCTCGATGATGCGCTCCTTCATTTCCGCGGCGGCCGCATTGGTGAAGGTGATGGCCAAAATATGCCTCACTGCCCCGGGCTGCAGCAATACGATCTTCAGGTATTCCTTTACCAGGGTGTAGGTTTTGCCGCTTCCGGCCGATGATTTATATACGTGGAAGTTTTGTTGCACTCAGTCGCCCCCTGGTACGTTGGTTTTATTCTCCTGTAAAGTTATGTTTTTCTTTTATATTTGTTCGTACCGGCATCCCGGCTTAAGAATATATCCATGAAAGAAAAAATACTGGTAAAGAAGCAATCCGGCGAAAAGGAAGCCTTTGATCCGGATAAATTGCATAATTCGTTGCGACGTGCAGGCGCCTCTGCGCAACTGGCGCGGGAGGTGGAGAAAGGCCTGCGCCCCTACCTCTCCGACGGGATCACCACCAATGCGGTGTATCGAAAGGCATTTCAGCTGCTGCGGAAAATGAAACGTTCCACAGCCGCGCGGTACAGCCTGAAAAGGGCCATCATGGAACTGGGTCCTTCGGGTTATGCCTTTGAACAACTTGTCGGACTATTGCTCGAAAGTATGGGCTACACCGTGGAAGTGGGTCAGATGGTGCAGGGCCGGTGCGTGCAACACGAAGTGGATGTGGTGGCTTACAATGACCACCAGCAGTTTATGGTGGAATGTAAATATTACAACAGCCAGGGGAAAAATTGCAATGTGCGGGTTCCGCTATACATACAGGCCCGTTTCCAGGATATCCAACAGCGCTGGAAATCGTCTCCGGGACTTCAGAAGCGGAGCTTCCATGGCTTTGTGGTCACCAATACCCGTTTTACCACAGATGCTATGGACTATGGCCGCTGCGTGGGTCTGCGTATGGTCAGCTGGGATTATCCCGCAAAGGAAAGCCTGAAAGAATTGATCGAACGGTCCGGTTTATTCCCGGTGACGGTACTGACCCTGCTGAACAAAAAGCAAAAACAGGCCCTGCTGAACCAGGAGGTGGTGTTGTGCCGCCAGTTGTTAAGCAAACCGGGTTTGTTGGATCAGCTGGGGCTGACCCGGGTAAAAAAAGAAAAAGTCCTGGACGAGATCCGCGATTTGACCGGGTCAGACTGATGGTGGCAGCCTGTCAGAAGGCTTTTTTGTATTTTTGCCGGGCGTGCCTTGTTGTCACGCTGGTTTTGTCTAAGAAACGTAATCTTATACACCCTGTCCTATGAAATATCTCTCAACCCTTTTCCGGAAAAATTACCGGAAACACATTATGCTCTTGCTGGCGTTTGTGTTTATGGCTGCCGGCCTGCATGCGAACCACTCTCCCGAAAGGGTGGAACCCCCGTTTTGGTGGGCAGGCATGATGCATACGGAATTGCAGATCATGGCGTATGGCGAAAACATCGGGGGCACCCGTGTGGAAATCAACCATCCGGGCGTTTCCCTGAAGGAAGTAGTGGCGGTGGACAGCCCCAATTACCTGTTCCTGTACCTGGATGTTGGGGATGCCTCGCCGGGCGTATTCCCCATACGGTTTGTATCGCAAGGGGAGGTGGTGTATTCCTATGAATATGAGCTGAAACAACGCGACCCGGGTTCCAGGTACCGCGAAGGGGTCAATGTGTCGGATGCCATATACCTGCTGATGCCAGACCGTTTTGCCAACGGCGATCCTTCACTCGACGATCAGCCGGGCATGCTTGAACAAAGCGACCGCAGCAATCCCTCCGGGCGGCATGGCGGGGATATCCCGGGGGTTATCCGGCACCTGGACCATATTGCCGACATGGGGTTTACGGCCATCTGGCTGAACCCGGTGCTGGAAAATGACCAACCACGTTACAGCTACCATGGCTATGCCATCACCGATTTTTACCGGGTGGACGCCCGTTTTGGGGGCAATGAAATGTACCGTCAGCTGGTGGCCGAAGCAGAAAAAAAGGGGATCAAGATCATCAAGGATTTGATCCTGAACCATTGCGGCCATCACCACTGGTGGATGGACGACCTGCCCACACCCGGCTGGCTGAACCAGTGGGACAGCTTTACCCGCACCTCTTACCGGATGACCACCATCGTTGATCCACACGCATCGCGGTATGATTACGAGCGCATGCTTAAGGGCTGGTTCGATACCAACATGCCCGACCTGAACCAGAAAAACCGGTTGCTGGCCCACTACCTGAAACAAAACAGTGTTTGGTGGATTGAATACGCCGGATTGCAGGGCATTCGAATGGACACCCAACCTTATGCCGACCGCTTTTTCATGTCGGACTGGGCCCGGTATATCCTGTATGAATACCCCTATTTTATGATCATTGGCGAAGCCTGGATGGGCATTCCGGCCATGGTGAGCTATTACCAGGGGGGCAAACTGAACCACGACGGCTACGACTCGCACTTCCCTTCGGTGTTTGATTTTGCCATCTATGATGATACCGGACTGGCATTCAATGAAGAACAGGGGTGGTCAACCGGCATGATGCGCCTCTACAATACCCTGGCCCAGGATTTCCTGTATCCCGACCCATACAACCTGGTGATATTTGGCGACAACCACGACACCAACCGCCTTTTTACCCGGGTGGGAGAGGATCTGGAAAAACTGAAGATGGCCCTGACATTCCTTTTTACCACACGTGGCATCCCCCAGGTATATACCGGTACCGAACTGCTGGAATCGGCATATGAACATGACGGGCACGGGGAGCTGCGCACCAACTTCCCCGGGGGCTGGCCGGATGATCCGGTAAACAAATTCACCAGGGAAGGCCGCAATGCAGCACAGAACATGGTGGTGGACCATATCACTGCATTGGCGAATTTCCGGAAAAACACCCCCGCCCTGTACGATGGCTGGCTGTTGCAGTTTGTTCCGGAAGACAACATCTATGTGTACTTCCGATATGATGATCAGGATACCATCATGGTCATCCTCAACAACAATGATGCGGAAAAAACACTTGAACTGGTCCGCTTCCAGCAAGGCTGGGATGGTTATTCCCGGGCTGAAGAAATCCTCTCAGGAAGGGTTATGGAGGGCTTCGATGCCTGGGCCATACCTGGAAATACGGCCCTGGTCCTGCAATTGTTCTGAATACTGCCGGCCACTAAGCGAACACCATTTCAAGCACTGCCCGCGATTTTACCTCGGGCATGCCGGCCACTAAGCGAACACCATCTCAAGCACTGCCCGCGATTTTACCTCGGGCATGCCGGCCACATGATGCCTGTAATAATCAATGGTTTTGTCCAGCAAAGCTTTTCTTAATGGATTCGTAAGGCGGAGGCTGTCCAGCCCGTGCAGCTCCACAAGTGAAATGCTGTGAAATGCCTTGCTGAGTTCTTTGTCGAGGCACATGGTGGCATCCTCCATGACCGGCTGATAAAGACCCTCCCGAAGGTTAAAGAAAGGGTTGTGGCGGCTGCGGTTGTTGCGTGGCTGAAATCCCAGAAAACGACTCAGCTGAAACATGACCACCAGGTGAAAATCCGCAATACG
>SL_3KL_010_SEDDRAFT_10005641_pt1 | contig 11206 bp, 11 predicted proteins | sample SodLakKL_010_SED_2_FD_10381 | JGI IMG/M metagenome (IMG submission 10381)
GACGCGGCCATTCCCCAGCGGCGGGAAGCCATAACACCCGCTGGGGTGCTGCTTAGCCCGCTGGGGAGCCTTTGTCGGTCGACCTTTCCGGCTGGTACACGATTTCCTCAATGCGGACACGCAGGATGCCCCCACCCGGTTTCGGCCATTCGATCTGAGCCCCTTGGGACAGGCCGAGCAATGCACTGCCCACCGGCGCAAGAATCGAGATTTTACGATCGCTGGAATCCATGTCTTTCGGATACACCAGGGTCAATTCGAACTCTTCATCGGACGATTCCACCCGAAACTTGACCCGCGAATTCATGGACACGACATCGGCTGGGAGGTCTTCAGGATCGACCACCTCCGCCCTTTCCAGCTCGGCCAGCAACTCGGCCTTGCCCGGAAAACCGCCATCGGGCAGCGTTTCCAGCAACGCATCAAGGCGATCCGCATCCATCGTAGAGATGACAACCTTCGGTTTCACAGACATCTACTCGCACTCCAGTACATTCGGGCGCTCGATACCGGAACCGGACCGAGCAGCAGAAACATGACTTCTCTGGGTCTGCCCGGGGCGCTCACCTCACGGGCAGAGCGCCTCGTCTGGCGCATGAGACAAAGCTTACCACTACCTGCCAGGGATTGGCGGCCGGCCACCGGGGGTTATGATCCGCCGGCATTGTCCCCAGCCAGTTGTCGCTTGAGCTGGCTGGCCGCCGTGGTGTAGCCGCCATCGGTGGCATCCACGAAATGCAGGTGCTCGCCCTCCCCTGTTCCATTGAGGAAACACGTCATCAGGGCAGAATCGTTTTCATGCAGACCGTAATAAAGCTCACCGGCCTCGTAATAGGCATCACACAAACGGCGAATGGCGTCAATTTCAGAAGTCGAGCAGTCAAGCGTCATCCTCAGCACATTGTCGTACTTGCGGAAGTCCGAATGGGTACGCAACTGCCTCTTGTACGCATGGGGATCGAAGCCAATGCCAGGGAAGCGGTACTTGAACAAGGCTACAGCGAAAACAATCTCGACCACGCGATTGAACCAGTCCCTGGAGAAGCCCTGATAGTAACGGCGCTCGTCGCGGATACAGTCCAGAATCGAGCGATAGCTCATCCACGGCGCCCCAATGGGGTTGACGTTGTCGAGACCGGGTCCGATTACCTGATCCAGACGCTCGAGCAACTCCTGGTACAGTCCCGATCTTGTGGAACGGGTCTGCATAATCAGCGAGACCACGCGCCCCCGCTGACTGGGTACAGGCTTCCAGCGACAGGAAAGCCCGCTCAAGTCGGTGTCTTCCTCCGGTGATACCTCATGGCGGTATGTCTCGGGATGGGCCCGTATTCTGCGTTCTGCTTCTTCCAGGCCAGCGCCTTCCAGGATGGCAATATTCTGAGCCGCACTGAGATGGTGTTTGGCAACGCGCACGGGGTGTCCGTCCGCTGCAAGCTCACCGACATTAACCGCCCCCACCCGGATGTCCAGGTTCAACCTGGAACGGGCGATAGACTGCAGACCCAGCAGAGCAGCGAGCACGTCGTTCTGGAATCGTTGCGGCACCAGCATGGTCGCCCCATCCCCGCCGAACACGAAGGGGAACTTCAGATCGCCAACAACCCGCTGGGCGCAGACGATGGATGCCACGCTGATCATGTTCACATCCTTGTAGTGACCGCCGGCAATCGCCTGGGTCGAATCCACCACGTCCGTGTGCACAACAGACCAGTCATCGGGGGCCGGCTGGTAGTTGCCGGGCTCCGTAATGCCCCGAAAATTATCAAAGCCGCTCAGTTCTGCGAAGAAGTCATCATTGACCCCACAGCCTTTCGGGCCGGCAGCAGAGTCCGCATGGGAAGATGAGTAAGGCATGGCGTTTATGGCACCGTACAACGATCCGGCCTGCCTTCAATGACCCAGGCCACCACCCATACTGTACGCTTCATGGGAGTCCTCTTCGATTGACAGTAAACATTTATGCCCCACAGGGTAGGGCTTGCCAGTCTCTGTATCGTAACGGGTCACACGATCTACTGCCTCAGAATTTTTTCCATCGCCTTGCCCTTGGCCAGTTCGTCGACCAGCTTGTCCAGATAGCGTATTTTCTGCATCAGCGGATCTTCGACCTCCTCCACCCGAACCCCGCAGACGACGCCCTTGATCAGGGCACTGTTCGGATGAAGGGCCGGCGCTTGTTCGAAAAAGGTTTCGAAATCGTTTTCCTGCTCGATCTGCTGTGCCAACCCCGCCGAGTCATAGCCCGTCAGCCAGAAAATGATTTCATCGACTTCATCCTTCGTACGACCCTTGCGCTCCGCCTTCTTTACATACGCCGGATACACCTTGGCGAAGGGCATGGAGAATATGGGATGTCTCGACATCGTGACTCCTCCTTTGGGCATCGGTCTGATGGGCCCACCTTGCTATTTCCCTGCTTTTTTCCCAAGCCGAGGCCAATCAGGCCAGTTTCACCCGCCTCAGTGTGATAGACTGCGCCGCTTGCTTTTGACGCTCATCCCAATTTTGGCAGGAAGTCCCTCCAGTGTAGACCCTGAAAACCCCATCTTCTGAATGGCGCTAGGTCACTGAACCCCCCGGGGGTCACTGAACCCCCGTGGGTCACCGAACCCCAGTGGATCACTAGACCCCTGTGGGGCCACCAGCCCCTGTGCCCGCTGAAAGCGGCTCGGGCACAGGGGGCGCGAAACCTTCCATGCATTCGTCAAATTCCGGTAGTCCGCCTCACCGGAACCCGAGAAGCTTTGACCTCAAAACCCAAGAGATAATCAATGATCCAGTCGATCAGGCAAAACTGGTTTTCCAATATCCGTGGTGATCTCCTCGCCGGCATCGTCGTCGCCCTGGCCCTGATTCCCGAAGCCATTGCCTTCTCCATCATCGCCGGCGTGGACCCCAAAGTGGGCCTGTACGCCTCCTTCTGCATCGCCGCCGTGATCGCCTTCACCGGCGGGCGGCCCGGCATGATCTCGGCCGCCACCGGGGCCATGGCCCTGCTGATGGTGACCCTGGTCCGTGACCACGGCCTGGAATACCTGCTGGCGGCCACCGTCCTGACGGGCCTGATGCAGATTGCCGCCGGCTACCTGAAACTGGGCAGCCTGATGCGCTTTGTCTCGCGCTCGGTGGTCACCGGCTTCGTCAATGCCCTGGCGATCCTGATCTTCATGGCCCAGTTGCCGGAACTCACCAATGTCACCTGGCCTGTCTATGCCTTGACGCTAGCCGGCCTGGGCATCATCTATCTCTTCCCCTATATCCCGGTGATCGGCAAGCTTCTGCCGTCACCCCTGGTCTGCATAGTCGCCATTACCGCCGTTGCGATTTTCTGGGGCGTGGACATTCGCACCGTGGGCGACATGGGTGAGCTGCCGGATACCCTGCCGATCTTCCTGTGGCCGGATGTTCCCCTGAACCTGGAAACGTTCATGATCATTCTGCCCTACGCCATCATGCTGACCGTGGTGGGTCTGCTGGAGTCCATGATGACCGCCACCATTGTGGACGATCTGACCGACACCAAGAGCGACAAGAACCGCGAATGCAAGGGCCAGGGCGTGGCCAACACGATCACCGGCTTCTTCGGCGGCATGGCCGGCTGCGGCATGATTGGCCAGTCCATCATCAACATCAAATCCGGCGGCCGAACACGGCTGTCTTCGCTATCCGCTGCTGTTTTTCTCTTGTTGCTCGTGGTCTTCCTCAGCGACTGGCTGTCCATCATCCCCATGGCCGCCCTGGTCGCCGTGATGATCATGGTCTCCATCGGAACCTTCAGCTGGGGCTCGATCATCAACCTCAAGAAGCACCCCCTGTCCAGCAACATCGTGATGGTCACCACCGTGGTCGTGGTCGTCGCCACCCACAACCTGGCCTACGGGGTCTTTGTCGGCGTGCTGCTGGCCGCCATGTTCTTTGCCAACAAGGTCGGGCACTATATGCATGTCCGAAAATCCATGAGTGAGGACGGCAGCACGCGCAGCTACAAGGTCATCGGCCAGGTGTTCTTCGCCTCCTCGGCCCAGTTCATGGAATCCTTCGACTTCAAGGAAGCGGTGGAGAAAGTCGTGATCGACCTGACGTCCGCCCATTTCTGGGACATTACCGCCGTGGAGTCTCTGGACCGGGTCATCATCAAGCTGCGCCGCGACGGTGCCGATGTGGACGTCATTGGCCTGAATGAAGCCAGCAAAACGCTCGTCGACCGCTTTGGGGTGCATGACGACCCCAAAGAAGTGGAAAAACTCATGGGAGGCCACTGAGCATGAAACACATATTTGCCTGCATCGACGGCTCCAGATCCGCTGAAGCGGTCTGTGACGCTGGCGCCTGGGTCAGCCAGCGCGTCAACCGAAAGCTGGTGCTGCTGCATGTGCTGGACAAGAAGGTCTACCCCACCCGGACGGACCTGAGCGGCAACCTGGGCATGGACACCCGCACTCACCTTCTGGACGAACTCGCCGAACTGGACGCCCGGCGCAGCAAATTGGCACTGGAAGCCGGTAAGCAACAGCTGGACACCGCCGTGGCCCGCGTCCGGGAGAAAGGCGTCGACAAGCCCGAGACCCTCCAGCGCCACGGCCACTTCGTGGAGACCCTGGCCGAGCTTCAGGAAGACGCCCGCCTCCTGGTCCTGGGCCGACAGGGTGAAGAACATCACAACGCGGAAGAGATCGGCAGCAACCTGGAAAGCGTCATCCGCACACTGAGCTGCCGCATCCTGATCACCCCGCCCGACTTCACTCCACCGGAGAAGGTGCTGCTGGCCTATGACGCCAGCCCCACCGCCCGCAAGGTGCTCTATATCATCGCCCGCAGTCCGCTCTACAAAGGCATCCCCATCCACATTCTGATGGTGGGCGAAGAAAACGATGCGAACCAGCGCCTGCTGGATGAAGCCAGAGAACAGCTGGAGACAGAAGGCCACTCAGATGTGGTGACGACCCTCAAGGTGGGCGAAGTGGAAGCCACCCTGCTGGGCTATCAAGAGGCGCAGGGGCTGGGCATGATCATCATGGGTGCTTACGGGCATTCCCGTATACGGCAGTTCCTGGTGGGAAGTACCACAAGCAATCTGCTACGGAAAAGCCCGGTGCCAATTCTTTTGATGCGGCAGTAATACGAGGACACATCCAAGGAAGCTCTAATTAGTCCATTCGCGCCCGCCGTATTGGCGTCCGAGGCTCAATCCTTTGACTGACTGCTCCCTTTCGGGAGCTTATGTCCCTTTTTTCCAGCCCCCTTTCGCAAGCTGGATTCCAGGTTCTTGGTTTCAGTAATATCCACCATGGTCATCACGACGCCGTCAATAACATTGTCGATACGGCGGTACGGCATGATACGGACCGCATACCAAGTACCATCCTGCGTGGTGATTTGCTTTTCGCTGAGCACCAGCGTGTCAAGCGTCTTCCGGGCATCATCCTCCAGCTCGGGATATTCCAGGATGGTGGTCAGCTCGCTGATGGGACGGCCCACATCACTCTCACGAAGGCTAATGATAGACGCAGCCCGAGGAGTATAGCGGCGAACATTGAGATTCTTGTCCATGAAAAGAATGGCAATTTCAATGCTGTTGAGCACATTCTGCATATCGCTTTGGGCCAGTGCCAGGTCGTCCAGCTTGGCCTGCAGCTCGGTATTGATGGTTTGCAGCTCTTCGTTCATGGACTGCATTTCTTCCTTGGACGAGGTCAGCTCCTCGTTGGTGGACTGAAGCTCCTCGTTGGTGGATTGCAGCTCTTCATTGGAGGCCTGAAGTTCCTCTCTGGAGAACCTCGCCTCTTCGCTCAAGCGCTCGATGGCCTGTTGATACCGCTGAATTTCCTCGGCATGATCGGCGTTGGGCTTGGTGCCCCGTTTGGAGGATTGGCGTCCGCTGGAGGGAGCGCTATCCCGAAAGATGACGATGGCCATGCCCTTCAGGGCCGTGGGCTCGCGCAGGGCCTGTACAGTCACATCCACCGCTTGTACCGCGCTGGTGCCGCTCTGCACGGCCACGCCTTGCAGCTCGACCGGTTCCTGCTGCATAGCCGACTTCTGAACGGCCTGGTACAAAGGGGCGCGCAGCCCATCGCGAGCCATGGCATGGATGTTCCAGTTGGCTTTCCCCGCCGCCGGTTCCAGGTATTTTCCAGTCCGCCCGCTGATGTAGACGATCTCGCCTTCCCGGTTGATGACCACCGCTGCCGGCGAATACACCTGCAATAAGAGATGATCAGCCGCAGTTTGCAGGTTGTCTCCAAGCCTCGAGGGACCGGTGGGTAGCGACATGGACGGCTCCTTGGAAAGTTCGGATAGTGGTGGAAAAGACTTTAACAAAAACTCCGAGTCGCGAATGGAGGCGTGTGGCTGTTTTCGATACAGCCGCAATTTCGGCTCCAGGACAGAAAACAGATGGCTCAATCGCCCCACCGTCTCTGAGCTACCCAGCATTAGCAGCCCATCCTCACGCAGACTGTAATGAAACAGCGGGATAAGCCGGCGCTGGAGCATAGGGTCGAAGTAAATCAACAGGTTCCGACAGGCAATTATGTCGAGCTTGGTGAACGGGGGATCAAGAATAACATCATGTTGTGCAAACAAGACCTGGTCGCGGATAGACTGATTTATCTGGTAATGGTCTTCGTGCTCGGTAAAAAATTGCTTCAAACGCTGCTCGGATACCTGCTCCTGAATGGTGCGCGGGTAACGGCCTCGCCTTGCGACCTCAATCATTTCATGGCTCAAGTCGGAGGCAAACACCTGGAAGCTTAGGGTCGATTTGGAAGGCACGCCTTCTAGCGCTTCGGTGAGAACCATGGCCAGGGAATAGGCTTCTTCACCCGTGGCACAGCCCACGACCCATATCCTCAGCGTACAGCCGGCGGGGCTTTTTTCAATCAGATCCGGCAACACATGCTCGGATAGGTAATCCCAAACCTCGGGGTCGCGGAAAAAGCGGGTCACCCCAATCAACATCTCCTTGAACAGCAACTGCACTTCCTGACTGTTGTCATTCAGGTAACGGACATAGGCGAGAAAATCGGAAACACCGTGAATGGCCATGCGACGTTCTATTCGTCGAAACAAGGTACTGGTTTTGTAAAGGGAAAAGTCATGCCCGGTCTGTTGTTGCAGTATGTCGATGATAGCCTTAATGGGCTTCATCGACTTCACGGGAGGTACGGCCTCGCTCGATTCCGGCACCTGATTGGTATATGTCAATATGCGCTGAATCAACTCAGCAGCCGGCGCCACGATATCCACACAGCCGGCGGCGATGGCACTACGGGGCATGGGGTCAAACTCGGCAGAGTCAGGATCCTGCGCCACAGTGAGACCTCCGGTCGCACGAATGGCCTGCAAGCCCAGCGTGCCATCAGAGCCCATGCCGGAGAGCACTACCCCGATGGCTCGCTCACTTTGAGCGCTCGCCAGGGAGGAGAACAGCACATTGATCGGAAGCCTCATGCCCCTGGGCTCGTGGGGCTGCGCCAATGCGAGCCGGCCGTCCACCACCGCGAGTTCCGCGTTGGGGGGGATGACATAGACGGTATCCGGCGCAATGCGTGCGTCGTGCTCCGCCTCATGCACCGGCATGGCGGTAATTCGCTGGAGCAGTTCTGGCAACAGGGCTTTGTGCGTGGGGTCCAGGTGCTGAACGACGATAAACGCCATTCCAGTGTCCGTCGGCACCTGGGAAAAGAACTGTTCAAACGCTGCTAAGCCACCTGCGGATGCCCCGACCCCAACTATACGCATCAGGGTTCAGCAACGGGCGGGGCAGCTGACAGTACGCACAAAATGCGATTGCCACCAGCTCCGGCCTTTGCCTTTATGGCCAGACGGCGACATTCACCCAGCTCCCTCGACAATTCCGCTACACAGGACTGCTCTGATTGCGACGTTTGCAAGTCCTGAAACATCGTTTCCACGGCAGCGCGGCCGGGTGCCGCCAAAAAACCGCCCAGCGATTGCTGCGTCAGGCTTGCGACAGACAGGCCAAGCAAGTCTTTCGCGGCCTGGTTGCTTTCAACAATCAGACCGTCGGCATCCAGGATCAGATAAGGCGTTGGTGCCATGTCATAAAGTGCTGTGTAATGAGCAAGCGCTTCCGTCAGCTCATTTTCAGTTGACTGCATCTGTTCATACACCAGATCGAGCTCAACCTGGTGGGTTTGCAGTTCATGGAGAAGCTTCACCGCATCCGCCGCAAATTCCGGGTCGCTGGCCCGGCGATAGAGCAGCTCCAGCGCTTCGACGCCCAGAGAGCCTAGCCCGGGCGATGGAGCGGAACCATTCCTAAGCAATGTTTGGGCATTCAGACGAAGTTCGTCTTTAAGATCGGCCTTGGACAAACGCGGTGGATGGCTCATCGCATAACCTCAGAATGTGCTGATCACTGGCGTTACGCATACTACTACGGGTAGCACGGTCTATATAGGAGTGCCCAACGAACAGTTCAGTGAGCGCCAGAAGTACCAAGTGTAGACCCCCTAGGCAGGCGGAAATTCCAGGCCCCTGGCCTGTTTTTCTGCCGTTCCTGCCCCGAACTTCCCCAAAAAAACACCCACAATCCGACCCTCGCCCGGAAGGCGCCTCTCAGCAGACGCCTTTACGGACGCGGCCCGCAGCCCGGCCTGATCCATTAATTTTCCATAACGGGCCCCGTGGCTCGGCTAATCAGTAGCCGAACAGCCTATCCTCATCGCAATTTATGTGTATGCTGAAGCTCTGTCGGTGCGGTTTCGCACATTAGTTCTTAACCGCCCTTCGCAGGGATGCCGCGCTATCTGTCCATCTTAACTGTATGGGCCACGTTAACCGTGCGCCGAGTTTAGCCAAAGCGGAGTATCCAGTGCAGACATTCAAAAATACAGGGCTCGCCATCCAGGTACTTGTCGTCACCGTCCTCCTTTCATCAACACCACCCTTGCTCGCCAGTGATGGCGAAGGTGCGTATCGCCTGCTTCAGCTGAACGGCTACAAGGTCAAATGGGGTGAGCAAACTCTGGGGGCTGGGGCAAGCATCAGCTACGCCTTCGCAGATCAGACCATGAGATTCGAGAATGCACGCAATTGCGGTTCTATAGCGCCTATCACTTCACTGTCGAGCCCAAGCCTTCCGCTGGATGTATTGGAGCGCGAAACGGCTGCGGCATTCAGAGCCTGGGAGCGTGCGGCAAACCTCTCCTTCTACCCGGTTGACGATGCCAGCGACGCGGACATCGTAATCGGCGCACAAGGCAAACCAGTCGGGCGAGCATTCGCCAACGTAGCCTATGCACCAGGCCCACAAGGCAACATCCGCCAGATCAAGCAAGCACTAGTATGCCTGAACCCGGAACGCCAGTGGAAAGTCGGCTTCGACGGTGACACCGATGTCTACGACATCCGCTACACCCTGATTCATGAAATCGGCCACGCGATAGGCCTGGACCACCCTGGACCCGAAGGCCAGGTTATGGGCTTTCGCTACACCGAAGCCTTCACCGACCTCCAACCCGGCGATGTCAGCGGCATCCGCCAGCTGTATGGCCCTTCAGCCAATTACAGCGGTTTGGCAGATGCAGAGGTGAACCACACTGAATCCTTGGAAGCCAAGGGTGCCGATAGTGATGAAAAGGGTGATGCACTAGGCATCAAGTAAGGAACCATCTGATTAATCTATTGACGTGCGTCAAGGCCGCCAGCAGGCACGATTTTTAGTGGGGCGAAGCCACAGCTAAAAAACGTCGCTACACTTGGCCTTGTTATGCGCCATCAACGTGAACACACCCTAGCTGGCGACCGCTTTTCCTGCATTTTTGAGTGTAAAGCTGAGGCCATGAGCAAAGCACGCAGCGCTCTTTACGGTCAGCCCGACCGCTTCGTTGGGCACTGAACTGTCCACAACCTCCCACGATCACTTTTCTCTAAGATCTTCGCGTGACACCCCTGAGGACGCATAGGGGATCAACCGAAACAACCACGGAGGCACGAACCCTCTGACAGCCACAGAGGATGCGACCAGCGCCAGCACCAGGCTCGCCAGGACAATCCTCAAAAGATCGGAACGCCAGTTACGCTCATGAATAACTGCATAAGCAAAAACGCAAACACCAAGCCAGGATGCGATGGCCAATAATGCTGCTAGCAGCCGGAACAATATCCTGGCTTCATTCGGTTTCATAATCTTCCTCGAAGCGATGACGTTCAACGCCTGCGCTCAGCCGACGACAAACCACGTAATGGTTTAATGGTCGGCTGGAGCGCCTTGCTAGTCGGAATAGAAAAACCAATACGGCTGTTTATTTCTTTATTGATCCAACGTGTTTCATGTTCATATAGATACCACCGGCTTCTAACTCTTTCAGCATCTGGGAGAGCCTCTTGTCTTTAGTCTCTTGGCGCTTTGCTTGGTTTATCCAGCCTAGATAGTCATTCTGCTGGTATGCGGGACGATCGTTGTAAGCTCTCATCAGGTCACGCTCGTTCAGCGCCTGTGTGACGAACTCCGGCATCGCTTGCCTTTGCCGCTTCAAGCGAGAAAAACCCGAACCCATCGCTTTCTCCTCGAGTTTCACCCTCATCTCGGTGTGATAATGACTGACGGAGCGCTCCTGTTGACCGGCCCGTGATACACGGCTTCAATGTTGTTCGCATCAGGATCAAAGACGAATGCTGCGTAGTAGCCCGGGTGATAGGAGCGTTCTCCGGGCTTTCCGTTATCTTTACCACCGGCGTTGAGTGCAGCCTCATGGAAGGCTCTAACTTTTTCTGGATCCGGCGCTTGGAGCGCCAGATGAATTCGCGTAACGTAATCGTCTGACAGGTTCACAAACAACTCGTCGGCGTAGAAGAAACCCGGACCTTCGTGCAGCACCCCGGGATGGCCAAGTGCATTAAGGACAGCGAGATAGAAGCGCTTGCTGGTTTCTAAGTCTGAAACCCGAATGTGAACATGGTCAATTAGCCTACCTCGATGAAATTCCATCGCTACCTCCTTTCCGGTCAATTCAAAGCTTACCCGGGCGGCTTTGGAGTGCGAGCTGAAAAGCCGGTGGCGAGTGCAGGCGCAGATTCCGGTAGCGGGCATAGAACTTGTCAACCCATGGGGTTCGTCGATAGCTCGTTGCTGCTTTCCCGACAATGGGGGCCTCTCGCATTAGCCGCTCTACACGCCCCTTTCCAACCGAAAACCCCTGCCTCATCGGGGTTTTATGTACTCTCGGGCTGCCAT
>SL_3KL_010_SEDDRAFT_10005642_pt1 | contig 11206 bp, 4 predicted proteins | sample SodLakKL_010_SED_2_FD_10381 | JGI IMG/M metagenome (IMG submission 10381)
CGTTGGAGATCCGTCTTGAACTCGGCGCGACCGCGGAGCCGGTGCGGGAGCGGCTGCCCCAGGTCGACGTCGAACAGCTGTCCCTCGCCGATCAGGTCGTGGACGCCGCAGTCGACGCGTTGAAGTTTCAAGACGCGTTGCCAACGGTGTTGGCAACCAAGGTTGTGGTAGAGCGGTTGCGAGCGGACGACGAAGTGCGATGGGTGCTGGATCAGTCGGTCAAGGCGGTGCGAGGATGAACCGTGGGTGACGATCGTGGGTTGGCGGGGCATGCCTGACTAGTGCCGTGGGTAGCAGCGTCTGAGCAGACAACCTTGCGCTGGCGCGAACAGATCCACCATGGCAGGCTCTCCTTCCGACATCCGGATCGTGAGACAGCAGGGGCGGGGCAGCGTGGACGCGGACCTGGATGATCGGCTCGAGGGATTCCTCCACGAGCAGCTCGCTGTGGGCCCGCGCACCCTGGAGGTGCTGCATCGCGAGCTTGCACGGGTAGCGCCGGATCTTGCGGTCCGCGGGCCGACCTGGCTGTCCTGGATCATCACGCGTCGCGGCTTCGCAAGGCGGGATGGGGATCGCTATCACGTTCGCACGAGGAGCGAAGGCCCCGAGGATCTGATACTCCAGGCAGAGGACGCCGACGGCGGTGAGAAGCCTGGTCTGCGGTATCAGCGGCGATGCGTCGTCTTCGACCTGGAGACCAATGCCGACCGAGTTCACCCAGCTGAGCACGAGATCATCGAGATCGGCGCCGTTCGGCTGGTCGATGGCGAGGCTGTCGATCGGTTCCACCAGCTAGTTCGACCAACCAGGCCGCTCTCCACGACGACCGTTTCTGTCACGGGCATCACCGCTGCGACCCTCGTAGATGGTGTGGGCCTTTCGGAGGCCCTCAAGCGATTCTGTGACTTCGTCGGCGATGACCCGATGGTCGCGCACAACGCGTTCGGCTACGACTTCCGAGTCCTCGACGCGGCATTGGCCCGTGCGGAGTTCGATGCCCCTCCTGGGGAGCGGGCGGACAGTCTCGATCTTGCCCACCTCGTCTTCCCGCGCGCCGGTGAGGGGATGCCGGCCGGAGCAGATGGTGTTCCTGCGATCCGGGGACGTCAGCTGGGGCAACTGGCCACGCACCTGGAAGTGTCGAGCGACGGTGAGACCCATCGGGCAGACGTTGATGCAGCGCTCCTCACCGGGGTTGTACAGGGACTTCTCGACCGACTGAACGCCGACGATTCGGTGGCATCGGCGACACGTTGGGTGCTCGGCGAAGCGGCTCATCCGTGGTTGGCTCTCCTGCCTGCGTTCCTGGGTGTGGAGCCCGAGGTGCCGGGGGATCGTCCTAACCTGCTTGATGTTGTCCAAGCTGGCGAGGAGCTTCCACTGCTCGAAGGGTCCGGCGAGTTCGATGTAGACGAGGTAGCAGCGCCCCTCGAGCCAGGCGGTTCACTTCTGGCAGGACGACGGCACCGACCCGTCCAAGTCGATATGACTCGCCGGGTCGCTCGCGCTTTCGCCCACGGCTCGCAGCTTCTCCTCGAGGCCCCGACCGGGACCGGCAAGACCTTTGCGTACCTGCTCCCCGCCGTGCACTTCGCCCGTGCGAAGGGAACTCCCGTCGTCATCGCCACTCACAGCAAGGTGTTGCAGAACCAGGTTCTGGTAGGGCTCGAGCAGCTGAGAGAGGCAGTCGGGCCGATCAACTCCGTCCTGTTGAAGGGCAAGGAGAACTACCTCAGCCTGGAGGCGTTGGACGGAGCACTCGACGACGTCGCCAGCGATCCCGATTCGGCGTTCGCTCTCGCCATCATGGTTGCTTGGAGCGCGATGACTCCAACCGGCGAGTGGGATGACCTGCGGACCTGGGCGATCGATGAGCGGCTGCCGGCGCTCGATCGGTACCGGTGGGATCTCCGTGTCGAGTCGACCTCGTCGATCGCGAGCGACGAGCTAGAGTCGCGCTGCTTCTACCAGCGTGCGTTGCGCTCACTGGCCGACGCCGAAGTGGCTGTTCTGAACCACGCCGTCCTCGTGTCACGGTCCGATTGGCTGGACCACGCTGGCCATCTGGTCCTCGATGAGGCCCACAACCTTGAAGAAGCGGCGACGGTCGCACTGACCGAAGAGGTGACCGAGGAACAGGTCGGGCGGCTCCTTCGTGGGATACATGACGGACGGCAACGTCGCGGAACGCTGGTCCGCTGGTGTGAGGCGACGCGAACCCCTGCCCGAGAGGATTTGCCCCGCACGGTCCTCCTCGCTGTCGAAGATGCGAAGGAATCGGTGGCCGAGCTGACGTCAGCGCTGACCGAATTCCTACGTGGAAGGGCGGGCGCACGCCGTGCCGAGCTGGAGCGCTTCGGAGCCTCTGTCCATCTGCTCCCCTCAGAGCGACGGCGGCCGAGTTTCGCAGCGGTTCGCGCAGCAGCCGCCCGTGTGTCCTCGACGCTCCGCGCTGTGGCATCCGCGCTGGACGAGCTTCCGATCCCCGAGACTCTCCAGCGCCGCTACCGACGTCGGCGATTGGAGCTCGAGATCGGTAGAGCCGGGAGGCGCGCCCGTGAGCTCGCGACGACGGTCTATGAGACGGTCTTCGGCGACGATGAGGATCCCAGCTGGATCCCGATAGCCGACCTGCGCATCCAGTCCGGTCGCTACACCTGGGGACTTCGACGTGTTCCGATCACCGTGGCGGCCCAACTATCTGCGGTCTGGGAATCACTCGACGCAGTGGTCCTGACTTCCGCGACGCTTCGTGTGAACCGCAGCTTCTGGTTCATCCAGCGCGAGCTCGGCCTGCACGCTGCGGAGGCATGCGCGCTGGATACGCCCTTCGACAACCTCAACAAGCAGGAGCTCGTGTGGCTCACTGACCATCTTCCTGCGCCCACCGGCGGATTGTTGGATGCGTTCACCACCGCGCAGAGCGACGAGCTCGCGCGACTCTTCCTGCTCGCTCGGGGACGATCGATGGCGTTGTTCGCGGCTCGGTCACGCATGGAACATGCCAGCGAGCATGTCCAACCACTGCTCGAGACCTACGGCCTCACGGTGAGGTGCCAGGGTCAGGTGCCTGCTCCGGCGCTCGTCGAGGAGATGCGATCAGAGGTATCGACGAGCCTGCTCGCGACACGCTCCTTCTGGGAAGGTGTCGACATCCCCGGTGAGGCGCTGTCCCTGCTGGTGATCGAGAAGCTGCCGTTCGACTCACCTGCTGACCCGGTGCTCGCGGCACGGATGGCTCGGCTTGAACTGCTGGGCGAGGATCCCTTCACTTCGCTACTGGTCCCCCGCGCTGCTATCCGCTTCGCTCAAGGGATCGGGCGACTGATACGGACCAGCGAGGACATCGGGGCGGTGGTCGTGCTTGACAAGCGGCTACGTCGACCAACGGGGTACCGAGAAGCCTTCCTTGACTCCCTCCCAGGGCCACCGACCTTCATCTCCCCGCTCTCTCCGGCGGAGGGTTACTCCGCGATCGCCAAGCACATCGGGGTTCCTTACGACCGTGAAGTTATGGCGCTACTGGACAGCCTGCCGTCCAGCGACAGGTGGGCGTTCCTGGATGGCTTGCAGCTGAGCGACGATGAAGCCGTTGATCGCGCGGCCGTCGTCGAACGGCTCGAACAGGTGCGTGAACACCTCGGCTACGACTCCTGGAGGGACGGTCAGCTCGAGACCATGGTGCAACTGATCCGGGGTGAGGACGTGATAGCGATCCTGCCAACTGGATCGGGCAAGTCACTCACCTATCAGCTGCCTGCGCTGTTGCGTCCCGGTTTGTCGCTCGTCATCTCCCCGCTGATCGCGCTGATGCGGGACCAGGTCCGGCAGCTACATGCCCAAGGCATGACCAGCGTTGCCGAGCTTTCAAGCGGCAAGTCCCTGTCCGAGCAGGAGGATGTGCTGGCGGGTGCTCGCGCTGGCCGGATCCGCCTGCTGTATGTGTCGCCAGAACGGCTGTGGGCTCAGCGTTTCCGGAGTGCGTTGCAGGATGTCGATCTGGCGCGCGTCGTGGTTGACGAGGCGCATTGCGTCTCGGAGTGGGGCCACACGTTCCGTCCTGAGTACGGCGCCATCCCGGAGGCGGTGAGGGAGATCGCTGGTGCTGCGGCGCAACGACCGGTGGTCTCCGCGGTGACTGCGACCGCTACGAAGGAGGTGCGTGCGGAGGTCGTCGATCTCCTCGAACTGCCTGACCTTGAGCCGATCCATGTCGATCCGAACCGGCCAGAACTCCGCTACCACGTGGTGCATTGCGCGAACCGTGAAGACCGTGAGCTGACCGTGGCTCGCATCCTCGAGTCGTTCCGCGGGGAGTCTGCCATCGTGTACGTACCACGACGTCAGGACACGTTGGATCTTGCGGCGCTTCTCCGCGCAAGCAACCACCGGGCCAGGAACTATCACGGCGGCATGGAAGGGGAGGAGCGCACCCACGTGGAGGAGGCGTTCAGCGATGGTGAGATCGATGTGGTCGTCGCTACCAAGGCGTTCGGACTGGGGATCGATAAGCCGGACATCGCCCTGGTCGTACATCTGGAGATGCCTGCCTCGGTGGAGGAGTACATCCAGGAGACTGGCCGTGCAGCCCGCGGTGCTCGCTCGGGCGAGGGCCCCGCGCACGGCACGTGCGTTCTCCTGCGAACCCCTCGAGACTGCGGTATCCATCGCACGTTCATCAAGCATGCCGCACCGGGCATCGAGCTGGTCAAGAAGGTGCACCGAGCCGTCGGAGACGGATACGTAGGGCCCGTCGATGCTCTGCTCGAGGGCGAGGACAGCCAGGCTGTCGAACTCGCCGTCTCGTACCTCACGCGCGGCGGCATCCTAGACCGTGACCAGGACATCGCTTGGCGTGGACGGGTCAGCGTCCCCCGGGACGCCGAGCAGGCCCTTCAGCGCCTGGCCGTCAGCGACGAGACGCTGGCGCGCGAGGGCCAATGGATCCTCGAAAGGATCGCCCGCTTGGGACGCGAGGACTACGAAGCCGCGATCTGGGCACCGCACTTCGATCTCTCCGCTGCGGAGCTCGAATCACGGCTACTGGAGCTTAACCGTCGCGACGTCCTCGGTTTCGTGAGCTGGGAGACGGCGTGGCAGCTCCGCCCGACGGGCGCAACACCTCACTGGATGGAACTGGAACAGGCGCTCCATCGACGCCGGAACCGTGTGGAGACGCTGTCTGCGAATGCTAAGTCCTACCGCGACCTCACAGCGCAATGTCGCCGGTCATGGTTGCTGTGGTACCTCGACGCCGAAGCGGACGGCTCCTGCGACGCATGCGATGTCTGCGTCGCAGATCTCGATGCGCCCTGGGTGGGCGTGACGCTGCAGCGCGACGATCTCATCGCTTCGGTACCAGCCGTCTTCTCGGTCCTGGACCTGGCGGCGCGTCTCGAGCCGTTCGGGTTCGGCCGATCAACCTTGGAGCATGTGCTGCTCGGTTCCGAACTCAAGCACCAGCCCCATCTGGCCGACGAACCTGGGTACGGTTCGCTCAAGCTACTGGGGTCAACGCGGGTGACCCGCAAGGTCGACGGGATGGTCAGCGAGGGGCTACTCGAGCAAGTCCAGATCGATCGGGGCGATCGCACGTACGACGCGATTCGGGTCACCGAGGCTGGTCGAGCGAAGCTCGGGAGGGGATAGTCGATGGCCCGCCTGATCCCGGAGAACCTCCGGTCACGGAGCGACGTTCGCAACGCCGTGCAGGACATCGTGCGGCTGGTGGAAGATCACTTCCGTGATGATGCACTCATCCAGTACGACGTTGACGCCGACGACTCCCCGCTGTGGCTTCTGCTACCGGATGCCGGCGTGATCGTCTTGTACGTCGTCGATGCTGGGCGTCGTAACATCAAGAGCCGACTCCAGGAGGTCCTGGGTAGGTCCGTCGAGGTTCCCGAGGTGGTCGCAGAGGCTGAGCGTAGGGCTGCCGACGTGTCTGAGCGCTTGAGCCAGTCTCGGCACCTGAGCCGAGAGGTCGGCTACACCGTCGCGGTTGCGATGACGGGCATGCGTCGTTCTGATGTCGAGCAATCAGGCGAAGACACGGCGCAGGTGCTCGGAAAGGAGGATCTCACCCCCGAGGGGATAACCGAGACCCTCTACCGCGTGCTTGGTGGCGAGCGGCCACGGTTGACGGAGCGGGAGGAGCGGGCAGTCCGAGCGGCCGTCGACCCACGGATCGTCATCCGCGACAGCCATGCTGACGAGCGCTCGTTGAGCGGGATCGCTTTCCGGTCGCCGGGCGAGGACGATAGTCCCGATCTGGCCGTGCTGGACCTCAAGCAACAGCAGTTGGCTTTCCACCTCGGGGACGGTTACCGGGTCATCCGGGGTGTCGCTGGTTCAGGGAAGAGCCTGATCCTCACCGCGCGGGCTCGGCACCTGGTGGAACAGGATCCCTCCAAGCGGGTCCTGATCACCTGCTACAACGTGATTATCGCTGCCGCTCTCAGCGCGGCTGTTGAGGATCTTCCAGGGGTCGATGTGCTGAACATCGACGCGTATGCGTGGCGGGTGCTTCAAGACTCAGGGCGCCGCGCGTCTCAGGGAGATGACAAGTGGGAGCAGGCCCGGCAGATCGCGCGGGATCATCTGCGATCCGGCCGGGCCAGTTCGAAGTGGACATACGACGCTGTGCTCGTCGACGAGGGACAAGATTTCGATCCGTTGATGCTCGACGTCGCCTTCGGAGCCTTACGAGATCCGGAAGGCGACTTCATCGTGGTGCTCGACGGTGTGCAGAACATCTATCGACGTTTCGGTAAGGCCTGGCGTGCAGGCGGCGTGACAGCCCAGGGACGGACGACCGTGCTGGACGTCAACTACCGCAACACCCATGAGATCTTGGACCTCGCCTACCTCCTCCTCTTGGCCGGCGATGCCAACGACTCGTCCGGCGAAGGATCGATCCAGGAGGACGAGGACGTCGTCTATCCGCAGGCCACGAGCCGCCGTGGTCCGAAGCCAAGGGTCATCGCTGCAACATCGGTCGAGTCTGAGGTGCAGGTGGCCTGCGATCAACTCGAGGAGTGGCGAGCAGGCGGAGCCAGTTGGGGAGACATGCTCGTCTTGTTCGGAGATCAGCGGAAGTATCAGGGAAAGCTCTTCTATGAGTGCCAGATGCGCGACATCCCGTACTTCTGTGCGACACACTCGCGAAAGAACCGCAAGCTCATCATCGGGGCTGGTGATGTCGTCAGGTCTGCGTCGATCATGGCGGCGAAGGGGATCGAGTTCCCCTACGTGGTCGTGATCGGTGTCAACCATCTCTCGATCGGTCCGGAGGCAGAGGACACCGATCGACGTCGGCTGGCCTACGTCGCGATGACCCGTGCGACCGACAACCTCGTCGTCACGGTCTCAGGAACTGGTCCTGTGGGAGCTGATCTGCTCTCTGTCGGTTGATAGGCGTGACGACTCGGCCTCATAGTGCCGTGAGCCTCAGCCGCGTCGAGCCTGTAGGTCGTCACGAGGCCCAGACGAGTACCCGGCGGCCGAAGCTACGCCAGAAGCGGCTGACACCAGGTGTGTCCGTTCGGTTCACCGGCAGGAAGGATCCGGGATCATTCTGACGGTGATGGCGACGACTGGGAGGACGAGGCGTTCGACGAGGACGTCTCCGACGACCACGAACTCGAGCTCAGGTCGAGTCAAGGGACGTGATGGGTTCCGCACGTCCACCGTTGAAGTGACTGCGGATCGGGCTGTTCGTCCACTCGCCCATGGTCCACGTCACCTGCCACCAAGCCTGATCAGCGGCTAGCCAGGGGATACGGACTTCGCCAAGGTGCTGAGCGAACAGAACCTCACCTGGGGTGTCACAGCTAACGCGTAGGGTTGCCGGCATGAGGATGAATCCGATCGAAGCGCGTGCTGGCCAGCTTCTGGCGAAGCTCGTGGGCTCTGAGGCGCCATTCCGTGAAGGCCAGCTCGAAGCGATCGCGGCGGTCCTGGATGGTCGTCGCACGCTTGTGGTGCAGCGGACCGGCTGGGGCAAGAGCGCGGTCTACTTCATCGCGTCGAAGCTTCTCCGCGAGCAGGGGGCCGGTCCGCTCATCGTTCTCTCGCCGTTGCTCGTGCTCATGCGCAACCAGGTTGACGCTGCTGAGAAGCTCGGACTATCCGCGGTGACCATCAACTCGTCACTCGATACTCGAGAGCGTGCCGATGCTCTGCACCGAGCTACGACGGCTGACTTGCTTTTCGTGACACCCGAGACCCTCCAGGCAGGTTGGTTCCAAGAGGACGTCTTGGCTGAACTGGAGATTCAGCCGAGCGGTGTGGTCGTTGACGAGGTGCACTGCATCTCCGAGTGGGGGCACGACTTTCGCCCGAAGTACCGCAGGATCCGGCAGTTTCTCGACCAACTGCCAACCGGACACGCCGTGCTTGGGACGACCGCGACGGCGAACGCTCGGACGGTTGAGGACATCACCGAACAGCTGGGTGATGACTTGCTCACCGTCCGAGGTTCCCTCGCTCGACCAAGCTTGCGGTTGCATGTGCTGCCCCCTTCGCCTCAGCCTTGGCGGCTTGCGTGGCTCGCTTCGTTCGTCTCCCATCAGGTCGGTGCTGGCATCGTGTACTGCCTGACAAAGCACGACACGGAGCGAATAGCCGACTGGCTCGTTGCTCAGGGGGTCACCGCTGTCGCCTACCACGGCGGCATGGAGGACGAGGATCGTCGCGCGATCGAACACCAACTCGAACACGATCTAGTTGATGCGGTCGTGGCGACGACCGCCCTCGGCATGGGCTACGACAAGCCAGACCTCACCTGGGTCGCGCACTACCAAGCACCAGCGGGCCCCGTTGCGTACTACCAACAGGTTGGCCGGGCAGGTCGAGCAGTGGACAATGCCGTTGGCGTCCTGATGCGTGGCGATGAGGACGACGCCATCCACGAATGGTTCATCGAGAGTTCCTATCCCACGAGGCAGCTCGCTGAGTCCCTCCTCGCAGAGCTCGATCGAAGCGGCAACGGGTTGACCCGGAACCAACTCCTCACCAGGCTCAACGTCCGCGCGAGCCGTCTGGACGCTGCCCTCGTCATCCTCGAGGACGATGGCGTCATCCTGCGCGACGGACCGCGTTGGCATCGGACGATCAAGGAGTACACGTATCCCGAGCGCCGGGTCGCTGAACTCGCGGCGGCACGCCGGCGCGAGTACGAAGCGCTCATCCGTTTCACTGAAGCAACGACGTGCCTCTTCGCTGAACTGCAGGGCCTCCTCGACGATCCGACCGCAGCATCGTGTGGGAAGTGTGGGCCATGCTCCGGCGTGGGGCTCGACGTCGAGACACCTCCGGAGCTCGTTGACCAGGCAGCACGGTTCCTCTGGCGATCGGCGGGGATACTGGAGCCGCGGAAGCGGTGGCCCCGCGAAGCCCTTGAATTCCTGCCAGTCGGCAACATCGCGAGCAACCAGCGCCTTGAGGTCGGACGGGTCCTTGGCCGGTATCAGGACGGTGGATACGGGAGCGAAGCCCTCAGATCGCGTGATGAGGGACGACCTTCACCGCGGCTGATCGAGGGCGTACACACAGCGATCGAGACGTGGGCCCCGCAGCCTGCCCCGAGCTGGCTGACCTACATCCCTTCGAGATCCCATGATGGCTTCATCATGAGGTTCGCAGAGGAGATCGCTGACCGACTCGGACTAGCGCTTCACCCGGTCTTGAGGAAGGGAGCTGGATCGCCGCCGCAACAAGGGATGATGAACTCGCAGCAGGCCGCCGGGAACGCATGGCAGATGCTGGTTGTGGAAGCTGACCAGGTCCGACCGGGACCCGTACTCTTGCTCGACGACGTCGTGAACACGAGGTGGACCATGGCGGTAGCCGGCTACCGGTTGCGCGGAGCCGGAAGCGGGCCGGTCCACCCCTTCGCCCTCTGCGAACTGCCTGGAGCATCGTCATGAGTCCTACATCCAAGTACGGGCCCGATCGCGATGCGCATGCGATGTCCGTGGCCCTGACCGCGAGGCTCTCCGACAACGCCGAGGCAAGACCGTTGTCACCTAAGCAGTACTGGCAGCTCGTGGAAGCGTCGGGAGGAGTGCCTACCGGCGCCGGAGGGCTACGGGATCCGCAGATCCGTTCGCTTGCTCAGCGAACAACTCAGGCGGCGCTGCACATGTCCGAGTGTGAGCATCAGAGCATCGTAGTTCTGACGCCGTTCCACGCGTCCTACCCCTCAGCGCTCCTCGCACGGCTCGGGAGCCAGGCTCCACCGTTGCTGTACGCGGCGGGCGATCTCGGATTGCTGTCGCACGACGCTGAACGACTCGGTGTCGTGGGATCGCGCGATGCCTCGGATGAAGCGATGGCCGCTGCTCGAGCGGCGGTGGAAATCGCTGCGCAGGCCGGATGGCAGGTGATCTCGGGAGGCGCGAAGGGTGTAGATGCCATCGCCTTGAACGCGGCGGTGGATATCGGTGCAGGCGCGATCGCGGTCCTGCCTGAAGGCGTCCGGAGAGCAGCTCGCAAGCCCGGTCTGCGGCGGATTCTGCGCAGTCCGGGTGTCCTGGTCCTCTCCATGGTGCACCCCGATGCGGCGTTCTCCGTCGGCACGGCGATGGCGAGAAACAAGCTCATCTACGCGCTCGCTAAGCGGACCCTCGTCGTCGCCGCAAGCGAGGGCTCGGGGGGCACCTGGAGCGGCGCGACGGAGGCCCTACGTCGCGGCTACGGTGAGGTTGTGGCGCTCCTGGACTCAACGGATCTTCCGGTGGGGCCCTTGGCAAAGGAGGGAGCTCACACGCTGCAGGACATCGCAGGACTTGTGGCGACTTCAACACAGGGAGGCTCGGGAGACGAGAGTGCGATCGGTCCTCACCAGCCCCAACTGTTCTAAGGGCGTTGAGGGATCGACTCTCCCGGCGCGTTCGGCTTCGGGCTCTCATCTGCTGAGACGCGCCTCCAACCGGCCTGCCCGATCCTCCTTATGGCGGGGCGAGTGACTGGAAGGGGGCCTTCGAGCGGACGGGTGAGCATCGGGCGCAGTTCGATCCGGGTGGAGATGCTGGCGATCGCGGTGCGCCACCGTTCGGGTCTTCCAGCCCATGGTTCGCCACGGCCCGACGGACGGGTTGGGGTGCAGTTCGACTGGCGGGTCGGCGGGAGGCATGGGAATCTCCTGCAGCATTACCGCGTCGGCGGGTTCGTCGGCCACGCGCCCGAGCAGATTGTGGCC
>SL_3KL_010_SEDDRAFT_10005643_pt1 | contig 11206 bp, 10 predicted proteins | sample SodLakKL_010_SED_2_FD_10381 | JGI IMG/M metagenome (IMG submission 10381)
CGTGCATCCGCTGACGGCCGCTGCGACCTCGGCCGTGAAGGTCTCGCCCTCGACGCTGGCGGCGGCCAGCAGGTTCTGGCAGGCGGGCGAGAGATGGCCGATGCGCTGCGCGATGACGGCCTCGACACGCGCCGGCAGTGCCTCCCAGTGCAAGGTCGGACCTTCGCTCCAGCGTCCCGCTCGGTCGCGCCGGAGGTCGCCCCGCAGTTGCATGCCACGCAAGAGCTCGATCGTGAACAGCGGGTTACCGGAGGTCCGCTCGAACAGCCGTTGGCGGAACGCCGGCCCTAAGCGATTGGGTTCGGAGTCGAGCAGGCCGTCGACGAACGACGGTCCGGCGGCGTGCGTCAGATCGATGCAGACCTCGCCGTGGGCGGCCCTCAACTCGCCCACGACCTCGAGCAGTGACTGCGCACCACGGTCGTGACGCAGCGCCGCCTCCTCGGCGCGGTACGCGCCGAGCAGCAGGACGCGACTGTCGCCGAGGTTGCGCGCCAGGTGGAAGAACAAGTCCACCGAGCCCGCGTCGATCCACTGCATGTCGTCGATGACGAGCACCAGCGGTCGTCGCAGGGCGAGCGCGCGGTAGCTCGCGGTCAACTGCTCGAAGAGCGTGGTCTGCAGCCGCTGGGTGGGGCGCTCCGAGATGCCCGAGCGCCCCTCCGAGAGCCGTTCGAGCCGCTGCAGGGCCATCGAGCCGACGCCGCCGTGCCGGCGCGCGAAGTACAGCAGCGTGCGCCCCGAGACGAGGCGATCGACCAGGTCGGGTCCGTGCTCGAGCAGGGCATCGATGCTCTCGGGGAGCCGCTGCCAGAGCCGCCTGGCCATCTCGACGCCGCTCGCGCGCGTTGCGGGCGGTCCACCGACCTCACCCGTCAGCATCCGTGCGATGGACACGAACGGTTCGAACGGGTCACCGCGGCCGCTGAAGGCGCTGCACTGCCCCCAGGCGATCAGCAGTGGCGGGTGGCGCGCCAGCGCGCGCCGTACGAACTCCGCCAGCAAGGCCGTCTTGCCCGATCCCGCATCGCCGGTGACGAGCAGCACACCGCTCCGGCCTGCGAGCGCGCCTTCGAGCCCGGCCTCCAAGGCGGCCAGTTCGCTCTCGCGCCCAACGAACGGCGGGCCTTCCTCCGCGCTCGGCGCCTGCGGATGCAGGCCGGGCCAGGAGAGCGCCACGCCCGAGTCGCCCAGCATCCCGTGCGCATCCTCGAGCGGCACGGGATGGCCGTCGCGGATGGCTTCGTACTGCCGCACGGTGTCGCTCGCGGGCTCGGCGCCCAGCTCGTCCGCCAGCGCCCGGCGGCAGGCCTTGTACTGCGCCAGCGCCGCCGCACGGCGGCCCTGCAGCACGAGCGCGCGCATCATGTGCCGGTGCGCCGCCTCGTCCCAGGGATCGAGCTCGAGCCAGCGTCGGGTGGCGCTTGCGGCCGCCGCCACGTCTCCTACCTGCAGATGCGCATGGGCCAGCGCCCGGGCGGCTCGCGACGCCTCGCGCTGGAGGCGCTCGCGCGTCGCCGCCTGCCAGGACTCGAAGGGTGCGCTGTCGAGGTCGAAGCCCTCGAGGAACTCGCCTCGGTACAGCGCCAGGGCCCGCTCCAAGCGGGCGACGGTGGCTGGTTCGGCCGCCCCGTCCGGATGCATCCCGGCCTCCGGCAGCAGCCCCAGAAAGGCGTCGACGTCGACCCAGCGCGCGGCGGTCGCGTCGGCGCGCACCGTGTCGGGCGTGACGTGCACGAAGGGCGGCACGGCCTCGTGATCGGTGAGCACCGAGCGCAGGTTCGAGAGCGCGTTGCGCAGGTTGCTGCGGGCGGTGCGCTCGGGCAGTTCGGGCCAGAGCAGGTCGGCCAGCGTGGCGCGCGACCAGGGTCGATCGACGTGCACGGCGAGGTAGGCGAGCAGCGCCCGCACCTTGTCCGAGCGGAAGCCCGCGAGCGGTTCGCCACCGGCCTCGCTGAGGAAGGGGCCGAGCAGCCGCAGCGACCAGCGCGCCATGCACTACCCCAATCGCCCGGCGTCGACCGACCGGCTCCGGTCGGTCCGCGCGCCGCCTTCCCCACGAAGCGCTGCTTCGCCCGCGACGGCGTTCCACGGTGACGTCGATTGTTCGCATGATACAGCGCCATGACGCGGCGTCTACCCGAAACGCTGCGTCGACCCGCAACGCAGTGTCGACCCGCAACGCGGCGTCGACCCGCAGACGGTATGGCGGCAGCGAGACGGACCTGTTCGCACCAATCGCTGCCACGACGAGCGCTCCACGTTCTCTCCACGCAACGGACGCGTCGAGCGCCGAGAGTGGATGTACGGGAGACGTGGCCCATGGTGACGAGCGAACTCGTTGCTCTCGAGGCGCTGGCGTTCCAGGCGTACCTCGCCTGGCCGTGGCAGCTCGCCGGCGACGTGCTCGCGTTGGCGGGCGTCGCCCTCATCCTGTGGGGAGGCGTGCGCGCTGGCGCCTACGTGGCGGTGCTGCTGGCGCTGCTGTGGCTGGGCATGGGTTCGCTGACCGCCGTCACCGCCGCGCGCCACGACCACCTCCTCGGCGCCCTCGCCGCGGCGGTGCTCGTGGCGCAGGGACTGCTGTTCGCTGCGCTCGTGCCGAGATCGAGCGCCGTGTTCGGTGGGCGGGCCAGCCCCGTGACGTGGGTCGGCATCGCGTTCGCCGGCTACGCGCTGTTCGGAAATGCGCTCGTGGCGTGGGCGTTGCGGCGTGTTGGCGTCGACGTTGCGATCAGCGGGCTGACGCCGCCTTGGCTGGTCGTCTACACGATCGGCGTGGTGCTGGTGGCGCGGCCACCGGCCTTGGCGCTCGTGCTGCCACTACCGCTCGTGCTGGCGCTCGCCGGCGCTTGGGTGCTCGCGACGGAACCGCATGAGCAGATCGGTCTGCTGCTCGGTGGCGCGGTCGGGGCCTGGCTCGTGTGGAGGCGGCGCGCCGGTCCCAGGGCGGCGCTGCCCGGGCCGCGCGGCGCACGTCCGCCGGAACGGGGGTGGAGCCTGGACCTACCCGACGAGCCTTGAGACACGGCGTCGAGTTCCTCGCCGGCGAGCCGCTCGCCGGCGAAGCCAAGGAGGTACGTGCATGAACAGGAAGCGCGCGATCATGGGTCTGGCGCTGGCGCTCTTCGTGACCGTCCACAGCGCGGCGCCGCTGCAGGCCGTCGACCCGATCGAGAGCAGCGTGATGGCGGGACCCCACGAGGCGTACCAGATCGTCTGCGCCATCCTCGAGGACGAGAGCTGGATGCATGACGGGATCATGCACATCCGCAACCGCAGGCTGGCGAGCGTGGTGATCTCCGACAGCATCGCCCACGCGGGGACGGGGACGATCGTGTCCAGCGCCGACATCGACACGGTCAGCGGACACATGGTGTACGCCGGTACCCTCGAGATCCGCCCCGACGCGCTCGACGGCTTCTGGAGCGGCGTCTTCACCATCCTGATCGACGACGACGGGCTGCGTGGCCAGGCCGTGCTCCACGGCAACGGCCCCGACCTGGAGGGGATGTACGTCGTCTCCGACCTCACCCCGCTGCCGCCCGCTCGGCTCGAGGGCTTCGCGGCGGCCTGCGACGGCAACCCGCCGATCGCGGGCACGCACGCGGTGGGAGCCTACTACCGGCTGCGGCCCTAGCGCTGCGGCCGTGAGGCCTCTGTGAAGCGACGCGAAACCCATCCACCAGGAACGAAGGAACGGGAGAGGACCATGCGAACGCTCGTCATCGCACTCGCACTGCTGCTGGGCGCGATCGCCTTGGCCGAGGCCGAGGTGCACGTGCTCGTCACGGGTTCAGCGCTTCAGAGCGCCAACGGTATCGCGTTCGGGCCGGACGGCACCTTGTACGTGAGCAGCTCGATAGGGCGTGCGATCTGGCTGATCGATCCCAGCGACGGCCAGATCCTCGAGCGCCGCGGTCCCGGGACCGGCCTCGACTCGCCCAACGCCATCGCCGTCGCGGCCGACGGCTCGCTCTACTGGTCGGACATCCTGAGCGGCGACGTCGGTCGGCGCGGAGTGGACGGCGAGGTGACAAAGCAGTTCGTGGCACCCGGCGTCAACGCGCTCACCTTCTCGCCCGACGGCCGCCTGTTCGCGAGCATCAACTACCAAGGGGACGGACTCGTCGAGCTCGATCCGATGCTGCTCGGCGCACCGCGGCCGATCGTGGTCGCGAGCGAGGAGAACCCGTACCCGCTCGGCTTCATGAACGTCTTCGACTTCGGCCCGGATGGACGCCTGTACGGCCCGCTGCACGCCGCCGGCATGCTGATCGGCATCGATGTGGACTCCTGCGAGGCCACCTCGGACCCCTGGAGCGACTGCGACATCCGGGTGCTGGGGGACGACTTCCACATGCCGGTCTCCGCCACGTTCGACGCGCACGGACGCCTGCACGTCGTGGACCAGCCTGGCACCGTCTTCATCGTCGACATCGTCAGCGGCGAGCGCAGCGTGCTCGTCGCCGACCTCCCGCCGATCATCCACTGCCTGGCGTTCGACCCTGCCGGTGACCTGTTCGTCACGAACTACGTCGAGGGGGCGATCTACCGCATCGCGCCGGACGGCACGTGGCACGTCGTCCGCCCGGGCGGCCTGATCGCGCCGCAGGGCATCGTGGTCGTGGAGGGGCCCGACGGCAGCGAGATGCTCTACGTCGCCGACAGCTACTCGCTGCGGACGTTCGACGCCGCCAGCGGACGCCACGTCCGCACGGTCCCGACCGCCGAACTGAAGCCCGGCCTGGCGTACCCGCACACCGTCGCGCGTCACGGTGACCACCTGGTGCTCGCGTCGCCCTACAAGGGCGTGGTGCAGATCTGGGACCCCCGAACCGAGACGGTGGTCGAGCAGCACGTTCTTCCCTTCACCGGCAACGTCATCGCCTTCCAGGACGACCTGGTCGCGATCGATCTGTTGCTGGGCGGCGTCGTCTGGGCCGCCACGGGGGAGATGATCCTGCCCGTCGATCAGCAGCAGGTCTTCCTGCCGAGCGGCCTCGCGACCGACGGCGAGCGGCTGTGGGTCTCCGATTGGGCCACCGGGATCGTGTGGCAGCTGACCTTCGACGCTCGGAACGTGCTCGAGCGCCTACCGATCGCGTTCGAGTTGCCGAACCCAGAGGGTGTGGCGCTCGATCACCAGGGCGGACTCCTGGTTGTCGAGGAGGGCGCCGGGCGGCTGTCGCGCATCGACCTGGCGAGCGGCGAAGTGCACGTGATCGCCGAGGGCCTGGCGCTCGGCACGCCGGGATCGCAGGTGTTTCCGCCCTCCTGGTTCTTCAGCGGCGTGGCGGTCGGTGCCGACGGCACGATCTACGTCACCAGCGACGTCGACAACGCGATCTATCGGATCGAGCCGCGCTAGCGCGGCGCATCGGCGCTGCGAACAGTGCCAGAGGAGGGCAGCATGCGAGTGCTCATCGGAATGCTCGTCGTATCCCTCGTCGCGGGCTTCGGCCCGCTCCACGTGGGCCTGAGCGAAGGCGCCTCCGCGCCGCTCCTTGCCTCGGCTGGGCCAGGGTACGACGTGACCGTGCTCGCCACGGGCGCCCGGATACCTGGGGCGAACGGTATCTACGTCGGCCCGGACGGCAACCTCTACGTGGCCAGCGTCGTCGGCCGTGCCATCCTGGTCCTGGATCCGAGCGACGGCCGTGTGCTCGACCGGCTGGGGCCGGACGCGGGCGTGGAGGGTCCGGACGACCTGGTCTTCGGCCCGGATGGCTCGCTCTACTGGACGGACATCTTCATGGGCGAGGTCGGGCGAATGGCGCCCGATGGGACGGTGACGAAGCAGTTCGTAGCTCCGGGCGCCAACCCGATCACGGTGTCGCCCGACGGCCGCGTCTTCGCCGGGTTGTGCTTCATGGGTGACGGGCTGTACGAGCTCGACCCCGAGTTGATCGCCCCGCCGCGGCCGATCGTCGAGGCGACGCCCGAGAACCCCTACCCTCTCGGCTTCCTGAACGCCTTCGCCTTCGGCCCTGACGGCCGCCTGTACGGACCCGTCTTCGCCGCGGGTCTGCTGGTGAGCGTCGACGTCGGCGCGCCCGGCGACCCGCCTTCAGCCGATCCCTGGGGCGATGGCACCATCCAGATCGTCGCGGCCGGCTTCACCGACCCGGTCGCGGTGAAGTTCGACGCCCAGGACAGGTTGCACCTGCTCGACCAATCGGGCGAGGTGTTCGTCGTCGACTGGCGGACCGGTGAGACGACGTTGCTGGCCCACCTCGAGCCGGGGCTCGACAACCTGGCGTTCGACGCCGAGGGGCGCCTGTTCATCTCGAGCGCGGATCACGGCTGGATCGTCGAGTTGCTGCCGGACGGGGACACCCGCGTCTTGAGCCCGGGCGGCATGATCATGCCCCAGGGCGTGGCGGTCCTGCCGGGCCTGGACGGCAGCGAGTCGGTGTTCGTGGCCGACTTGTGGCGACTGCGGGTCTTCGACGGCAGCACGGGAGCGGACGTCGGGATCTACAAGGGGTACCTGGTCCCGAGCGCCGATCCTCCCTCGCTCACGTCGCCGATAACCGTCTCGGCGGATGGCGAGCACCTGGTCGTGTCGTCGTACTTCGGGGGTGCCGTCCAGGTCTGGGATCCACACACCGATCGGGTGCTGGAGCACTACCCCATGCCGGTCGCGATCGATGCGATCCGCCTCGGTGACGACCTGGTGGCGACGGACCTCGGGCTGGGCGGGGCGGTGTGGGTGAGCGACGGCGCGATGGTCCTGCCCATAGATGGGGAGAGCGTCTTCCTGCCGGCCGGCCTGGCGACGGACGGCGAGCGGCTGTGGGTGGGCGACTGGGCTACGGGCGTGGTGTGGCAGGTCGGGTTCGATGGAAGGGCGGCGTTGGCGCCGGCACCCATCGCCTCGGGTCTGACAAACCCCGAGGGGTTGGCGCTGGACCGGGACGGCGGCCTGCTGGTGGTGGAGTCGACCGCCGGACGACTCTCCCGCATCGACCTGGCCACCGGCGCCGTGAGCCTCGTCGCCGATGGGCTGGCAACCGGTGTCCCAGCGGCAGAGGGGTTCCTGCCCACCTACATGTTCGACGGCGTGGCCGTGGGCCCGTCCGGCGCGATCTACGTCACCGGCAGCGCGGCCAACGTCCTGTACCGGATAGACAGGCGCTGACGCGCCGCGCTCCGCTCTGCGGCAGCGTGCGGTCTCTGTGTCCTCGCGGGGTGCGGGGACCGCACGCCCATCGCCGGGCGAGCGGGTCGCTTGGTCGTCACTGGGATGTGGCCAGGACGGCCAGGAGTTCACGTGGTGCCATGGCCGGTATCGACGACGTGGTGAAGCCGACACGATCTCGCGTCACGATCACCGTAGCGCCAGCTGCCCGCGCGGCTTCGTGGAGGATTGCGTCCTCGTAATCCGTGAACGCTCCTGCGAGGGCGCGGTCGAGTACCTCGCGATCGACAGCGGCGACGGTGAAGAGCTCGAGTAGAGCGCGGACCTGCTCACGGGCGCGGTGCCGTCCGAAGTCTTTGGCGGCGATGTAGAAGATCGTCGTCACCGTCGTGGCGCAGAGAGCGCCGTCGATGCGGCCGTTGTCGACGAGGGCGAACAGCTTCGAGGCCGCTTCCAGATGCGGTTCGCGCGCAAGCAGGACGTCGAGGACGACGTTCGTGTCGAAGGTGACCTTCACCGGTGCTTGGACTCGAGGTAACGCCGGTAGTCGTCCTCGGTTGTCGTTGCGCCCCTCAGCGCTCCGATCATCGAGCGGACGCGTGGCGTGAGCTCGGTTCCGGCGATGGGCTCTTCCAAGGAGATCATGGCGAAGTAATCTGCGACGAGCTGCGACACGGGCTTGCCAGTGCGGCTCGAATGGCGCTTGGCACGTTCGATCAGATGCTCGTCGAGACGGAGTGTCAGCTTCCGCTTCACGGCGGGGCCTCCAGACGTACAGAGAATACCACCTATGTACGGCTAGCCGACGCGTCCCGCGCTTCGTCGGCACCACGGGTCACAGCGGATCCACCGTCTACGAGGCACACTCTGACCATGGAGACGACCGAACTCACCATCAGGACGGGCGACCGTAAGGCGGTAGTGGATCTCACGGACGAGGCGACCGGATTCGTCCGGGACCGTGGCGACGGCCTGCTGTCGGTGTTCGTGCCGCATGCGACGGCCGGGCTGGCGATCATCGAGACCGGGGCCAGCAGCGACCGCGATCTCGTGACGGCGATCGACGAGCTGCTCCCGGCCGTAGAGGGGAAGTGGCGCCACCGGCACGGCAGCCCCGGTCACGGGCGCGACCACGTGCTGCCCGCCTTCCTCAGCCCGAGTCTGACCGTCCCCGTGCTGGCTGGTTCCTTGGCGCTGGGGACGTGGCAGTCCATCGTGCTCGTCGACACCAACGTGGACAACGCCACCCGGCGGGTGCGGCTGAGTTTCCTGCGCGGCTGACGCGTTCCGTGGCGCCGCGGCTGGGCCATCCTCGGCACTCGGGACGCTGTGGCCGTGAGGTGGCGCGAACGCGCGCCGTTGACGCCACGGCGGCGGGCCGTCGGCCGCAGGCGCCCCTGTGGACCGGTCACGCGGACGAGATGCTCTGGCGCCTCCAGACAGCGCGCGTGCCGGTACCCGAACCGCTCGTCGGTCCGGACGCCTGGGACATCGGCGCGGCTGGCGAGGTCGTACTGATCCGGTTCGAGGGTGACGAAACCGGACCCGCCCCGCGACTCGCCGACGTGCCCGCAGGCGGTTGATCGAGATCACGACCAAGCGCTGACGCGTGCGGGAGGGCTCGGTGTTCCGCCTGCAGCGCGCCATCGACCGGTGCCGCGGGCGAGGCCCCGCCAGCGAGCCGGGGACCGGATCACCCGCCGTCGAGCGCGACGGCCACGATGACCGGTAGCGCCCCCGGACGACGCGCCGTGCGGGCGTATGCCGGCGAAGGCGACGCGCGCGCGGGATGCTGACGTTGCGCGCCGTCGGATCGAGGAGGCGACGTGCCGAACCAGACGCCCCTCGCGCTGCAGGTCGTGGGCCTGGCCAAGCGCTTCGCTGACGTGCAGGCCGTGGCCGGCGTCGACGTCGAGGTGCGGGCGGGGGAGATCTTCGGCTTCCTTGGGCCCAACGGCGCCGGCAAGACCACCACCATCAACATGCTCATCGGCCTGGCGCGGCCCGACCGCGGCACGATCCGAGTGGCGGGCATCGACTGCTCGGCCGATCCCAAGGCCGCCCAGCACCTCATGGGCGTCGTGCCCGACGAAAGCAACCTCTACCCGGAGTTGACCGGTGCCGAGAACCTCGCCTTCTGCGGCGCGCTCTACGGGCTGCCGCGGCGCGAACGCGAGGCCCGGGCGAGAGCGTTGCTCGAGCGCGTCGGCCTGTCCGAGGTCGCCGAGCGACGCTTCGCGGGGTACTCCAAGGGCATGAAGCGAAGGCTGACGATCGCCGCTGGCATCGTGCACCGGCCCGCCATCCTGTTCCTCGACGAACCGACCAGCGGCATCGACGTCGCGAGCGCGCGGCAGATACGGCAGCTCATCGCCGACCTCAACGCCAGCGGACCACGGTCTTCCTCACCACCCACTACATCGAGGAGGCCGAGCGGCTCTGCCACCGCATCGCCTTCATCGTCCAGGGGCGCATCGTGCGCACGGACGCCGTGGCGGCGCTCATGCGCTCCGCAGAAGAGCGTCACGCGGTGCGCTTCGCCGTGGCCGAGCATGGGAGCGGCCTGTGCGACGCGCTCGAGGCGGCGTTCCCGCATCTGCGCTGCCGTGCGGTGGGTGGTGGCGGGCTGCGCGTCGAGTCGTCCGAGCCGGTACGGATCGGGCCGCTGGTGCGCTTCTTCGAGGAGCGCGGCGCCGAGGTCACGGAGGCCAGGGTGCTGCGACCGTCGCTCGAGGACGTGTTCGTCGAGGTCACCGGGATCGCGGCCGACACCTTGGCGCGCGAGCCGCAGGGAGGGTCGCGGGGAGCCTCGCGAGGAGCGTCGCGGGGAGCGTCGCGGGGAGCGGATGCCGCATGAAGGCGTGGATCGCGTTCTGGAGCATCTTGGGCAAGGACATGCGGGCGTACTACCTCAAGCCGCCGAACATCAGCTGGGGGCTGTTGTTCCCGCTGGCCTGGACCGGCATGTTCTTCGTGCGCTCGGGCGAGGGCCTGGAGAGCGTGGCTGGGTTGCTTCCCGGCGTGATGGCGGTGGCGGTGCTCTTCGGCACCACCAGCATGCTCGCCGTCACGGTTACCTTCGAGAAGAAGGGACGCTCGTTCGAGCGGCTGCTGCTGGCGCCCATCCCGCTCGGGATACTGATGCTGGCGAAGACCCTCGGCGCGATCCTGTTCGGCGTCGCCAACGCCTTCGTGCCCCTTGCCATGGCCGCGTTCCTCATCGACCTCGGCGGCGTCGCCTGGGCGCTGCTGGTGCCCGCGGTGGCCTTGATCGCCGTCTCGTCGGCGTTCCTCGGGCTGTTCATCGCCGTATCGGTGAGCGAGGTCTTCGAGGCCCAGACCTTCTCGAACTTCTTCCGCTTCCCGATGATGTTCCTGTGCGGTCTGTTCATCCCGGTCGCCGAGTTGCCGACGCTTCTGCGGCCTCTGTCCTACGCCTTGCCACTGACCTACGGCGTCGATCTGCTGCACGAGGCCGTCAACCGAGCCGGCCAGCTGGCGCCGGCGCTCGACCTCATGGCGCTCGTGGCGTTCTGCGCACTGCTCTTCGCGCTCAGCCTACGCAACGTCCGCCGGCGCTGGATCGTGTGACGGGCCGACGCGTTCGGCGCCGACGCGTGCGGCGCTGACGCGTGCGGCGCTGGCGCGGTCGAAGACGTGCAGTGCCTTGGGCGGCAGGCGGACCATGACCGCGTCGCCGGAACCGACCTCCCAGCTGCGGTCGTGCTGGACCGTGATCGGCGCCCCGTCACCGGCGTTGCCGAGCCGCACCTGGACGAGCGCGGTGGAGCCCATCGCCAGGATCGACTCGGCCCTGCCGGGCGCGCACCAGGCATCGGACGCTTGCGTCAGCGAGATCTGCTCGGGGCGGACGCCGAGCGTGACGGGTACGGGCGCGGCCGGGGCAGGCAGGTGGGGTGGTCGCGGCAGCCGTAGTCCGGTCGCGTGGATCCCGTTGGCGTCGAGCTGCGCCTCGAGCAGGTTGATGCGCACGTTGCCGATGAACGAGGCCACGAAGAGGTTGTCGGGCGAGAAGTAGAGGTCGTCGGGCGAGGCGCACTG
>SL_3KL_010_SEDDRAFT_10005644_pt1 | contig 11204 bp, 5 predicted proteins | sample SodLakKL_010_SED_2_FD_10381 | JGI IMG/M metagenome (IMG submission 10381)
TTCCTGGGAATGAATCCTGCAGTACCCGAGTTTTTCATGACGGATTATAATAACGGATGGGGAATATCATCTGATGGAAGAATTGTGGGTATGCAGTATTATCCTCCCTACCAATACAAAGCATTCAGCTGGACAGAAGAAGATGGTTATGATAATATTGGTGACCATCCTTCACTTGAAGGTAACCGCCCCAATGGTATTAATGCCAGTGGAGAAGTTGTTTACGGCTGGGGAGTAACATCAGGTGCGAGCCGCTCACCACTTATCTGGCATAATAATGAAATAATATTCATTGACCAAAACGCCGGGGGTGAAGCAAATGCAGCTTCTCCAAACGGGTTATATGTTACCGGAACCAGGGCAGGCGAAGGTTTTCTCTGGAATTCCGATACCGGAGTGACCATCTTTTTTGAGAATACCCTTAATGCAGGATTAATTAGTCCGGTAGCTGTTTCTAATGACGGATATATTTTTGGTTTTACTGCCGAAGGCTTTCCTCCGTTTCCTGACCTAAGAAGAGCTTTTGTAAGGAGTCCTAACGGAACATTAACCACCTTCAATGATTACGCTTTTAACCGGGGGTGGTTTGATGCAGCCGACTGGACTTTCTACGCCATAAGTGGTGTTTCGGGTGATGGTAACCGATTTATTGGCGCAGGTATTGATAAAGACGGAAACAGTGTAAGTTTTATGATTGACTTTGCACCCGCGCAACCGGTTATCGAAGTGAATCCGATGAGCCTGAGTGAAAATCTTGAAATTGACCAAACATCCGAACAAACTTATGAAATTTCAAATACCGGCAATGGCGAACTTATTTACAATGCAGTAATTCAGTATATTGTTGCGGATGCCAAAATACAGCAGGTTCCTGTGGGCAGAACAAAATTTGCCGATAGAGGAAATCTGCAACTTGACAAAAAGGAAGGTACCGATGGTTTCCATCCTGCTACCAAAGCCAATGATAAAAACGATGTTATCCTTAACTATGACGGTGCCAATGTGGATGCTATTGGTCTGGTTGCAGGTGGTACTTTTTATGGTGCAGCAAGATATACTTCTCAAATGGTAGCTCCTTTTGGTGGTTACTTGCTTGAATCAGTTGATGTATATATAGGAGGTGTTCCAACCGAAATTAAACTTATGATCTGGGATGCTGGTACATCAACAACTCCCGGCACCCTTTTGCATGAGCAGGTATTTACACCAACAGCATCGAGCTGGAATACTGTAACCCTTGATGAAAACCTTGATGTAAGCGGAGCAGATCTTTGGGTTGGTTTTATGATTACACACGATGCAGGAGTTTATGTTTTGGGTATTGATGGTGGCCCGGCCAATTTAGATGGTAACCTCCTTACCCAGGATCCGGCGGAATGGGAACATCTTTCTGATTACGGCCTGAATGCTAACTGGAACATTCGTGCCAGGTTGCAGTATGATGGCGTGCAGTGGCTTTCCATTGATCCTGCTTCCGGTACAATCGCTGAAGATCAAAGCCAGACTGTTACTGTAAATTTTGATGCCACGGGTCTTGAACCCGGCATCTACACGGCCAACATAAGGATAAGCAATAATTCCATTAATGAACAACTGGTAATCGTACCTGTAACTTTAGTAGTTACAGAGCCTGTGGTTTACACATTAACTTTGTTGGTGAATCCCGATGATGCAGGTGTGGTAACAGGTGCTGGTGAGTATGAAGATGGTACGGTGGTTATTGTAAATGCTACGGCCAATGATGGTTATGAATTCGTTAACTGGACAGATGCCGATGACAATATGGTTTCTGATGAGGCTGAGAATGAGATTACCATCACGGGTGATTTAACACTTATTGCCAATTTCGAGCCCACAGTTAATGTCAGCGATGTCTGGGAAGGTCAGTTAAGTATTTACCCCAATCCTGCTTCTGATATCATCAACTTCATGAGCGATGATAATATACGGAACCTTGAACTTTTCAACCTTACCGGTCAACAGGTATACGGTGCCGAAGTAAATGTAAATTACTACAAACTTGATGTGTCAGGCTTACCCCAGGGCTTTTACCTTGTAAGACTTATCAATATGGAGGGGGAGATCCATACAACACGGATACTGATAGCCAGATAGATAAGCAAATTGGAACGAACTGTTTTTGGTTAATAGTTTGTGTTGGTGCGGGTCGCTGCCGAAAGGTGGCGGCCCGTTTATCATTTAACATTGATCTTTTCCTGATAGGATCTAAGGGGATGTTATGAAAAATAAGCACTTTTAAGGATGGGCAAATTAGCAAGCCTTTCAAATGGATTTTACCAAAATATTTTGTACTTTTACAATATGCAGCATTTTTGCTTCATACAAAACAATCCTTCAATCGATAAACAAAAAGTTTAAGGTATGAAAACGGGAATAAAATTTACATTGATCATTCTGGCTTTTGCACTGGCATCCTGCACAGCACAAGGACGTCTTGCTTCCAGGATATCTGCAGAGTGGGATATTGAGAAATATGAAGTTCGTACAGCAGGCGGAACAAGTACATCTGTTGAAAATGCAGGAAGTATTACTTTCAGAAGCAATGGCAGAGGCACACAAACTTTCACTACAGCCATTGCCCATGCCGGACAATCAAGCGACAGTGAATTCAGATGGGATAATACATCTAATACTGTTTCTATAACAGGTCCTGATGCACAATATCCAAAAGTATGGATTATTGTTAGTTCAGGCAGAAGCAAACAGGAATGGTACTCTACTGACAGCCAAGGGAATGTGCAGATCATGCACTTGAGGAAAAGGTAATTACCCTGCAGGATTTTCGGTTTAATTATTTCATAAAAGTCCGGTCAGGGAATTTTCCACGACCGGATTCTCAGTTTTTACAAATTTATATTATAACCCAAATATTATCTTATGAAGTCATTAAAGAGATTTATTTTTCCTATTTTAATCTTTATACTTTCCAATTTCCTGCAATTTGGCATTCATGGTCTTCTTGCTATGCCCACGGAAACTGCACAATTGTTAAGAAAAACCGGTGAAGTATTATTTGTGGTTAGTATTGCCTGGGCAATTATAGCAGTAGTGCGTATTGCCAAAAACCAGCTCCTTAAAAACTATGATATTACTGTTGCTGACAACCTGAAAAGTCGCAAAGTTTATACCCAGTATAACATTCTGGAAAGGATACTCATTTTTATTATTATCATTATTTCAGTGGGTATCGTGTTGATGCTCTTCGAAGGCTTTCGCAGTGTGGGTGTAAGTATTTTTGCATCGGCAGGTATTGCCGGTTTGATTATTGGTCTGGCAGCCCAGAAAGCTCTGGGAAGTATTCTGGCAGGATTGCAGATTGCCATTACCCAGCCCATAAGACTTGATGATGTGGTTATTGTAGAAAATGAATGGGGCTGGATAGAAGAGATCAATCTTACCTACGTGGTGGTGCGCATCTGGGATAAACGACGCCTCGTGGTGCCATCAACCTTCTTCCTGGATCGTCCGTTCCAGAACTGGACACGCACCTCAGCCGATATTCTGGGTACAGTTTTTATTTATACTGATTATACCATGCCTTTTGAACCCCTGCGCAAAGAACTTACCCGGTTGCTGGAATCTAGCCCGCATTGGGATAGAAAAGTAAACGTATTGCAGGTTACTGATGCAAAGGAAAGCACACTTGAAATCCGGGCCCTAATGAGTGCTGAAACCAGCCCGCAGGCATGGGATCTGCGGGTTTATGTCAGGGAGAAACTCATTGAATTCATACAGCGCGAATATCCGCAATGCCTGCCAAGAACAAGGGTTATGCTTCAGGAAAATCCTGCAAAATAATTTATTGTTTCTCAAGGCATTTTAAAAGATCCACAGCATCTTCCTGTTGCTTGAGTACATACCTGGCATCGGTTTTCAGCATTCCAACCCTTACCGTCCATGCATGTTCGGGTAATGTCTGAAATAACATTTCATCGGACCAGCCGGCACCTATTGCCAGCACAAAATCATAGTTTTTGCGTAATATCCAGTGCATGGCTAATTCGCCTTTGTTGATGCCCGAATTGCTCACTTCAATAATCTTTTTGCCTTTGAGCACCTGTACCCCGATATTGGTGGTTATGGACAGCAGATGGTCGCTTACCTCTTTGCTTAAAAATGATGCCTGCTCAATATCGGCTTTATGATAATGCCATGATATGGAAAATTCGCGTTCCTCAATATATGCCCCGGGCAACCGGTCGGTATACATTTCAAGTATAGGAAGAATTTCTTCTTTCCATTCATTTGAAAGGGGCTTGAAAAGCTTCCATTCCTTGTCTGTGGCTTCATATATCCAGGTGCCATGCTCAGCTGTAAGATTTACAGGAGTTTTACCAAACCAGTTATCAAGGTATTCCTTACTTCGGCCACTGATGATCACTATGTCAGTTTCATCAGTTTTGTTTAGCTTTTGCAAAAGACCCATTATTTCTTCCGATGGTTTAGCTTCCTGTGGATCCCTGATTAAGGGTACCAGTGTACCATCATAGTTTACAATGATGATACGGTTTTTTGCTTTCTGATAATTTTCAAGCAACTTGTCAGTAATTTCGGGTTTTAACAATTTTGCTTTGGAAGTAAAACTGGAAACCCTGCTGATATCTAGTAAATTTTCAACATAATCATTTGCCCAGCGGGTTACATTGTATCGTTTCAGACGTTTCTGCATGAGCTTATTCCGTCGAATTTGTTCTTCTTCAGGTATAATGAGTGCTTCGGCAATACTATCAGCAATTTCATTGATGTTATTGGGATTGATAATGATGGATTCACCTAATTCTTTTGCTGCTCCGGTAAATTCACTTAAAATCAATACTCCTTTGTGGTCATCTAAAGAAGCAATGTATTCTTTTGCTACCAGGTTCATTCCGTCGCGAAGGGGTGTAATGAGCGATACAGCGCTCATACGGTATTGGGCAATGAGTTCTTTGTGAGAAAAGGAAGTATACTGGTAGATTATGGGTGTCCAGTTTACCTTTCCGAAGTTCCCGTTAATGCTGCCAACCAGCTCATCCAGCCGTCTTTTAATTTTCTGGTATGAAGTAACTCCTGTTCGTGATGGAACCACAACCATATTTAAAAATACTTTTCCATGCCATTCGGGGTGTTTTTTGAGGAAAAGCTCATATCCCTGGAGGCGGTTGAGAATTCCTTTGGAGTAATCAAGCCTGTCAACAGATAAAATAATCCTGGGCTTATCAGACCCGGGTTTAGCTGACGGGAAAGGTGAAACATCCATAGTATGGAATTTGTTAAACTCAATGCCCATGGGGAAGGTTCCTACCTTAACAACCCTGTCGGGCAGGTCGATGGTGCCCATGTGGTTTTCTTTACCCAGGATTCGAAGAACTGACCTGAGAAAATATTGTGCATAATCGTGTGTATGAAAACCAATAAGATCAGACCCCAGCAACCCTTTCAGTATTTCTCTGCGGCTTTCTTTCGGGAACAGTCGATACATCTCAAAAGAAGGAAAGGGTATGTGCAGGAAAAACCCTATGGGATTTTTCACTTTTTCCCTTAGCATGGCAGGAAGAAGCATGAGATGGTAATCATGCACCCAGAGTATATCTCCGGGTTTGATCACTTTTAATACTTCATCACAAAAGATCTCGTTGAGCTTTTTGTATTCATCCCAGAACTCATTTTCAAAGCTGGCATAATTGGGGAAATAATGAAACAATGGCCAGATGGTTTTATTACAAAAACCCAGGTAAACTTTATCCATCAGTTTCTGGGAAAGAAAAACAGGCGATGCCTTGTGTTCCTTTTCAACAGTTTGCCTTACATGATCTTCATCTTCCTTTTCAATGGTCATGCCGGGCCATCCCATCCAGATATAATCATCAATATCTGATTCGGATTTTCCCAGACCTTTAAGAAAGTCACTTAATCCGGATACCAAACCTCCGGCACTTTTCTCATACTTAAACTCCCCGTTCTCTTTTTTTACCGATACAGGCAAGCGGTTTGATACGATCAATAATCTCATGTGTTTTTATTTTAGATTAAATACTTTTTTATCATTGGTTTCAAAAAGGTAGGTTTCGCCTTTTATACCAATGGTAACCGGATTGGCCCAGCCTTTATCGAACGTGATGGTAAGTTTCTTATGGTTAATTTCCAGTTTAATCCAGTGTCCGCGATAGCGCAGTTTGAATTTCATCTCTTCAATCCCTTCAGGTAACCGTGGGTTAAACCACAGCACATCGTCTCTGATTTCCAAACCTGAATAGCAGCGCTGAATAAGGTCAAGGGTTCCTGCCATGGCACCCAGATGAATTCCTTCATGGGTGGTGCCTCCCTGAACATCCCTGAAGTCGCTCATGAGGGCTTTCCGGAATCGCTTCCAGGATTCATCGCGGTGCGAACGGGCATATACCCATGCATGTATTACCTGGCTCAGGGTAGAACCGTGAGCAGTACGCTTGCGGTAGTATTCAATGTTTTCGGGTATGTAGTCAGGAGAAAAGTCATAACCCAGCTTCTCAAATATGGCAGACAACTCTTCGGCTGAAAACAAATAGAAAAGCATCAAAACATCAGCCTGCTTGCTTGCTTTATAATTGTTACACGAATCTCCTTCAGCTTCCAGAATACGATCCAGACGAATGGAATGACCGTGTTTCTCATGATAGTGATCCCAATCAAGTTCCTTCAGCTTCTCATAACCGTCAAATTGTAAAATGATATTGTCCTGGAAAGGGACATACATTTTTCTTGTAATATCTTTCCATCGATCAAGATCTTTTTCTGCATAACCAACGGTATTCTGAAGATTTTTACAGCAATTATCATCGAGTAATTCCAGCATTTCCAGTGCATGCTGTATTACCCAAACTGCCATTACGTTGGTATAGGCATTATTATTAAGCCCGGGTTCATCTTCCGGTGCATTGGGGTAGTGTGTATGATACTCATCAGGGCCCATAATTTTTCGTATCTCGTATCTGTCGTTTTCTTTATTAAACTCCGCAATACTTGACCAGAATAATGCTGTTGACAATACTATTTCAGCTCCGTGTGAAAGCAGAAAGTCCATATCGCCCGTACTTTGGTAGTAGTGCCATACGTTGTAAGGAATGGCAGCGTTGATATGATATTGCAAATGTGAAACATCTGGCAGCCAACGACCCGATTCTGGGTTCAGATGCATTTTTTGAGTTTCTTCACGTCCGTTACTACCACTTTGCCACGGAAACATCGCTCCGCGAAAACCGGCTACCTTTGCAGCATAACGGGCTTCGGGTAAACGACGGTACCTGTACATTAGCAATGACCGCGAAAGCTGGGGATGGTGAATGTCGATGATGGGTTGTATGTATAACTCATCCCAGAAAATATGCCCGCGATAGGCTTCACCATGCCAGCCCCTGGCGGGTATACCAATATCATAATCAATACTGTTATAAGAAACAGTTTGATACAGATGAAAAATATGTAGACGTGTTACAAGCTGATCAAGATTTTCATTTGTTTTTATTTCAATATCATTGAACTGCCATAGCTGATCCCAATGAGTTATATGAGCCTGTTCCAGTTGTGCAAAACCCGGTGAGCGATTTATCAGCTTACGGGCTTCGGTTAACGGATCAGCAATAGCCATATCACGCGAGGTATAAAAGGATAAAATTTTCTCAATAGTGTATTCTTTTCTTTCCTGGCATTTGAATACAAAGTCTCCTCCGATTAATCCCTTATATTTTACAGATTTTTGTTTAATTTCCTTCTTTTCACCATTTTCGTAAATTAAAGTGCGTGCAGCCTGGGCAACCAGTATATTTGATTGTTTTGTGTTGCTCTGAATAAAAATACTGCTGTCGTTAAAATGCCCGGTATTCAGTACTTCAATATGATCCTGGTTTAAATCGCTGTATCGTTCCACATTGTTGTTAATAAGGTTGCCATCAATGGCAGAACGTATTGTAATTTCGCCACTCCAGTTTTCAGGAGTAAGTTTCCATTGAATGGCGGCAGCATGCGGTTCTTCCATACTAATCAGCCGGCGACTGTAAATGCTTGTTTCCCGCTTTTTTTCGTCGCGAAATTTCATTCTGCGTTCGAGAATACCTTCCTTCATTTTTAATTCTGTGAGAAACTCCAGTACCTCCACTTTATCCATATCAAACCAGTCTCCATCATTGATCTTGTATGTAAGAAACAACCAGTTGGGCCAGTTTACAAGATCTTCATTTTCTATCACCTTGTCCTGTACTTTTGATTTCATGCGGTTGAAACCACAGGCCAGATAAGTGCCGGGATAATTCCATTTTTTGCCGGTTCCGTTTTTTTTAAATTTATTGCGTTCCATTTCCAGTGCCCCCCGGGTGGCAAAATAGCCGTTACCAAGCGTACATAAAGCCTCCTGAAGGGGGTGATCCTTTTCGTCAAATCCATTGTATTTAACAGTCCAGTTGTTTTTCATAATCCATGTTTTTTCGAAATTCTTTCTTTAGCCTTAATGAAAATCATTTTTGATCATATCTGCGCCCATCATGATCATCATAATCATCAGCATTCCATCACAACCTATTTGTAAATAGAAATCAGCCTGTTAAAAAACTCACGTACCTGGAATACATTCTTTAGCGCATACTCTGCAGCAGTTTTTTGGCCGTGTCCGCCAACCAGAATTCCGATTCCTTTGTCTTTGAGTGCTTTAAAGCCATCTTCGTCGGTAATATCATCCCCAATAAACATAGGGATTGTATCGCCTTTGCCGGAGAGTTCAAGGGCATCCATGATCCATTCCACAGCTTTTCCCTTGTGCCAGTCAATATCGGGTTTGATCTCCACGATTTTTTTTCCTTCTCCTTTTTTGTGCCCGGGATACTTTTCGAGTATTTCATCTACCAGATCATAAACGACTTTTTCATCTTCGGGCCTTGCATTGCGATAGTGAATCCCAATTGCATAGCGCTTACGGTCAACCTGCGTACCTTCGGTTTTGTCTTTCAATACCTTTTCCACTTCTTTCTCAATTTCATCCAGCTTAGGGATGATCTTTTTTGAATCGGGATGTTCCATGGAAAGTCCGTCGGGTCCGGTAATGATGTAACCATGACTACCGGCATAAATGAGTTCATCAAGCCCTACCAGATTTTCCACATCTTCCTTGTCGCGACCGGTAACAACGGCTACAGTAAAGTTTTTTGCAAGTTCTTTCAGGGTTTGTTTCATCTCATCAGAGATCACAGCATCTTCGGGTCGTGGCACAATAGGGGTGAGTGTACCATCGTAATCCAGAAAAATAGCAGGCTTTTTCTTTTTCAGGGTTTCAAAGATTTCTTCATTATCAGGAAAAATGGGTTTTCCTTGCCGTGAAAAATACTCTTCAACAAGGTCTACGTCATTTAAATCGAGTTCATTGAAGTTATCAATGGTGATATCCGCACCATTTTCAAGCAGTGCTTCTTTATTTTCAAAGCGGCTTACGCCTACCACAAGGCCGAAATATCCTTTTTGTCCGGCTTTTACTCCTGAAGTGGCATCTTCGAAAACAATCGAATTTTCGGGTCTCGCTTTAATACGGCGGGCGGCTTCGGTAAAAATATCCGGATCAGGTTTTCCCTTCAACCCGATCTGCTCCGAAACAACACCGTCTACCCGTGTATCAAAAAGATGATCAATTTCGGCAACTTCAATGATTTTTTTACAATTTTTACTTGAAGATACTATGGCGGTTTTGATACTTTTTTGCTTCCATTCTTTGAGTTTTTCAAGCGCATCATCATAGATATCCACACCGTCCTTCTCAAGTATTTCATTGAAAAGTTCATTTTTTATATTGCCCAATGCACAAACCGTATCAAACCCTGGCTCATCTTCCGGGAAGCCAAAAGGCAGTTCTATCTTTCTTGACATCAGAAAACTTTTTACGCCCTGGTACCGGGGTTTACCATCAATGTATTCCTGGTAATCGTTTTCCGACATAGAATCCTGTTCGGGATGATTCTTTTTAAAAAAGCGGTCAAACATCTCCTTCCAGGCTTTTTTGTGGGTTTTACGGGTTTGGGTAATTACTCCGTCTAAATCAAAAATAAGGGCATCAATGGGTAGTTCATTCTTCCTGTCACTCTCTTTACTTGTCATAATCTCACGCTCTCCTTTCTATCTGATTTTTTTAAATATTATGCAATTAGTTTGGCCTAATATAATAAATTTACCATGGAATGCCAAACAGGATGGAGTGAATATTTTGATTTTTGAAAAGTTTTAGTTTTCAGGCATTATGTAAAATGCTAACCCAGCTATTTTTTATCAAATGAGATATTTCCAATTTTGATTGAGAATTAAATTTCTGCAGCGTAAAAATATCCTTCCACATGGCAGGAGCATCAACCGGAAGCGAAATGTGTGTATCTTTCCAGGTAATTTCTGAAAAATAATCTCCGGCTTTTTTATCAGACAAATTACCTGTAATCAAAGGAACAATAACCAGCACCCAGTCTCCCTGGTTTTCTCTTGCAAAGGCTATGATATGGTTTTTAAGATGACCATGTACTTGAATTGGTATATATTTTCCGTTGCTGAATATGTCGGGATTTCTTTTTCTTTCGTTAAGTAAAAGATAGGTAAGCAAAAGCTTAATGCGTCCGTCAAACGGCTTTTCTTGCAATTCATTTATCAATGCAATGGGATTTGCTTTTTGCTTTTTAATAAGACTTCGCAGAGTTTTATAACGTATTTCATAATCAACGGGTTGCCTGTTATCGGGATCAACCAGTGTGAGGTCCCAGAGTTCGGTTCCCTGGTAAATATCAGGTACTCCCGGGCATGTGCACTTCAGGGTAAGTTGTGTGAGTGAATTGATGATACCGCGCCTTGCTATCTTTTGTTGGAATGGCAAAAAAGCTTTCAGAAATTCATGCTTTGGGCCAAGAATATTATGCACGAATTCACAAACGGTATTTTCATAAGTCTCATCGGGATCGCGCCAGCTTACTTTTCGTTTTGCTTCGCGCAGGGCTTTTACCAGGTACTCATCTATCCGTTGCAGGTATTTTTCATCGGCCTTCCCATCAAAAGGGAAAGTGCCAAGTAAAGTCTGGTAAATAAAATACTCAACACTAAGTGAAGGTTCAAGCAGGCCCGATTCGAGACGAATTTTCTTTTTCTGGTTCATCTGCATCCACTCATGTACCTTTTCTTCCCATTCCGAAGCCAGTTCACTGATTACATTC
>SL_3KL_010_SEDDRAFT_10005645_pt1 | contig 11203 bp, 5 predicted proteins | sample SodLakKL_010_SED_2_FD_10381 | JGI IMG/M metagenome (IMG submission 10381)
TCCTTATTGCGGGGCTGCTGTTGGTGAGGTGCATATTGGCGCCACTGGTGGCGGGTGAAGTCCAACTGCCGGAAGTGGACGCCCTGCCATTTTCAATGATAAAACCATCCAGCACTGCGCTTTGGTCCAAATCTGAACCCCTTACCACTGTGGTACTGTAGTTGTTGCCTCCGTCTATGTTTCCGCTGAGGATTGTCTGATTGGCTTCCCAGTCCCTGTCTTGTGCTTCACTTTCATTTCCCGAAAATCCCCCGAGAATGGTAACGCCATTTCTCAGTACAAAAGAGGAGTTTGTCCCCGGATTGTTGTTCGGTCCGCGATCCGGTTGGTAAGTACCTGCAGCCACCCATATCGTGCTGCCGGGAGATGCATTCTCCAGAGCAGTTTGCAACTCACAATAGGCCGAGCCCCAACTGTTGCCGTTCCCCGGGCAACCGGAACTGGCATCGACATAGATTATTTGCTGGGCGAAAAGACCGGGCAGTTGCCAGGCCAGGAAAACCAGGAGGGGAAGTAAGTGTTTTTTCACAGGGGTTGTTTTGCGAAAAGAATCAGGTATTAGAAGGTGTTTAAACGGTGACTGAAAGCAAATATGCAAAATTTTGGCAAATTAGGATATCTATTAATGACGCTTTATGATGTACGCAGATCTTCCAATAAGTCGCTGAGATCTTTTGTCAGGTTTTGCCTTGAAAAGGACTGGATAGATTCCGAAGGTATTTCTTTAGCATCCAGGGTAAAAAGGTCATTTAGGACTTCGAGGTATCTATCCGGGCTGTCGTTGTATTCCAATATTCTAGCGTTGGGATAGTCCATTAAAATTTTAGCGACATCGTCCGTTTTTTTGCAGGCCACCAGGATTTTTTTACCACTGGCAATGTATTCAAAAAGCTTACCGGGTATATTGACCCGGCTGTTGTGGGTGTTGTTTACAAGCAGCAAAAAGATGTCTGCACTGCTGTAGAGGTTTTGAAGTTCTTTGCGCTCCAAATAGCCGGGGAAATCAATGATCTTTCCAAGATCGGGGTCATTTGAAAGCTGCTCTCGAATTTCAGTATCCACATTGCCGGCGCAGACTATGTTTAAATGGTCTGCTTTCTCAGCCTGGAGGGTCATCCATTTTTTGAGTGCTTTCCAAAGGTTGGATGGGTTGCGCTCAGATTTGAGCAGTCCCGCATGAACTAAATTTATGCGCTCCGGGTCTTGTTTGTTCTCATAGTTTTCAGGGAAGTCGTCGGGGTCAAAGCCATTGGTAATACACCTGAATTTGCTGATATCAAAGGGTTCTAGCTGGGTGTGCATACTCGGGCTGGTACCCAGCACAATATCTGCCTGTTCGAGTACTTTCCTTTCCAGCTTTTGATGTTTTCTCCTGGTGTTTTTGCTCATTGGCAGGGTGTCGTAAAAATCCAATTGCGACCACGGGTCCCTGAAATCTGCGATCCATTTGAGGTTTGGCCTTCTTTTTTTCAGATTGTACCCAATTAAATGCATACTGTGAGGCGGTCCTGTAGTAACAATTACATCAACACCTCTTTTTTCTAAAAGATTTTGAAGAAGGTTTACCGAGGGTTTAATCCAGTATTTTCTGGGATCCGGTACTATCCAGTTTGCGCGAATGTAAGTAATCAGGCGCTGGGCGATTGACTTCTTTTTGCCGGCATGGTCCAAATTGCCTGTGTTTATGTGCTTGCTCTTTGTTCCTGTCAAAATCGTGGCCAGTCTGTATGGCTCCCATATCCGTCTCTTGATTACCTCCACATCCTCGTGTACATCCTTTAAAAGACTTTGATCCGTTAGATTGAAATAGGGATTTTCAGGGGTGTAAACGATGGGTTTCCATCCAAATTCGGGCAGGTATTTAGAGAACTTCAACCATCGCTGTACCCCTGCACCTCCACTTGGAGGCCAATAGTAGGTGATGATAAGTACTTTCCGGCTATTTTTCATCATTGGCAAAGATAAGAAAGACCGCGGTAAAGGGGGTGGGGTGTTTACATATTCGTTCCAAGCCCAGGGGAGAATAAAAGGCATTAGAAGGTATAGTCTCTTTGAGGTTCCAACGTAGAAATGATGTGGTGTATCACAATTGCAGTGCTTCCCTATACCAATACCTCACTCCACCACCAATATTTCCCCCGAAAAAGAACGCACATTGTGATTTTTGAACAGCACTTCAGCGTAGAAGGTGAAAATGCCCGGTTGCACTTTTTGTCCATTGAAATAACCATCCCAGCCGTAGTTGTTATCGTTTGGCAGGAAGTGTCGATTGGTCCATACTTTGGAACCCCAGCGATTGAAAACAGTGAGTTCGACTATCTCGGCCACATCCTTGCCGGCATAGACGGTAAAACGGTCGTTGATGCCGTCTTCATTGGGGCTGAAGGCATTGGGGATATAGACCTCCTCTGGTGAGGGGATGACTTCTATGAGGATGCTGTCGCTGAGTTGGCAGCCGGCTGTGTTTACGATGTATAGGATGTATTCGGTATCTTCAATGGGAAAAGCGTCCGGTGAGAGGGGGGAGTTGCTCAGGTAGTCCAGTAGATGCTCGGGGTACCAGTCTGCCTGTTCGATATTCGGCATGTCAGTGGTCACCTGTATGGGTATGGTGTCGCCCAGTTCGATAGGGCTTTCTGCAGAAATGGTGAGTTGGTATTGGTGTTGGAATGAAAGCTCCAGGCTGTCAAAATAAAGGCATCCGACAGCATCTTCAACGGTGAGAAAGTAGGATCCCGGTTGCAGTTCATTGATGAAGTAGGGCAGGGGCGTTTCCATCTCCCCTGCTATCTTGCCGGTAAATGGAGGTGTTCCCCCGCTGGCTTCCTCTATTTCAATCCAACCATCCGGAACACCCTCGCACTGCGGATTATTGTGGGTAATTCGTACTTCTATGGGATCGGGTGCGATTATTCCGATTTCAAATGGGCCCACTGAGCACCCCAGGCTGTCAGATATTGTGAGTTGGTAGATATCTTCAGGCAGGTTGTCAATAAGCGCACCGCCCAGTTCACTGCCTGTATTAATCCCCTGCCAGTGGTGGTTCAAAGGCCCGGTTCCTCCTGTTGTCCACACTTCAATTTGACCGTCTGAATAGCTGTGGCATCGGGGCTGTTGCTTTGAGTATTCGATCAGTTCGATTAACTCGGGCTGGGGTATTTCAACTACAAAAAGTCGATTTTGACCTATTTGGTCTCTCGTAAAAATGGTGTAATTGCCTGAGGGCAATTCTTCAAATGATAAAACAGTGTCCGTTGATGGCAGGATAAGGGTATCGACTGTCCCGGTTCCCTGAATTATCAGGTCGATATCGGGATAGCCGTCTTCGATCTCAACGGTGATTGATCCGGTGGAATCCCCGTGACATTGGATCTCTGATGTTTCTACTCTGGTGTTAAGTACGCTAAATTCAGCATCCAACTCAAAGCAATCGCTCAGCATGCAACCGTTGGAATCGGTAACCGTGACACAATGGGTGCCTCCCGTGATATTTTCTGCTACAGGTCCGGTTTGACCGTCATCCCAGGAGTATTGATAGCCGGGCCACCCTCCGCCAGCCAACACCTCAATTGCCCCGTTTGGATCGACGGGGTCGGATTGAATTGTTTGTTGGACCAACTCCAGTTCAAGTGGCTCCGATACTTCTGCCCATACTTCCGTGGAGTTTTTACAACCATTCAGGTCGGTGGTCTCTACAAAATAGCTTCCCGATTGATGGATGATAATTTCTGCACCTGAATCATCAGTACCCCAGGATATTTCCGTGAAATCATTGGCATTTAAGACACTTATTCGAGTGGAGTCAAAGAGGCAATCCCCTTCACCGGTTTCAAGTATCGGTTGTATTGGTTCGTTGGGGATTACTTCTGTAACATTTACACTGTCACAGCCAAATTGATTGAGGTGGTTCGTGGTAATTGTGGTATCGGAATATACCGGGAATCCACTGTAAACATCTCCCGGGCACAACCTCACTTCAGTGTAGGCTGTATCCGGATGGCAGCAGGGGTTGTCTGTTTTAATATTTGCGTATTCGATTTCACCATGAAAAGACCCAACATCTGCGGAAAAGCCATTTGGCTGGGAGGTGGTTTGTCGGAGGTCAATGACATTGCTGGCGGCCAATTGAATGGGTGCAGTTTCATACTTGCAATTGTTTTCAAGGTCATGAACGGATTGAAGGAGTCCTATATCTCCATCGTCAGAAAAAAAATTTTCGGTCAGCCAGGTGGTCTCTCCATCAAAGGCTAAATGTCCGACCCCGTTTGTGTTGAAATCCGATTGATGAGCGTGAATTAGGTTGCCACTTTGGTTGTCAATTTCCATGATGTAGCCGGTGGTGGGGTCATTGACTCGCGTATTGGAGGCAATGGTGGCCCAAAGGGTGTTGTCGTGGACCTGTAGAGATCCTCTCCAGCCATCGGCATTCAGGCTGCCATTGCTTAATTCTACAGTGCGCTCCCAGTTTTTATTGAAGCTTCCCAGGCTGAATGAGGCAATAATGGCCGTATAATTCTCTTGATTTCCTGTCGCATTACCCCCTGAACCAAAGTTGTTTCGGTAGCCCAGGATAATCATATTTCCCTGATTGTCCACGGTAACATCCTGGATCTGGGAGTAGCGGTGACTGGAAAAATCTACGGTCATGTGATGGTTGACGTCTCCATTTTTGTCAATGTGGATCAATTGAGGTGACAGGTGGTTGCCATTGTTTTTGTACATAAAAATACCGCCGTTTTTATCAGAACTGCCGTTGTGGAGCTGAGTAAACCCCGATGCGATATATCTGTTTGCCCATAACACAGACCCGCTGTCGTCAAAGGCAAAAGCTGAGAGGGTCCTCGAAGTGTGGACAATGTAATGATCGTCCGATTTGTTGATGGATGCATTTCTGAAATTGAAGGGCATTTTGAATGCATCGGTGGAAATTAGTTCGCCGTCAGTACCAATCCTGGTAATATTAGCCGTATTGAAGTTTTCTCTTTGTGATAGAATTAGAATAGAATTGCCATCCAGGGAAAAGGACATGTACCTGGCCCTGGTATTGTGTTGGAAAAAGGGCAGTTCTGCAGTCCATTCCACGGTGCGCCCTGAGGCGTTTATTTTACTCAAGAAAAATGTAGATCCCCTTCTACCAAGTAAATAGACTATTTTGCTTCCATCTGATTTGGTTTCCGCCAGTAAGGCTGTTATTCGCAGGTCTGATTCCATCTCTATGGAAAGGGGTTGCTGAGAGTGAGCTTCTGCAAACCCGATAATTGCGAGGAGCAGCATCAACAGATTTTTTTCAAAAGCGTCATAGCAAAGCGGCAATTTTGGTTCTTTTCTCGATTTAAATAAAGAATAATTTAAAATTTGATAAGGGTCCCCATTTTCCTGGAATTGTCTGACCGGATCTCGAAAAAGTAGAGACCCGTACCCGGTAAAAGGCTGCCTTTGAGCGTAAAATAATTCTCACCCGGCACGGCCTCAATCTCATCCGAAAACACCCTTTTCCCCGCCGGTGTAAAAACGGTCAAAGACACGCTGGAAGGTTGCTTTAGGTGAAAGGGTATTTGAGTCCGGGTGCTAAAGGGATTGGGTCGGATTGGGTAAAGTTCGAGGTCTGCACTTGCCGTCTCAGCCGCAAGGTATTTAAGTGCGAGGGGACGTGCCTCTGATGTTTTGTAAATTTCAGGAGTGAGGTGGTCTGTTGCCAAATGAATATTCACAGGACTATTTTGCCCGGTTTTTGCCCAGAAGGTCAATGTGAAAAGTGGTTTTCCGGGAATGGAAATCACCTCATCTGCCCGGCTCCAACTTAGGGAAAGGATGCCCTCACTCAGTCGATTCAGTCCGCAGTTTTCGTGACTTATTGGAATTAGGCCGGAATTAATCTCCTCAAAAGCGAGCAACTTCCCGGGAAATTTGATGGAGGCCTGAAAACCATTTATGGATCGAGGTTCTTCCAGATAGAAATTAAAGTGGACCATTTCTCCCTGTCTTTTTTCCTCCACCAAAAATTCAACTGTGTTACTGGCGTGTCGGCTTTCTGAACTGCGATCTCCTGCATTCCAATATGAGCCACTTACACTACCTGTTTTTAAGGCGATAAAGTCGTGAAGACGAACATTGCTGTCGTGTTGTCCGATCGCAATATCTTTCTTGTAAGAGGGCACCTCAGTATCCTGCTCCAATGGTTGGTCAGGGATGATTTTCCACGGTTCAAAAGATGCGGTTGTTCCATCGTTACCGAGGAGGGCAGACCGGAGCGACCTGATATCCAGAACATTGATTTGGCCGTCACTGTTGACGTCTGCGGCTATTCGCTTCCAGGGTGAGTCCAGGGTTTGAAGGCCGAGAATATGCTTTTGGATGATAAGAATATCAAAAGTACTGATTCCGGCTTGTGAACTTCCGGTTTTTTCTCCGCTTAGAACCCAATCTTTTTCAGAGGGCAGTTCCAGCTTAAATTGTCCCTGCCCATCAGTTAGGGCAGCAAAAGTGAGTCCTGTGGGATCAATGGCTTTAATTTGGACCTCGCCAGGCACTTGTGATGCCGGATTTAGGACCGATCCGCTTATGGTTTGAGTAATGGTGGCAGTATCCTGGCAGGTGTCGTAATTGTCTTTCAGGAATAAATAAGTGCGACAGAACTGCTGGTGTCCCGAGGTGTCGGTAACCCATATTTCTATCGGGATGGTTCTCTCTTTTGCACCGTGCAAATCGTCACATGTCCAGGTGTGGTGCGTGTGGTTCGGATCGGAACTGAAGCTGATTATGAGATCTTCACTGTCAGAACAGTGGTCCCAACTTCCCATGTCCCAGATGGTAGCTGGCAGGGTGACTGAGGCTGTTACCGGGTGGACCGATGAAGAAATACCGTGCATGCAAACCGGAGTGGGAGGATCGCGGTCCACCACTGTGATCAAATGCTGTTCTGTAAATACCTCTCCCCCCGGACTTTCAAAGGTCCACTGCAGCAAATGGACGCCAAAGGGGAGGTGTTCTTCCAGGCTTAGGCCGCTTCGAAGACTTTGATCAGGTCGCGGCTGGTCACTGCTGATTTCAAAAGTGCCGCTCTGAAACAGATCCAGCTTCCATGAGGTCAATTCCTCCGGTGTGTAGTTGCCTGAACCCGCAGAATTCTAATGCAGCGGTAAATTCAATGTATGCACTGTCACAGGAAGCAATTTGGGAAGTTAGCGTAGTATCTCTGGCATTGGAGAATCCGGTAAAACCTGATGAATCCACCAAAACTACGATTTGAGCGATAGAGTCGCAACCGTTTATGTTTTCAAAAGTTGTGATGATGGTGGTGTCGCTGTGTATCTGTATTCCTTCTATTTCCTCCCCCTGACAGATAGAAATTGTATCCCGGCTTTCCTCTGCCGTTTCAAAAACATTTATAAATTGATGGAAAATCGAATCACATCCATCCGGTCCGGTAATCACTTCCGTAATTGTGGTGTCACTGACAACTGGCATTCCGTTAAATTCCTCTCCCTTGCAGAGGTGGAAAGTATCGCGCTCTACCACTTCCACACAGCAGGTTGGGTAAAGTTCTAATTCTGTTTCCACATACTGAATGGTTTGGTCGAACAAAGTGGCTCCACTCGAGACAGATCCGTAGTTCACAAGGCTTGCTGAGAGATAGTTGCCATCTACCAATCGTATATCTGCCGGAACAAAATTGCAACTTTGATCTAATTTAAATCCGTTGTCGATCAGTACATCCGACTCGCTTTGTTCAAAGTAGTTGTCCAAAACGAGCAGCATGGAATCGCTGTTAATGAATCGACCCTGCCCGTTGTTTTTGTAGGATGATTTGTACGCCCCAATTAACTCCCCTGTGAAGAGGTGTTTTTTGAAAATGAAAGTGGTGTCCGTTATGTCACTTATTCTCGTATTGGTTGCAAAGGTAGTATAGAGGGTGTCTGCTCTTTGCTGCAAATCTCCTCTCCATCCATCTGCAACAATGCTCTGGTCCCCCAGGCGCATTTCCTTTTGCCAGTTGACCTCTGCATTAGAGGGATTGACTGAAAATAATATTCCGGTGTAGTTTTCCTGGTTGCCGGTAGAGGTATTGTTCGCTCCGTTGTTGTTTCTAAACCCCAGGACTATCCAGTTGCCATTGCCATCTGGAATTACATCCTGGATTTGCGAATACAAATGTTGGTTGAAATTGATATTGAGGATGTGCTTGTAGGCACCCAAAGAGTCAATATTGAGTATATCCGGCGAATAGGCCGCCCCGTTGTTTCTAAAAAGAAAGGCGCCTCCGTCTCCATCAGGCCTGGATTCGTGTTGTTGTGTCCATCCGGTCACTGAATACGATCTGGCCCATAATAAATTCAGGTCTGGGTCCAACATAAAAGCTGACAGGTCTCTTGTGGTGTGCAACAGGTAATTGTCTCCCGAATTTACGATTTTGCAATTTCTCGCCCGGTTGGGCAGTGTGATTCGCTTCACATCTGTTACCTCGCCGCTTTGTGCAACACTATTGAGATAAGCTGCCGGTGTGTTTTCCTGGTTGGACAGCACAAGCACCCCATTCCCATCACTTTTTAGTACCATATCTCGCGTTCTTGCTATGGGAGGGATGGTTGTAAGTTCGGTTGACCAATTGATCTCACCGGTCACCGGGTTTTTACTTGTAACCACTTTAGCTCCATCCCTTCGGCTGAGAATGTACAAAATGGGTTCACTTCCCGAATCGTCTATCAGTCCTTTGATGATGCGGTTGTTGTTTTCTCCACCCAGGGCGACAGGCTCCTGTGCTGACAGCTTACCAGTGCTAAGAGTTATCATTATTCCCGCTGCGAGGAGAAGGGTGGCGCGCCATGGGTTTATATATTGAATTAAGAAATACTTGAGAAAAGGATCCATTCTCATTTTTCCTGAAACCGGGTGTTCAATAGTCATATCTGCTGTTTTTGAAATCTGACCAAAGTTATAATAAAATAATCGGAGATGAGGAATAGAACCACTTTTTTTGCTTTTTTTTAGGAAATATGCTTGCACGTTTCTGAGAACTCCGTGGAAATCCTTGTTTAAAGAGTGGGATGGTTCAGCATAATAATCCCGGTATTTTGCTTAAATTTGCATCGGTTCAGACAGGGGAGACGGTCGGGGTTTTCTTGAGCGTTGAGGCAACCAGGTGTGAGAAGGTTGCTTTCCACCTGTGGCCACCTATGAAAAAAAAGATAGATGAAGTACTCCTTTATTGTTGCTGCTTACAACAGGTCCCGGGATTTGGTTGACCTGGTTGAGAGTTTGAAAAAGTTGGACTATCCGGTGGAAAAATTTGAGTTGATCATTGCAGACGACGGCTCTACCGACGACACCGGCCGAAAGTTTTCAGAGGTAGAAATGCCCTACCGACTGGTTTACCTGCATCAGAAAAACAAAGGACCTGCGTCCGCCCGAAATTTGGGAATGAGTAAGGCCGCAGGTGCTTATTTTCTCTTTATTGACTCCGACAGCACAGTCCCTGAAGATTATCTGAAAAAGGTCGATAAATTTCTGGAGCGAGGAGACTGGGATGGTTTTGGGGGATCTGAAACCTACAGGGACGACTTTCCTCCGCTTTTAAAAGCCATCCACTATGTCAACAGTTCTTTTATTGGAGCTGGCAGGGCGAGTAGTTTTGACCGTTCACCTGGAGGTTTTGTACCCAGAATATTCAATATGGGAATAAAGAGGGAGGTTTATGAAAAAGTGGGTGGCCCGAGTGAGGGCAAGCAGAGCCACGAGTTGGATTACCCTATGCGGATTATCAAGGCCGGATTTAAGATGGGCAAGGTTGAAAGTGCCAAAATTTACTACAAGCGCAGAACCACCCTGAAGCGCTTTTTTAAGAAGACCTTCAACCGGGCTATTGGCCGGGCCAACCTGGTTGGGAAACACCCCGAATTAAAGAGCGCACTCAATTCCTCTCCGGCCTTACTTTTACCCATATTACTGGTACTTATCGGCCTGGCTCCTTTCTTTACATGGGCGGAGGGTCTGGTGTATGTGGCTCTTGTTTTTGCGGTATTTCTAGCGCTCTATGTTTTGCTGGAGGCCGGATGGCTTTTCAAAAGTCTTAAAGTGGGCTTTCTCGCTGCCATAAGCGTGTTTATTCAGCTCTTCGCCTACGCCCTCGGCACCTGGAGCGGTTGGGTGCAGTTGTGGAGGGGAAAAAAGAAAGCCAGCGGATTTATTGAGGGGTACTATGGGTGATTTCATTTTGCGGAATCTACTGTGCTTACTTAAAATCTGGTGAAATGGATGATAGAGCATCCCTTTCATCCCATCAATCCCGGTTGCTGTTTCCGAGTATGGCCAGTACATAATTTTTCCAGCTCATATGCTCGGCAGTTTTTTTCACATTTTCACCTGGGATGGGGTTGTCAATGGCCCTGAGCATGACCTCGGCCATGGATTGGGTGTCTCCCGGTTCAGTCAGATAGCCGTTGTGGCCATCTTTGATGGTGTCCGGGAAATTACCAACTCTGGTGGCGATTACCGGCAGATTGAAGTTATAAGCGATGGATTCAACACCACTGGGAGTGGCATAGGTGTAGAAAAGAACGAGGTAATCACTCACTTGAAAATACCGGTGCACGTCCTCATTGGGAACAAAACCGATGTGTTGATAGGTCTGCTCACTGATTCCTAGTTTATCCACCAGTTCCAGGGGTTTGTAGTCCCGCTCGTCATCGCCTTTACGCAACATTATGGTTTTGACCAAATTGAATATGGCCTGCTTGATACGGGTATGCAATCTTCGCTTGTCCAAAGTATTCCAAAATGATTCCCCCGCTATGATGAGCGACACATCGCTTCTCTGTTCTGCGACTTTTGCGAAAGCCTCAATTACATGATGCAGCCCTTTGTATTTCCGAATGAATCCAAAAAATAAAAATACATGGCGACGGAGTCCAAGTTCTGACTTCAACTTGTCAATGTCTAGATTTTCATCGGGTTTAAAAAGGTCATAGATGGGGTGAAATAGTCGTAGAACTGGTATTTTTCCAGGGGCAACTCCGAATCCAGGCTCTGCCAGTTCAAAAGGCTTATCGGGGATAAATGACTTCAATTCTCTGAAAGTAAGGTCTCCATGTACGATATAGCCGTGTGCACTGCTTATTCCCCGGCGGGTGAAGTAGCGATCTGTCAGCGAGTGTTCCTTTTGGACGATGTTGTGCAAGTCAAAAATGATTTGGATATCTGTATGCTT
>SL_3KL_010_SEDDRAFT_10005646_pt1 | contig 11203 bp, 6 predicted proteins | sample SodLakKL_010_SED_2_FD_10381 | JGI IMG/M metagenome (IMG submission 10381)
GCGCCCGGCAGGATTCGAACCTGCGACACCTGCCTTCGGAGGGCAGTACTCTATCCAGCTGAGCTACGGGCGCTATAAAACATATTGTAGGCGAATCCTGCTCGAACCCTTCGGGCTCGACCCGGCAGGATGGCTGCGGCGCTGCCGAAGTTCCGCATTTTAACTGATGTGGGGGCAACGCGGTAATGTAAAGGTGTTGCAGGGACAGATCCCGCTGCATTGCAAACCTGTGCCAAAAATGCTGGAATGAGCGACAAAAGGGGAGGCCCGCGACACCGCGGGAGGAGAACAGCCATGAAACACGGCACATGCAGGGGCACGGCCAGGGGGGGCTATCGCGCTATCGTGGTTGCTTTGGCGGCGCTGTTGACCTTGTGCGCTTCTTGCCCGTCCCTGGCCGAAAGCCGCGATACGGTTCGAATCGCCGGCTCGGCCTGGGTCGGTGATGCGCCGACCTGGGTGGCGGACCGGCAGGGGTTGTTCAATCGTGGCCGGCCTGACGACGCACCAGTCATCGAAGTAGACCTGCACGGTTCGGGGCTGGAAGCCCTTATGCATCTGCTGGCCGGCGAGGCACAGTTCGCACTTTCCGCGACCACGCCGACCGCCATGGCGTTGGTCGGTGCATTCGACGACAGTGGGCCGGGATCCTCGGCGCTCGTGGTTCTGGGCAGCGTAGCGTTGTCGAACCAGTCGCATTACGTAATTGCCCCCTCGCGGAACGGGATCGATTCGCCGAGGGACCTGGCCGGCAGGCGCGTCGGGGTCATGTTCGGTACCTCCAGCCATTACGGCTGGTCGCGGTTCGGCCGTTTCCACGGTCTCGAGGCGGCTGGCATCGAACTGATCGATACTCCGGTTGCCGAGATGGCCGAGGCGTTGCAGCGCGGAGATCTCGATGCCGCGGTCATCTGGCAGCCCTGGGATCTCGCCTTGCGCGAGGCGCTCGACGGGGCGGTCACGATTCTTCCGATGCGCATGCTCTACACGGTCAACTGGCTGCTGCTCAGCACTCGAGAGTTCGTTGCCGAACAGCCCGCCGTGGTTGAACGGGTATTGCGCGGTTACATCGACGCCATTGACATGATCGATGCCGAACCGGAAAGCACACTGGCGCTTCACGCCGAGGCCACGGGGCGAGACGGCGCGGACCTGGTCACGTCGGCGGCCAACATGTTGTGGCGACTGGGCATGAACTGGTCGGTACTGGTCAACCTGGGCACGCAGTTCGAATGGCTGGCCACCTGGCCGCAATTCGATGCCCTGACCATCCCCGAACCGGGCCAGTACCTTGATGGCGCCCCTCTCCGGGAGGTGGCACCGGGACGCGTCACTCTGCCGGATTACCTGCTGACCAGCGGTCACCGGGAGACACGCCCATGAAGCTTCGCACACTCGCATCCGTCGGCCTGGTCGCGGTACTTGCCGGCCTGCTCTTCCTGGCCGTGTGGGGAGCGCTTGCGTGGCAGGAAATCAACCAGCACCTCGATGGCATTTCGGAGCTGGAAACGCACCAGCAACGCATTCACGAAATGAGCGCGGCGATCGACTTCAGCACGCTGGTTCGCCTGGAGACCACGGTGGTCGCCGCCCTGGCCGATGATGCACGCCGCGTGCGCGCTCAACTGGCCACCATCGACCACCGCCAGGCCCGACTGGCATCCAGCCACCTGGAGGAGATCGCCCTGATGGGTGAGTTTCTCCTCGACTCGTTGCCAGTGGGGTTGGGGACCGAGAATTCTCGACAACAGGCCGATTACCTGATGACACTCTCGCGTCAGATTCGCATTCACCATGCCGGTGCACGCGAGGCACTGGAAGCACTGCTGAACGAACGCAACGCCGGCATGCTCGACGCACTTTATGGCGCGGTACAGCGTCTGGTGACCATCACGATCCTTTTCGGCGCGCTGGTACTCCTGACCGCCGTGGTGATCCATCGTCGCCTCGTGCATCCGATCCGCGCCATCGACGCCGGACTGCAATCGATGAGCCGTGGCAACCTGGATGCCCGCATTGAACTGAAGCGCACCGACGAGATGGGCGACCTCGCTCGCTCGTTCAATCAAATGGCCAATCAGCGTCGGGAACATGAACGCCAGCTCGCCGAGACCGAGGCACGCCTGCAGCAGATCGCGGACAGTATCGGTGAAGTGTTCTGGCTTGCCGAACCGGGTGCCGGCCGAATTCTTTACCTGAGCCCCGCCTACGAGGACATCTGGCAGCAATCCATCGAGGAAGCACTGGCGCATCCGGACCGTTGGGCCGAGGCCATTCACGAATCGGATCGCGAGCGCGTCATCGATGCCATCCGCAACCAGTCGAGCGGTTTTTACCATGCGGAATACCGGATCGTGCGTCCCGACGGCAGCATTCGCTGGATCAGCGATCGCAGTTTCCCCGTACTCGACGAACAGGGCAACATGATTCGGCAGGCCGGCGTGGCGCGCGACATCACCGAGCGTCGGGACTACCAGGCACAACTCAACGAGCGCATCAAGGAACTGCGCTGCCTTTTCCAGGTACTGGAGCTGACGACCAGCGGTGACCTGCAGCCCACGGAAGTGGCCGGCCGTATCGTCGACCTGCTGCCGGAAAGCATGCGTTTCGAGGCCGATGCCATGGCCCGAATCGACTTCGAGGATCAGCAGTTCATCTGCCCGAAATGGCACGAACCCATCGCGGTGATCGACAGTGAAATCCGGACTGGCGACCAGGTGCTCGGCCGAATCATGGTTGGATACCGAACCCGGCAAACCGACACCATGCCCGATGAAGAACTCTTCCTTCCCGAGGAACAGGCACTGGTCAACGGCGTCGCCACGCATTTTGCCCGCATGCTCGAACAGCGCCGGCTGACGAAATCACTCGCCCACAGCGAACGACTCAAGGCGGTCGGCGAGCTGACCGGTGGCATGGCCCATGATTTCAACAACCTCCTGACCGTCATCATCGGCAATGCCGAGCTGCTGCAAGAACAATTGCACGAAGCGAACCACCCGGCAGCCGATCTGGCGGAAATGATCAGCACCGCCGGTGAAAGGGGAGCGGAGTTGACCCGCCGCATGCTGGCTTTTGCCCGCCGCCAGGTGCTTGAGCCGGAAGTCATCGACATCAACGAGTTGATCGGCAGCATGAGGCCATTACTCAAACGCAGCCTGGGCGAAGACATCGAGCTGCAACTTGAGACTGGCGTCGGATCCGTTCCGGCCCTGGTCGACCCGGCGCAGATCGAGAGTGCAGTGCTCAACCTGTGCATCAATGCACGCGACGCCATGCCGGGCGGCGGCCGACTGACCGTGGAAATCTCGGCCGTCGACCTCGACCCGGCCTACGCGGCCGGCTTCGATGAAGTCACTCCAGGGCGCTACGTACTGCTGGCGGTTTCCGACACGGGATGCGGCATCGAACCGGGCGATATCGAACGGGTATTCGAACCATTCTTCACCACCAAGGATCACGGCACCGGGTTGGGCCTGAGTATGGTCTACGGCCTGGTCAAGCAATTACAAGGCCACATCCGCATCTACTCCGAACCGGAGCAGGGAACAACCGTTCGCATATACCTGCCTTCAGCCGACCAGCTCGAGATACACCCCGCCGAAAACGAGCCGGAACCGCTGGACCTGCACGGCAGTGAAACCATTCTGCTGGTCGAGGACAACGACCTGGTCAGGGAGTACGCGCGCGAACAGCTTTCCGGTCTGGGCTACGAGGTCATCGAAGCCACCAACGGGCACGATGGACTGGCCATCGCGCGCGAGCGCGACGACATCGACCTGCTGTTTACCGACGTGGTCATGCCCGGCGGCATGAACGGCCGGCAACTGGCCGAACAGGCACAGGCCGTCAGGCCGGACATCAAGGTACTCTACACCTCCGGCTACACGCAGAACGCCATCGTTCATCACGGACGCCTCGATGCCGGCGTCGATTTACTGGCCAAGCCCTACCACCGCCATGACCTGGCCAGGCGTGTACGAAAAGTGCTTGATCGCTGAAGGGCAGACCGAATGATCAAGTCAGGGTCCCTCAAGGAACTGTTCGCGTCTCCTCCGTTTGGAAAATCACCGCGCAGGGGGCGCTTCAGTGCAGTCTTGCTGATCGTGGCCACGGCGATCGTGGCCGTCACGGATCTGTTCACTCCGGCAGGCTTCGCGCACGGGATCCTTTATGTCGCCGTCGTGCTGTTCTCGATGTTGTCCGGCAGCCGCCGCCTGGTCGTTGCGGTTACCGTCGTCGCCGCGTTGCTGACTTTGACCGGACTACCGTTGTCGCCCTCGGCGCCACCCGATTTTCCACCCCAGTACATTTATGGCAACCGACTGGTGTCGATGGCGCTGATCGTCACCACCGGCGTCATGGTGCTGGCGGTACTGCACCACCTCGCGGGCCGACAGAAGGCCGAGCACGGTTGGAGCCGTGCCGAATCGGCACTGGCCGAAAGCGATCGCATGCTGCAGATGGCCAGTGACATCGCCGGGGTCGGCGGTTGGTCCGTCCGACTCGACGAGGGGCGACTTCACTGGACCAGTGAAGTCGCTCACTTGCATGGTAGAGAACCCGGTTTCTGCCCCAGAGTCGACGACGGCATCAACTACTACGCCCCGGAATACCGGGAGCGGATTCGCGACGTCTATGAACGCTGCATTCACGAAGGTTTACCTTTCGACGAGGAAGTGCAGATCATCGATACGGCCGGGCGGCGCATCTGGGTCCGCACCATGGGTCATCCCCTGCGGGACGAAAGCGGCAAGATTGTCGGCGCTCACGGCGCGTTCATGAGCGTTGATCGCAGCAAGCGCCTGGCGCAACGACTGACCACCACGCTGGAGAGCATCACCGACGGGTTCTTTCTGCTCGACCCTGAATGGCGATTCACTTTCCTCAACCAGCGCGGAGAACAGATGCTGGAGCGGACCGCGAACGACTTGCTGGGCAAGTCGGTGTGGGAAGAATTCCCGGAGGCCATTGGCTCGTTGTTCGAATCGAATTATCGCCATGCGATGGAGCACGGCGTCTCGGTGGTTTTCGAAGCCTGCTACCCACCACTTGCGCGCTGGTTCGAAGTGCATGCCTATCCCTCCCACGAGGGTCTCGCCGTTTACTTCCAGGACATCACAAAGCGCCACGAATCGGAAGCGCGGTTGCGCTTGCTGCAGACAGCCATCGACCGCATCAACGACGTGGTGCTGATTACCGAAGCCGAACCGATCGACAACCCGGGTCCACGGATTGTCTATGTCAACGAGGCTTTCGAACGCATAACCGGCTACAGCGCCGACGAGGTCCTAGACCGCTCGCCGCGGCTGCTGCAGGGACCGGACTCTGAGCGCGAGCCACTCGACCGCATCCGTGTTGCGCTGGAGAGCAAGGAGGCCGTCCGGGTCGAGTTGCTCAACTACCGCAAGAACGGCGAGCCGTTCCAGGTTGAAATCGACATCGTGCCGGTCAACGACAGCGACGGCTGCACCACGCACTTCGTGGCGGTGCAGCGAGACATCACGGATAGACTGGCCATGGAGGAACAATTGCGGCAATCGCAGCGTCTGGAGGCCGTTGGCCAGCTTACCGGCGGCATCGCCCACGACTTCAACAATCTATTGACGGTTATCCTGGGCAATACGGACCTGCTGCGAGAGCGAATCCCCGACGACAGCCAGGACGCCGCACTCGCCGGCATGGTGGCCGAGGCAGCCCAGCGTGGCGCGGATCTGACCCAGCAACTGCTGGCCTTTGCACGTCGCCAGGCGCTGGAACCCTGCGTCATTGACGTCAATCGATTGATCATGGGCATGACTGCACTGCTGGAGCACTCACTGGGCGAGGACATCGAGATCATCCTCAAACTGCATTCCGGTGCATGCCGCGCCATTGCCGACAAGGGTCAACTCGAAAGCGCGGTACTGAACCTGTGCCTGAATGCACGCGACGCCATGCCCGGCGGCGGCCGACTCGAGATTGCAACGTCGACGACAGAATTGACAGAAGAACGGGCGAGAACGCTTGAGCTGGCACCCGGCCGGTACGTGGCACTGTCGGTGACCGATACCGGCATGGGAATGGACCCGGAGCAGATCAGCCGCGTGTTCGAGCCGTTCTACACGACCAAGGAGCAGGGCAAGGGTACCGGACTCGGCCTGTCGATGGTCTATGGTTTCGTCAAGCAAACGCACGGTCACATCGAAGTCCACTCCACACCGGGGGGCGGTACGCGTTTCGAGATACTCCTGCCCTGGACACAGGAATCGGTGGCCGACCGGGATGCCAACGACCAGGCCACTTCCGATGCCGCCCAGCCCGACTCGGGCACCATACTGCTGGTCGAGGACGACGAGCTGGTCCGGTCTTTCGCCCGCGAACAGCTTACTGCTCTCAGTTACCGTGTGCTCGAGGCGAACTGCGGCCCGGCCGCACTTTCCACGCTCGAGCAGGACATCGATATCGACCTGCTGTTCACCGATGTGGTCATGCCCGGCGGCATGAGCGGCAAGCAGCTGGCCGATCGCGCCGTCGAGCGACGCCCCAACCTGAAAGTGCTTTATACCTCCGGCTATGCCGAGGATGCTATCGTGCATGAGGGGCGTGTGGACCCTGATGTGGAACTGTTGGAAAAACCCTATCGCCCAAGCGAACTGGCACGGCGGGTCCGCGGGGTCTTGAGCAAGTCTTGAAAAGGGTCATCAGCCCGGAAACGACCGAAATGAGCAACGACAACAATAAACTGCTGATTCTCGATGATGACGCGTTGATCGCGCGAACGATCAGCGTGATCGGCGAATCAGCCGGGTTTCATACCCGCACCACGACTGCCGCAGACGAGTTCTTCGAGCTGGTCGACACCTGGACCCCAAGCCATATTGCACTCGACCTGGTCATGCCGGACATGGACGGTGTCGAAGTACTGGTGGAACTGGCGCAGCGCCGCTGTCGGGCCCGCATCCTGATCACCAGCGGCGTCGGCAGCCGCGTACTCGATGCGGCACGCCGCTCGGCCGTCGAACACGGTCTGACCATCGGCGGCGTCCTGGCCAAGCCGTTTGCACCGGGCGACCTGCGCCAACTGCTTGCCGATCAGAAGTCCGAAATTGTGGACATCGAGCCCGACCCGCACCCCGATACGGATCGCCGCCGCCACGAGATCTCTCCCGAGGATCTCGAGGCTGGCCTGGAGCGTGGAGAACTGGAACTGGTTTACCAACCCAAGGTGAACTGTGCCGACAGCGCCCTGGCGGGATTCGAGGCGCTGGTGCGCTGGCGATGTCCTGAACGCGGAGTGGTGCCCCCCGGCCTGTTCATTCCGGTGGCTGAATCCAGCGGCCTGATCGGCCGAATGACACGCGAGATCATCAAGCAGGCCATAGACTGGTTCGCGACCGACTTACGCAGCTGCCCGAGAATCGGCGCCAATGCCTGGCACGCTTCGCTGCTCGGCAAGCTCACCCTGTCGATCAACCTGTCGGCACGTTCCCTGGATGACGAAGGCTTCATCGACTTTGTTCACCAGAACTGTTGCGACGCCCTTATCGACCCGGACAACCTCGTCTTCGAGTTGACCGAAACCAGCGCCATGGAGGACCCGGTCGGCTCGCTCGATCTGCTCACGCGCTTGAGAATGAAGGGATTCCAGCTGTCGATCGACGATTTCGGCACCGGTTACTCGTCCATGCTGCAACTGGTCCGGCTGCCGTTTTCCGAGATCAAGGTAGACAAGTCCTTCGTCATGAGCGCCTCGCGCTCGGAGGAGTCGCGTGCGGTCATACGGTCCATCGTCGAACTCGGTCACAGCCTCGGCCTGCGTGCCACGGCAGAAGGCGTCGAGGATCTCGACACGATGGAGTATCTCAAGGAGATCGGCTGCGACAGGGCACAGGGTTTCCTGGTCTCGCGGCCACTGTCAGGCGAACAAGCACTGCAGTGGGCGCAACAACACCTCACATCCTGGCGTTAGGCAAGCGCTAGCGGTTGCGCGAGACCGCCTCACCTCCGGCCGCCGGGCAGAGATCCAGCCAACCGCACTCGCCGCGGATCATGGCCTCGGCTTCCGCCCGCTCGACCGGCCGCGAAAAAAGAAAGCCCTGCGCATGTGAACAGCGGTAGCTCCTGAGCAATTCAAGCTGCTCCACATGCTCTACGCCCTCGGCGACCGTGCGCATGCCCAGCTCTTGCGCCAGGCCGCAAATGGTGCGGGTGATGGCCTGGTCTTCCGGGTCGGTGGACAGATCGCGCACGAAACTGCGATCGATCTTGACCACGGAAATCGGGAAGTTCTTGAGGTACGCCAGCGAGGAGTATCCGACGCCAAAATCGTCGACGACGATACGCATTCCGATTTCGTCGAGTTTCTGCAGCATACGGCGGTTGCGCAGGAGGTTCTCGATCAGGACCTCCTCGGTGATTTCCAGGTGCAGCAGTTCCGGATCGATCCGATACTGATGCAGCATGACGCTGATCTGCTCGGCAAAACCGGCTTCGTGGGCCTGTGCCCCCGACACGTTCACCGCGATCCAGGGCGGTGCATCGACCAGCTTCTGCCATCGCGCCAGATCGGACAGCGCCTGGTCCAGCGCGAACTGGCCCAGGCGCCCGATGACCCCCGTTTCCTCGGCCACGCGGATGAACTCCTGGGGCGGCACCATGTAACCCTTCTCGTGCTGCCAGCGCAGCAGGGTTTCCAGGCCGACCAGTTCCAGCGAGTCGACATCGACGATGGGCTGGTAGACGACGCGAAAATCGCCATCTTCCAGCGCGTGCCTGATATCACGGCTGAGATTGAGCCGGTGCTGGGCCTGGGCGAACATTTCGCGGGTGAACACGGCGAACTGGTTACGGCCGGCATGCTTGGCCTTGAACAGGGCCGTGTCGGCATTCTGGATCAACTCGGCCACGCTGCGGCCGGAATCGGGATAGTAAGCGATGCCGATACTGGCCGAAACGAACAGTCGGTGGTCGTCGATGGCAAACCCGCCATCAAGGGTTCTGAGAATGTTACCGGCGAGCTGCTCGACCTGGTCGCGGCTGTCGCGCACCACCGCGATGAGGAACTCGTCGCCCCCGTGGCGCCCGACCAGGTCCTGGTCGCGCAGGACCCCGGACAGCCGACGCGGCACTTCGCACAGCAGGCGGTCGCCGAGCTGGTGGCCGAGCGAATCATTGATGTCCTTGAACTGGTCGAGGTCGAGAAACATCAGGGCCATCTGGCGATCATCGTTGCCGTGACGGCCAATGAGTTGCTCGATGACCTCCGTGCTCCCGGTCCGGTTGGGCAGCCCGGTCAGGCTGTCGTGAGTGGCGAGAAACGCCAGGGTCTCCTCGGCCTGCTCGCGTTCGTGGACTTCACTCTCCAGTCGCCGATTGGACTCGGCAAGCACGCGGGCCTGACCCACGGCATTGACGCCCAGCCACGCCACCATGGCAAACAGGCCGCTGAGCAGGATGCCGCTGATCAGGACCACGGTCGGCAGGATCGTCGTGATCTGGGCTCGACTCTCCTCGGTCAGGGCCAGCATGAAAGTCATGCCCTCGTCGTCGCCGTCGGGATCGAGCGTGAACTCGGCGTCCCACCGTTGGGACTCGACTTCCTCCATGGCTGGATAGGGATAGACATCGCGACCGCGATGAACGGCGCGGAGCCGGAACTCGTCGCGAAACAGCGCCGAGAGCATGGCTTCGATCGAGTCCGGGATCAGCATCACCGCGGCCAGGAAGCCCGCGTGGGCCTCGCCCTGTCCGATCGGGGTGATGAAGGTGATGCCGGGCGTGCCGTCGGACAGGTACTCCGGTCGGGTCACGACAAACTGTCCGTTTTCGACTGCCCGATCGAGACGCTGCAGGTAATCGGCATCGATGGGATAAGAATCACCGGCGACAATGTCCGGTGAGGTTCCGCTGCGCACGGCGCGCACGGTGAGATCCGGCGCCAGTACCGCGAGCCTGCGGTAGAAGGGGTAGTGACGCAGGAACAATTCCGCATTGATCTGCCAGAGTTCTCCCTGGTCGATGCCGCCCAGTGCCAGCCGCATGGCCATGCGTCGCTGGGCATTGACCTGCTCCTGCAGGTCGCCGACCAGGTCGGCTTCGATGAACGACGCCAGCCCGTGGACATGGCGTTCGACCGCGCCACGTTCGGCAGCCTGGAGGCCATGAAAGAGCAACACGGTTCCAACGCAGCCTGCCAACAGGATGAGCGCGGCCAACACCACGCTCCGTCGTCGACGCACTGTCGGCATGCGGCCTGCGTCGGCACTCATGGATGGCTCTTGGGTGAAACGGGCATCGGAAAGGCGCTGGATACGGTGGACATTCAGCCTTCTTCTTGCGTCGGCAGCATCGCTGGATTATGACGAGAGTATAGCTTGCGAGTCACTTTCCGACCACGCCGCACGTCCGCCTGCTAGACTTTGCCCGTCATTTTCCACTGCAAGGAGCCCGACGGGTGATCTGCATGATGCGTGCCGTGGCGGGCGGCCTGGCGATCGCCGTCATCGTTGTCGAAGCCCTGCTGGCGGGACTGCAGGTATTCACCGGTGGTGCGCACGCTCATGCCGCGCTGGCCGCCGGCACCGCCCTGCCGCCGGCCGAATTTCTTGCCGTCTGCGCAATCTGGCTGTTGGGCGGCATCCTGGGCGGAACCCTGGCCGCCGCCATGACCGGCTGGCGCGCAGTGGGCTGGCTGGTGGGGATTCTCCTGGCCATGCCACTGGGTCTCTTGCTGCTGCTGGCGGGGCTGCCATGGGGCCTTGCGGGGATCGCCGCGCTCCCCCTGGCAGGCGCGTTGACAGGTGCCGCACTGGCCCATCGCGCGATGACGGCATGAACGCACTACATTCCAACGGCAGCGGCACTGGGCTATAATCGCGCCCACGAACCTGCCAGCAGGCAGCAATCCCCCGAATTCAACATGAGGTCTGTCCGGCGTGTCCGAGGAACATGATCGTATTTTCATAAAAAACTTCAGCATCGTCGTCGTGGCGCTGATGGTCTTCACCGTCCTGATCGTCCTGCTGGCGCTTGCGATTCACCAGACTCAGGAGCGTGAGCCCAGTGCCGCGCGCCTGGCCGCCGTGGAAGAGCGACTGCAGCCGCTGGCCGGCGTATACGCTGGCGAAACCGGCCGTGCCGCGGCCCAGGCCGAGGCGGCCGCGGCCGCCGCGACCGAGCCGCAAGTGGCCTTCGATGGATCGACCGACGGCGGCATGATCTA
>SL_3KL_010_SEDDRAFT_10005647_pt1 | contig 11202 bp, 8 predicted proteins | sample SodLakKL_010_SED_2_FD_10381 | JGI IMG/M metagenome (IMG submission 10381)
CTCGGCGATCGGCTGGCGCGGGAAGCCGTACGTCATCTGCTCCTGGAAGACCGGGAGGAAGGTGTCGTAGAAGTCGTACGCGCCGAGCACGGCGGGATCGGTGAACTGGTCGGCGCGAGCGAACATCGCGGTACGCAGGTTGAACTCGGCCGCCTGGTCGACGAACAGCCACTGCAAGAACTCGAAGGCCGCCTCCTTGTTCGGGGTGTCGAAGATCAACACGCCGCCGCCGCCGATGAACGAACGACCGACGGGCAGATCGGCGCGGTTGCCGGGCCACTGCGGGAGCACGGCATAGCCGATCTTGCCGGCCGTAGGGGCGCCATCGCCCTCGACGCTCAGCACGCCCTCGGGCCACATCTCGGCGGTCGCCAAGCGGCCCTCGCGCATGAACGAGAGGTGCTCGAGGAAATCCCACGTCTGTGCCTGGGGCGGGAAGGTGTCTTGGATGAGGCGCTTCCAATACGCGACGCCCTCGAGGAGGATCGGATCGTTCAGGTCGGTCTCGTAGTCCTCGTTCCAGCCGTCGAGGCCGAGCGAGTAGACGATCGCGAGGAACGCGCGCGCCATGCCACCGGGCGGCCTGATCGAGGCGGAGTAGCCGAACAGCGGGGCGCTCAGCGTCTCACCCGCGACCGTCGCGCCGGCAGGGCGCGTGAAGAAGACGGCGATGTCGTAGAGCTCCTCCCACGTCGTGGGGGGCGCCAGCGGCCGACCGTACTCGGCCTCGAACGCTTCGCGCTCGCCCTCATGCTCGAACCAGTCCAGCCGGTACGAGTAGATCGGCGTCTGCGGGTTGCGGGCGATCGCGATGATCTCGCCCGGGCGCAGCTCCTCGTTGCGCATGTGCGAGTCCAACACGGCGTCGGAGTACTGGCTCAGATCGAAGCCGTGCTGCTCGATCAGGTCGTCGAGCCCGGCGACCTTCTGGTAGTAGTACCCGAACCAACCGGGGCTGTGATAACCGATGTCGTAGTAGTCGCTGTTGGCCTGCGCCTCGAGCTGCTGGCGTTGCCACACCTGGTCGGACGGGAGCACCTCGTAGACGATGTTGACGCCCGTGAGCTCCTCGTACAGAGGGATGAAGTACTCCTCCATGGGACCGACGTGCGGGCCGGGGTGCTCCGCGATCCGCAGGGTGGTCTGGGCCTGTGCGGCCGAGACCGCCAGCGCCAACACCAGCGCGAGCCACCAGAGACGGTGCGTGGGAAGTCGTTGCATGCTCACCTCCGCGAGCCAACGCGTCGCACCACATATGGTCGGTTCGAGACGCACTTACGGGCGGTGCCGCCGGTCCTGGCGGGACACCGTGCGGTCGAGGCGCGAGCGTTGATGCGCGTTAGCGTACCGGTATGCTGACCGTCATGTCCACAGACCCACGTCCCGAACGATCAGATGTCGGGACATGGTGACTCGCCCCGCCCTCCTCGGCCTCGATCTCGGCACCTCGAGCGTGAAGGCGCTCCTCCTCGGTCTCGATGGCGCCGTACTCGGTACGCACGCGGTGGCGTACCCGGCCGACTGCCCGCGGCCGGGCTGGAGCGAGCAAGACCCCGAGGCGTGGTGGCGCTCGACCTGCGCGGCCGTGCAAGAGGCGTCCGATGCCGCGGCGCGTGAGCACGGGGCGGTGGAGGTCGTCGGCATCGGGCTCTCGGGTCAGATGCACACGTTCGTGCTGGTCGACGAGGCACTTCGGCCGCTGAGGCCGGCGATCACCTGGATGGACACCCGCGCCCAGACGCTGTTGCCGCGCGTGCGTACCGAGATCGACGATGCCGGTCTCGCCGATGCGCTCGCGAACCCGGTCGTGCTGGGCTTGTCGCTGCTGCCCCTGGTGTGGTTGCGCGAGCACGAGCCCTCCGTGCTGGACCGTGCCCACGCGTTCCTCGTCGCCAAAGACGTCGTGCGCGCTCGCCTCACCGGCGTGGCGGCGGGCGAGCCGACCGACGCCTCGGCGACGCTGCTGTGCGACGTGCCGAAGCGCGCCTGGTCGCAGCGTGCGGCGGACGTCTTCGATCTGCCCACGGCCATGTTCCCGCCGTTGGGCGAGAGCGCAGCGTCGGCTGGCACGCTGCGCGCCGACGCCGCGGCCGAGCTCGGTCTGCCGCCTGGCCTGCCGGTCGCGTTCGGCGCCGGCGATCAGCAGGCGGCGGCCGTCGGCATGGGGACGCTTCGGCCGGGCGACGCGCAACTCATGGTGGGTACCGGAGCGCAGGCGTTGGCGGTGCGCGAGGGCGCCGAGCGCGACCCGACGGGTCGGCTGCACACCTTCTGCCATGTGGAGGGCTTCGTGCAGCAGGCGAGCGTCAACAACGCCGGGGCGGCGCTCGAGTGGGTGCGCTCGTTGCTCGGCCTCTCGTGGTCCGAGCTCTATGCCGCGCCCGTGCGGCGCGCCGGCCTGCCCGNGTTCGTGCCGTACCTGACGGGCGAGCGCACGCCGTTGATGAAGGGCCACGCGCGCGGCGCCTGGCTCGGCGTGGGAGCGTCGCACGACGCTCGGGCGCTGGCCGGTGCCGCTGTGGCCGGGGTGGTCACCTCGATCCGTGACGGCGTCGAGGCGCTTCGCGCACACGGCGAAGCGCCCCGCGAGATCCGCGGCTCAGGCGGTGGTCTGCGCGTGGCGAGCTTCGCACAGTCCCTGGCCGACGCCCTGGAGACGCCACTCACGGTCGTCGATCAGGGGTCGGCGTCGGGTGTCGGCGCGGCGCTGTTGGGTGGGGTGGCCGCCCAGGTGTTCGCCGACCTCGTGGACGCTACCGCTCGCGCGGCGCAGGCGGACTCGGTGACGTACGAGCCCAAGCCCGACGCGGCCGACCTGTGGCGTGCGCGCAGCGCGTGGAGAGCAGCGCTGGACGCCATGGCGCTTCACGAGCACGTCGCCGCGCGCCCGGAGTCCGCCGACGTGACAGACTGACCGGCGGACGCGCGCAAGCGCGGGCCACGATGGAGGAGCCGGCATGGCCGAGACGAGCCGCTTCGAGGGCATGGATCTGATCGAGCACCAGATCGACGTGCCGCTCGACCACGCCGCACCGCACGGGCCGACGCTGCGGCTGTTCGCGCGCGAGGTCACGCCGGTGGGCGAGCCGAGCGGACGCCCGGCGCTGCTGTTCCTCCAGGGCGGACCAGGCGGCGCCGCGCCCCGGCCGCGCGCTCGCGACGGCTGGATCGGTGCTGCGCTCGCGGCCGGCTTCCGCGTGGTGTTGCTCGACCAGCGCGGCACCGGTCGCAGCGCGCCCATCGACCCCGCGCTGCCCCCAGACGGCGACGACGAGGCCACCGCCGCGTACCTGAGCCACTTCCGGGCCGACGCGATCGTCGCCGACGCCGAGTGCCTGCGGCGTGCCCTGCTCGGCGACGACGGTCGCTGGACGCTGCTGGGACAGAGCTTCGGCGGCTTCATCGCGCTGCGCTACCTGTCGGTGGCGCCCGACGCCCTCGAGGCGGTGATGATCACCGGCGGCCTGCCGTCGCTCGAGCGCCCACCGCTCGACGTCTACCGCGCGTGCTTCGACGTGCTCGAGCGCAAGACGCGCCGCTTCGCCGAGCGCCAACCGCGCGAGACGGCGACGCTGCTCGAACTGATGGAGTACGTCGCCGATCACGACGTGCACCTGGCCGACGGCAGTCCGCTCCGAGCGCGGGCGCTGCGGCAGCTGGGTTTCCGGCTTGGCTCGGGGCAGGGCGAGCGCGTGGTGGCGGAGGTGCTCGAGACGGCGCTCATAGGCGAGGGGGCGCAGCGACGTCCGTCGCACGCGTTCCTGAGCGCGCTGGGACGCCTGCTGCCGTTCCACGGCTCGCCGATCTACGCGGCGCTCCACGAGGCGATCTACGCGCAGGGCCAGGCGACCGCCTGGGCGGCGCGCCGCGCGCTCGACGAGCGCCTGGTGCTGGGGCCCGTCGAGCCGTGGCTGACGGCCGAGATGGTGTTCCCGTGGCACTTCGAGGACGTCGTGCCGCTGCGTCCCTGGCGCGGCGCCGCCGAGCGCCTGGCCGCGAAGGACGACTGGCCCGCCCTCTACGACCGCGGCGTCCTGGCGCGCAACACCGTGCCCGTGGCGGCGCTGGCGTACGCCGAGGACCTCTTCGTGCCGCTGGCCTTCTCGCAGGAGACGGCGGACGCCGTGCGCGGGACGCGCCTGTGGATCACCAACGAGTTCGAGCACGACGGGATCCGAACGCATGGTGGCCGCATCTTCGAGCGCCTCCTCGCCATGCTGCGGAGTTGAGCGTGGCGACCGAGCGGGTGGTGGTGGTCGGAGCCGGTATCGTCGGCCTGTGCGTGGCCGAGGCGCTCATGCGCGACGGCTTCGACGTGGTCGTGCTGGAGCGCGCTCAGCGCGAGCGCGACGGCGCGTCGTTCGGCAACGCAGGGTTGATCGTGCCGAGCCACGTCGTGCCGCTGGCCGCGCCGGGGGTGCTCGGGCAGGGGTTGCGCTGGATGCTGGACCGCGAGAGCCCGTTCTCGGTGCGGCCGCGGCTCGATCTCGACCTGGTGCGTTGGGGCCTCACCTTCATGCGTTCGGCGACGGCGGCCCACGTCGTTCGTTCGGCGCCGCTGCTGCGCGACCTGCACCTGCGGAGCAAGGCGCTGCACCTCGCCCTGGCCGAGCGGCTCGGCTCGGCCGTCAGCGCGCCCCGTTGCGCAGGCGTGATGGTCGTGTGCGCCGGACGCCATGCCCTGGAGGAGGAGGCCGGCATCGCCGAGCGCGCCGTCGAGCTCGGACTGCGCGCCGAGGAGCTGAGCGCCGCCGCCGTGACGGAGCGCGTGGCGGGTCCGGAGGTGCGCTGCGTCGGTGGCGTGCACTACCTGGACGACGCCCACGCCTCACCGAACGCGCTCATGCGCGCGCTCCAGGCGCACCTCGAGGAGCGCGGGGCCGGGCTGCGCTGGGACGCCGAGGTCGCTGGCTTCGAGCGCGACGGCGGTCGTGTGAGCGGCGTGCGGCTGCGTGGNGGCGAGGTGGTGGCCGCCGAGCGCGTGGTGCTGGCGGGTGGTGTGGCGAGCGCCCACCTGGCACGCTCGCTGGGCGCGTACGTGCCGCTGCAGACGGGTCGCGGGTACAGCGTGACGCTCGACAGCGCCGAGCCGAGGCCGGCGCTGCCGCTGTTGCTGAGCGAGGCGCGCGTCGCGGTCACGCCGCTGTCCGAGGGGGTGCGCATCGGCGGCACGATGGAGATCGCCCCTTTGGATCGGCCCGTCGATCCCCGACGCGTTCTCGGGATCGCGCGCAGCACCGAGCGCTTCCTGCCCGGGTACCGGGCCGAGACGCTGACGGCGCTGCCGGTCTGGACTGGGGCGCGCCCGGTGTCGGCGGACGGGATGCCGTACCTGGGCCCGTTGCGCCGCGACCCTCGGGTGGTGATCGCGGCGGGCCACGGGATGATGGGGTTCAGCCTCGGGCCGGTGACTGGCGAACTCGTCGCGGACCTCGTCGCCGGGCGCAGGCCCGAGATCGACCTGGCGCCATTGGCGCCGGAACGCTTCGCGAGACGCGGCGGTCGGTAGGGCGAGCCCAGCGGCCAGCGGCCGCGCACACCCCGACGTCGCGCCTAGGGCGACGCCGTAGCGATGCGGCCGTGCCGGTGCAGCAGCTGGCGCAGCTTGGTCGTCGCGCCCGAACGCAGCGGCGGACCGTGACCGAGTCCGAGGCCGAGCGGCGCCAGCGAGGCCGCGCGCTCGACGCTCGCGAGCGCCTGCGCCATGTCGGTGGTGAACGCCGCGAACGGCAGCGACAGCCGCCACGGCAGCAGGGTGTGAGCCGCGTCGCCAGCGATGAGGAAGCGTCGGTCGGGGAGCCACAGGCCGACCTGGCCTGGGGTGTGTCCCGGCAGGTGGACGGCCCGGGCCCCTGGCGCGACCTNNTCGAGCGGTTCGTCGTCCTCGACCTCGCGGTCGACACGAGCCGGTGGCGCCGCGCTGCTCGATAGGCGCGCCATCAGGCGGTCCAGCACACCCAGCGCCGTCGGCTCGGCGAACGGCGGGTTCGTGCCCGCGCGTACGAAGGGAGCGTCCAATGCGTGCGCGATCACGAGCGGGTCACAGGTGTCCAGGAGCGCGGCCAACGATCCGACGTGGTCGACGTGCGCGTGCGTGACGAAGACGCGGCGCACGTCGCTCAGTGCGAAACCGCGGCGCCGCAAGGCGCCCTGTAAACGCCCGCGCCCACCGGGCGCTCCGGTGTCGACCAGCGTTAGGCCGTCGGCAGCCGGGATCGCGAACGCGTTCGCGACGCCGGTGGGGATCGCGAGCACGCGCGTGTTCACGCCGGACTGGTTCGATGGCATCGCGGGGTCATGGCAGCCGCAGGCTAGCACCATCGTCGAGCGCGCCAGGCGTGATCGGGACGTTCGCCGATGGAGCGGATCGACGCGCGCTCCGTAGGCTTGTGAGGTGGCGCCGGGGCGCCGCTCGAGGAGAGTGCGTATGAGGCGACGACGTGGTGGACGCAAGGCGATGTGGGGCTTCACGGTGCTCGCCCTGCTCGTGTCGCTGATCGTCGGCGGCTTCATGGTCGTGCCGTCCGCGCCGCCGCCGGTCGCGGTCGCCGCTGGCGAGCCACTGGCGGCGCAGCCGCTGCCCGATGGTCTGCCTGCGGTCGTCGCGCGCTTCTTCGAACAGCGCTACGGAGCGAGCGTCCGGCCGCCGACGGGCGTCGTGGTGAGTGGCCACGGCTGGCTCAAGCCCGCCGGTCCGTGGTACCTCCCGGCGCGCTTCCGCTTCGTGCACGACGCCGGCAACGCCTACGCGCACGACATCGCCATCACCTGGTTCGGGCTGAGCGTGCTGCGCGTCGATGAACGCTACGTCGACGGCCGCGCGCGCATGGCGCTCCCGTTCGGTGTCGAGGAGCACACGCCGGCGCTCGCCCAGGGCGCGGCGCTGGCGCTGTGGGCCGAGGCGGTGTGGTTCCCGACGCTCTGGGTCACGCACCCCGACGTCAGGTGGGAGGACGCCGGCGACGGCGCCGCGGCGCTCTTCGTGCCGTTCGAGGACGCCGAACTGCGCGCGCTCATCACCTTCGACGCCGCCGGCGACATCGCTGGACTCGTCGCCCAGCGCTACGCCGGCGCGGAGGCAACCGAGACGAGCACCTGGCGCAACGAGGCGGAGGGTTGGAGCGTGATCGACGGCGCCTGGCGGCCCCGCGTCGGTCGCGTCGCGTGGGACGACGACCCGCCCTGGGCCGTGTTCACCGTCACGAGCGTGCAAGAGGACGTCGAGGTCGACGCGCTGCTCCGCGCGCCGTGGCTGCGCTGAGTCAGCGCTCCACCAGGCTTGTGAAGCCCTGACCCACCACGCCGCGCACCGCGGCGAGGGCCAGGAACGTGACGCTCACGAGGACGGCCGCGAGGGCGGCCGCGCGGCCCCACTGGCCCTGCTCCGCCAGGTTCAGGATGGTGACGCTCGCGAGCGGTGTGTCGAACGACACCAGGAAGATCACCGCCGATAGGGTCCCGACGGCCTGGATGAAGCAGAACACGAAGGCGGCGACGGCGGCGCCGCGCACGAGCGGCAAGATCACGTCGACGAGCGTGCGCATGCGCGACGCGCCGAGGTTGCGCGCCGTGTCGTCGAGCGACGGTTGGAGCTGCGCGAGTGCGGCGGCGAAGATCCGGTACCCGACGGGCAGGTACGAGACCGCCATCGCCAGCACGATGATCGTGCCGCCGCCCGTGAGCCGCAGCGGTGGGGTGTTGAACGCCAACACGAACGCGACCCCCATCAGAGTGCCCGGGATCGCCGCCGGGAGCAGCGTGCTCAGGTCGAGCGCCCCGCGCAGCGGCACGCCGCAGCGCTGGACCAGGTACGCCGCGAGCAGCGACAGCACCGTGCAGACCCCCGCTGCCAGGAGCGCGAAAACCAGGCTGTTCGCGAGCGCCGGCAGATGCCGCACGACGCCGCGTATGTGGTCGCTGGTGACGCTCGCATCGACCCCCCACACCTGCGTGATCGCGCCGAGCACGATCACCAGGTACGTCGCCGCGACGAACAGCGTGACGACCGTGCACGTCGCGAACAGCGCCGCTCGAAGCGGCGGCGATGGCGGCGGCTCCGGGAGGCTCACGCCCCTGCCACCGACCGTCGCGAAGCGTTGCCGCGTCCGTCGTTGCACGCTCTGCTGCAAGGCGAAGAAGACGACGGCCGGCACCAGCAGCAGCAGTCCCAGCGCTGCGCTGGTGCCGACGTTGGCCCAGCCGGTGAGTTGCGTGTACACCTCGGTCGCGAGCACCCTGAAGCGGCCCCCGATCAGCATCGGGTTGCCGAAGTCGGAGAGCACCGCGATCGCTATGAAGAGCGCCGAGGCCAGCAGCCCCGGCGTCGCCAGTGGCAGCGTGACCGTGCGCAACACCTGAGCGCGCGATGCGCCCAGGTCACGCGCGGCTTGCTCGAGGGTCGGGTCGATGCCCAGCAGCGTGCTGCGCAGGATGACGAAGGCGACGGGGAAGAACGACAGCGTCTGCGCCAGCCACAGGCCGTGCCAGCCGTAGATCGAGACGTCGAGGCCGAGCAGCGTCGACGTGACGAGTCCGCGTCGGCCGAGCAGGAGCAGGAACGCCAGGCCGCCGACGAACGGGGGCGTCACCAGCAAGAGGAGCGGCACGGCCTCGAACAGTCGTCGGCCGGCCACCTGCCCCTTCGTCACGGCGAACGCGTACACGAACCCGAGGATGAGCGACGACGTGGTCGACAGCACCACCATCGTCAGCGTGTTCAGCGTCGCGTTGCGCCACCGTGGCGTGTTCACCACGCGCGACCAGTCCTCGACGCTCGGTGCCGCCGCCACGAGCACCAAGGGATAGAGCACGAACACGGCCAAGAACGCGGCGAGCGCGACGAACGTGACGGGAAGCCACGGATCGCCGCGCCACCAGCCCGGCGTCCCGATCACGTGGCGCCTGAGCGCGTCGGTCAATCGACCACCGACTGCCAGCGCAACAGGACCTCGTCGCGCTGCTCACCGGCCAGAGCCGGGTCGTAATCGATCAGGTCGAACGCAGCGAACGGCACGGCGGCGGCGGGCGCGACGACGTCCGGGTGCAGCGCCGTGGTCAGCGACTGATCCGCGAACGCCTGCTGCGCCTCGGCCGACGCGATGAAGTCGACGAAGCGCCGCGCGTTGTCGGGGTTCGGCCCACCAGCGATGATCGACACCGCGCCGACCTCGCCGGCCGTACCGGGCGGCACGATGAGCGACACCGGGAACCCCTGTGCGCGGTAGCGCGCGAGCGCATGGACGAACGAGACGCCGAGCGTGTACTCGCCGGTGCCGACGAGCTGGGGCGGGGCGCCGCCGCTGCTCGGGAACTGTCCCACGAGCGGCGCCAGTGCCTCGAGGTAGTCCCAGCCCGCCTCCAGGCCGAGGCGCTGCAGTTGCAACTGCACGAACAGGTACGCCGTGCTCGAGGCCACAGGGTCGGTCAGCACGATCTCGCCCTCGAAGGCCGGGTCGAGCAGGTCCTCCCAGGTCGCTGGCAGCGCGCGGTCGCCGTAGCGCTGCGCGAAGCGCTCCTCGTTCACGCCGATCCCCAACGCGGTGAGGTAGAAGCCCGTCCAGGTGCCGTCCTCCGCACGCGCGTTCGCGGGCAGGTACGCCGCCACGGGCGACACGTACGGGGCCAGCGCACCGCTCTCGGCGATCGAGATGTGCAGCGTGCTCGCGCCGCCGAGCAAGACGTCGGCCTGCGGCGACCCACGCTCGGCGATCACGCGCGTGACGAGTTCGCCCGTCGATCCGCGCAGGAAGCGCACGTCGACGCCGGTGCGTTCGCGGAACATGTCGGTGAGCAGCTCGGCGTCGTCTTGGTTGATGACCGCGTAGACGAGGAGCGAGCCCTGCGCGGCCCCGAAGGGCGTGGCGAGCAGGGCGAACAGGACCGCGAGGAGCGCGAGTCGGCGGGGCGTCGTGCCGAGCCGGCGGCAGTGGGAAGCGGCGAGGTGGGCCATGCCTCACATGATAGGTCGCCTCCGCCGACGCCGTGTCGGCGCGCCCCTGCGGTCATCGTCTCCACCGCGTCGACGTGGTGCGTCGCACGGCGCGCCTACGCCCGGCATCGGTACGGTGGGCGTGGCGCACGGGTCGAGCCACGGCGCCGCGAAGGGTCGGAATGTCGAGCAGAACCAGGGTCATGATCGCGCAGGCGGCGCTCCGCGCGTGCGCCGCGCTGGCGCTGCTCGCCGCGATCGCCGCATGCGCACCGCGGGCCGAGCCGGGGCCGAGCACGAGCGCTGCGGTGCGGACCCCGGAGCTGCCACCGTCGCTGGAGACCAGCCGGCTGCTCGATCTGGTCAACGAGGCGCGTGCTGGCGCGCGGCGCTGCGGCGTTGCAGCGTTCCCACCGGCCCCGCCCGTGGCGTGGAGCGAGGCGTTGGCGCTGGCGGCCGAGCGCCACTCCCTGGCCATGGCCAGCGAGGGCTTCTTGGACCACGTCTCGCCCTCGGGCGACACCGTCGGCGAGCGCATCGCCGCGGCGGGGTACCGGGCGCGAGCGTGGGGCGAGACCATCGCAGGCGGCTACGTCGACCCTGGTGAGACCGTGGCGGGCTTCCTGGCGAGCCCGTCGCACTGCGCCGTCCTGATGAGTGCGGACTTCAGCGCGCTCGGCGCGGCGCTCGTCGAGGACGACGCCAGCGTCTACCTCAGTTACTGGACGCTGGTGCTCGCAGCGCCGCGCTGATCACGATCGGGCAGGGGAGCCGCCGTCCTCGCGCGCCACGAGGCGGTCGAGGATCCGTTGCGTGCGCAGCGCGCTCGCACCCGTGCTCGGGCACGCCGGCCCGCGGCCGAGCAGCTCGGCGACGATGGTCGCGATCAACGGCTCCTGGACGTGTGCGGGGTGGGGGACCACGCGCTCCTCGCGCGCGCCGGCGGAGCCCTCGACGATCACCGGCCCCTCCGTCAAGAGCGGCACCGACACGCTCCCTTCGCTCCCGAACACGGTCATCGTGTCGCGCGACGCCACGCCGTTGAAGCCCCACATGGCGGTGCCCTGCACCCCCGAGGCGAAGCCGAACGCGGCGACGACCTGGTCCTCGACGCTCGACCACGCGAGGCGCGTGGCATGGAGCGCGTGGACGGTGTCGATGGGACCGAGCCAGTGGTCGAGCAGGTCGAGCGCGTGGCTGCCGAGGTCCATCACCATGCCGCCGCCGGCGACGCTCCGGTCCCAACGCCAGCCGACGTGGCCGGGGCTCGCGGG
>SL_3KL_010_SEDDRAFT_10005648_pt1 | contig 11201 bp, 19 predicted proteins | sample SodLakKL_010_SED_2_FD_10381 | JGI IMG/M metagenome (IMG submission 10381)
TTCAGCAGCATCAAGTGCATATTGCATCATAAGGTCAGCATGTTTGTGTGCCATGATCAAAAGTCTCCAGATTAGAAAGGGGCACTTCCTTGTGCCTGTTTATTTTACTTCGCGTTAAGACTCATGGTCCCATCGTTTCGATAGATGCGACCATGGGCACGAACTTCAATAAGTCGGTTCACATCAAAGGAACGATAGTTCAGAATCGGACGCTCCCAGACCGTGCGGAGTCGCTTGGGCATCTTGTTGCCACCAGTCCCTTTCAGGTACTTGACAACCCCACGCCGACCATTAAGCGTCCTGATGGAACCGTCCTTCTTTTGAAAAACGATGGTGAAAAACTTGCCATCTTTGGTGGCACCATCGAACACGTTAACCAAGTTCTCTTGATAGGTCTTAGCCATGATAATTCTCCTGATTTTAAGTTAAGATTGTACTGCGGTTTAAAGGTCTTCTACAATGCACTTTGCATCAAAAAGACTCAAAAGATCAGTATTGAACGCCCCGTCTCGTGGCACCAAATTCTTGCGGACGAATTTGATAGCATCGACTTTACGATCATGTTCCCGATAAAGTTGCCGTGCCGCTTCAAGAACAATATCAACATAGTCTTGATCGTGCATAACCTACTACCGTAGAAGATTCCCCTGCCAGATCAGGATAAAACACGATCTCAGTTCCGACCAGTGAGCGAGTATGTGTCATTTGTAATTCTCCTTTTAAAGGTTGATCTTGCGATTGTTGATAATCAGGACATCCTGCCCATCTGATCCAGTTCCAAACTGGATGTTCTTCAGATAGTCGTTGACTTTTGAGAACCAACGCCCGTCCGACATCTTGTGTTCAACACGAACCGAGATTTTCTGAATCTTGATCCTCGACTTGCCAGTAGGCGACTTGTAATGTCCCCATGCGTCCTGCGTCCAAAAGTTAGACTGGTTCAGCTTGTTACGAAGTTCCTGAACTTTCATGGTGTTTTCTCCGTTGAACTTGGGACCAGTATACAGGGTTTCTAAACAATGTCAACCCCTGTATCAAAAAAAAATTTATGAGGGAGTTCAATCAGGTGGCAGGATTCGAACCCGCATCTCTACGCAAGCGACATTACCGTTAGCCCACACCTGATTTAATGACTGAACATCTCAGCAAAGATGCCCCTCCATCCTCCCTCAAAGGACGTTGCTGCGCCCCTTTACCTTTTAGTAACCATCGTCATAATCATCGAGGTACATTCCTCCGGGGACCGGATCGTCTTCACCGGGAAGATGCGCCACACTAACCTGCGGGTCCGTCCACTTTGACGAATATCCCTCCACTTCAGGATGTTCGCGTCGAGCCGTTTCCTCGTCAGGGTAGTTCCCCAAGAACTGTTTGAGATACTGCCCTTCGAGGACCGATCCAGCCGGGGCTTCAAAAAAGCCTACTACATCAACACCGCCAGACCAACCACCAACCCTGAAGTTCTTCCAAAGAATCTCATGACTCATGACAACACCTCCAGCACTTTCATAGAAGACCCTAAGTACCAAGTACCGCCTTGGGCCGCAGGACGTTCGACAACCTGTTGCAATGTGAACTCGACTTTGCACCAGACACGATTTGACATCAACTTAAGATGCGGGGCACCATCCACACTGTGACAAATATGCCAACCGGGGCGGTGAGCGAATCCTTTCGTGGGATGATCTCCCGCTTGATACTCGACGCCCACCTCAATCCGCTGACGAGCATTAATGAACAAGGGACCGATGCTACCATCCTTCCGCAATTTGAAAAGCTTGTATCCGATCATGCGCTTCATTAGTATGCCCTCTTGATAATGACGGTGCGATCCGTCCCTTTCTGAGAAATGCTTGCCCCTTCATTTCGGGGGATCGTGCTAACAAAATGCCGTGCCCTATCGTCGGGATTTTTGAATCCTCCCAACGTCATTAAGGAACTCACAAACCTGATCGCGTTGTGTTGGGACACGCGCCCCTGCTGGCGCACTTTGTGTCCTTGCCTGATTTGGATGATGAATTCCATTGTTATACTCCCGTGCAATGAGTGTTAAAGAGACAGTTGAAGATCAGGTAGAAGCAAGCGAACATCAAGGTGGCAGTCATCTTCATGTCCTTCGTTTCAGCTTAGAGACCATCTTACAGGGGTTTCCAATCTAATGTCAACCCCTGTAAGAAACTTTTTTCTAGACTGTTACTTGACCTCGATAGTGCAACGCAGGAGACAGGACCGTGCGAGTTTTTGGATGAAAATACCGTGTCCCCAACAACACCTTACGGTGCTTCTGTGGCGATAGCAGGAACTCCGTCCCATCGACTACATACTTATGCTTCGTCCTGCGCCTTGCTACTCCCTTGATATCATAATTATGATATGTCGAAGGCTGTACTCCGAATGACCTCATGATGCTCTTGAACTCGGGACCGTGCGCTTGCTTTGCATTCGGATAGTGCCGACGCTGCAACAGATGACACAGTTCATGAACAACCGTGGGCCAAAACTCTTCCTTGTTCTTCTGATAAATCAATTGATTGAGTTCGATACGATTGTTCGCATAGAAGGCGCGACCAGCTACCTTCGTCTTTGGATTCTTCATCCAATGCATCGTGAAACTCAGGGTAGGATCGAACCACCGCGAATCACGATATGCACGTTCCAGACGGACATGAAGATCGTTCAGGACTGCGTTCAGATCGGTCATTTTTACCTGTCTCCGTTGACTGAGATTCCAGTATGGCAGGGTATCAGAACAATGTCAACACCCTGCCAGAACTTTTTTTTCAGAAATGTGGGTTGCGCTTTTCAACGTGTCCATGCACGAGGGTCCACGTTCCAGCATTCACCCATGCGCCAGATTCTTTACGCCTGTAGAACTTTCGCCCCGTAGAAGTTGTAACAACCTTCAAGGACTTGCTAACGCCGACAATATGCCCATCAGGATAGGAATCACCATTGAAGGCGTAAGAAACCAAGTCGCCAACTTTCGGAGCGCGAATGATGTCACAGTGAGGCAAGACGCTCTCGCGATAGATTGCGATATGCAAGTCGCCTGTTAACTCGCTGGCTTGCTTCGCGATATCTCGCGCAAAGTCCAGTGTGTCAAGATCGTTGCGATTGATCCATTCCCCCTCCTTTTGGGAGATAAATTCGGAAGTGACCTCGACCACTCGATCATTTTCGATTCGGAAGCTTAACATCTGTGTGCCCTCGCGTTGACTGAGATTCCATTATGCCTGACTATCAGAACAATGTCAAGCCCCGTGAATTTCGATTACATATTTCCCCATATCAGAGAAAGCTTGGAACACGGCACCCGCCAGTTGCAGTGCGAGGATGGTACGGACCCACTCACTATGAGATTCAAGCCTGATCTGATTCATGTTCGTTTCCTCGTTCGTTGACTGAGATTCTAGTATAGCAGGGGGTTTCCTAACAAGTCAACCCCCTGCTACAAATTTTTTAGTAGTAGCCGACTCCCACGATGGGATACTCTTTGCAGGGATAGTCCCGCAACTCTTCCCAGAAGTCATAGTATGCTTCGATGACTTCCTCAGAAGTCATGTGGTATCGACGCGCCACTTGCTTCGCGATTCGATCCCGTTCCAAATCAATGAACTGGTTGCCGTATTCAAGATCGTATTCACGATCATCAAACATTTTCTCAACCACTTTGATAAGCTCAGAATTCCTGACCGCATGGTCAAAGTCATATGCTGCGAGGAACTCATCTTGCAGTGCAATCCCGATATAATCGGACTCGGACATGCTGACTTCATGCCCCCGCAGGGTATAGAACCGAATCGTGCCTTTCATCGTGTTGCCTCCGTTGACTGAGAGGGTAGCTTACAGGGGTTTCCAATCTAATGTCAACCCCTGTAAGAAACTTTTTAATGGAACCGATATGCTACTTCAGATGCGGCATATTCTGCTGCCATAGATATCTTTTCATCATCTGAAAAGTCTAACTCATCCCAACGCCGCTCTACGCTCAAAGCGTGAAAGAAAATCATTTCAGCGACCAATGCCGCTTCGCGACGGAGGGACGGGCGAACCTTCAACACTGCTACTTTCATTGCGAGAGGGGCTTTCATGGTGTTTTTGCTCCGGTTTGCGTTGACTGAGATTCCATTCTGACAGGGTATCGGATCAATGTCAATACCCTGCCAGAACTTTTTTTCAACCTTCCTTTTTCTGGACGATGCTGGCTTTCGTCGGACGCGATCCGAAAGCAAAAGACTCATCGCGATCTGATCGAGCCAACTTCGCATCGAACTTTACAACATCCCCGACCTCTACATCCTCTTCGATGATATTGGGGACTGTCAACCATACTGCGAACCCACGAGGGTCTTTTACTACCATCTTATAACATGGCACGAAAGCGGTATCGCTCCATTTCTTCGATACTACAATACCTTCAACCGTGTTGCGACCCTCGGGTGCCGGAATACGAAGCTCTGTCGCTTGCCGTGCTTCAATCTCTTTTGCTTTTTCTTCAACCGTCAGGATGCGAGTAAGCAACACTTCGAAAAACTTCCACTGTTTTTCGCTGAGGTCGCCATACTGCACAAGCTTCCGCAATATGTCTCCAGCGATTTCCATATCGCGCCATGCCCTCTTCTCCAACCACGAGGGAAGTTCAGGCAATTCAAACTTAGCATGATCCTCGCGGGGCTTGAGAAAATCACCGAACAGAATGTCAACCTGCTCCAATAATCCATGCGCTTCGAGGGTTCCTATTGCTTTCATCTTACCAGCACGAGCATGTAAAAATGCGGTGCGCTCGTCCTTGATCTTGCGGAACAGTACCGGATCACCGGCATCCATCTTTTCCGCACAATCAAATCCGGTTTGGATATAACTATTGGAATCGGCATGATAAAAGGTCGCCAAGTTAATAGCATGGGCACCGCACACATGACACGACCCACCATGGTCATGACCAGAGAACCGCCCTCCGGTGCGCTCACGATGTTTGCGGAACAATTCGCGTTGGAATGCATTTTCAAGAACCGCACCCATGTCATGATCGTTTGTGAATGCACAAACAAATTCATATTGCATCGGATCAATGGCAGACGGGCGGTGAATATCGGTGCGCTTAGTCATGGTCAAATCCTCATTGGTTATTGCGAGATTGAAGTATAGCAAATGTTTCCAAACAATGTCAAACAAAAGCGCGTCCCTGCGCTATAGACTATGGGATTGCATCGAAATAAGATTCCGGCGCATCCATACTTTCCAATACTCCCTGCAATGAAAGATAAAGCCCTTTATAGAATTCTTCTGATTCACACTCACACTCACCGCAGTCCGCATTCTGCGCGGCTATCTCTATGATGTTATCCGCACACTGGCTACCAGCAATTAACGATAATTTACTTTGAAAGGTTTCAATCTTTTTTTCGTATTTCATTCTTGTATCCTCATTATGTTCATTGATCTAGCGAACTAGGCGCGTCCTTGCGCCTATCATTTCATGCGGATCAATGAATCCCGATCACGATGCGAATATTGTTAAACTTAGCAGATCCACACGCATGACCATTCGGGGTACAGTCGCCGCAACGTCCCGGACAAATAAAAGGCTTGCCTCCTGCCGCCTCACGTACCGTTGAACGATACTCTTTTGAACGATACTCACCTTTTGCCGCCGAAAACTTTCCGGTGATCATAACAGCATCGAACCTACCGCGAGTAATGGGCAATGCCTCGGCAGCATCTAACACTGAATCATCATCATCATACTTTGATCCACTACTGAGATTCAATTTGTAATTCTGCGGCCACACTCCATTGTAGGCATTGAACAATTCGAGACTCTTCGAATAACCATATGCTTCAAGCTTCGGGAATTCATTCAAAACGTCGAACCAAAATTCCAAAGTCTCGGAACTATCGATATCGCCATCGACATACAGGCGAAAATCTACTTTGTCCTGTTTCCTAAACTTCGGCATAGCCAACACCGCCGACAATTCATCGCGCAACACTTCGCGACGATACATAACCAATATCGTATTCTGTGCTTGCCTAAAGAACGCCGCCGGATACCGCCATGCGCGAAACGAATAACAAAACTTCAAACATTCGCCAGCACCGGGACAAGTAACCTTCGGCAATACTGAGAATGCAACGAAGGGCAATTTACTATTGCCGTCGATTGCATAAACACTATTTGAAAGTTTTCCCGTATCAAGGAAGTTAATAAAACGTTCTCCCCATTTCTTCCAGTCGCCGGACTCATTGGCGATTAGATCAACCGTTGCTTTGCGAATGGTATCAGTATCGGAACTAATAATAACTTCGGCAAGCTTTTCCAATTGAGCGAATTTCATTTTACTTTCCTCATTTAGTTTGAGATTGGATGTTTGCTGTATAACGTGTCGTGTGCGCGATCATTATAACAACAAATCACACACACACACAAGAAAACCATACAACAAGCAAGCATTATTGCACATTATGAGGAAAATGTCAAATTTGTTAATAAAATCAATGAGTTGTGTGTGTTTCTTCATGTGTGTGTTTAAGTGTGTGGCATGGGGTACGTACACAGTTTTCACACACAGCACACACAGCCCACACGCACACACAACACACAAAAAATGAAGGATAATCTTCAAATCATGTAGAAGATTAGCATACTACTAGGCGCTATGTCAAGAATAGAAGACTTACTTGATTCCCATCTGCTTACGACGGCGAATTGCCTTTTTGCGCTTCTTCAATGCTCTTCTGGTTCCACCGGGGTTTCGCTTCTTCGATCTTACCATCTTTCGGGCGGATCGCTTCAATGAGCTTTTTGATCTACCAGTTGTTAGCGTAGCTCGTCTTGCACGAGTCTTGCGATCTTTTTTCTTGGTGATCCTTCCTTTAGAATCGACATGTTTAACAATCGCTTCTTCAAGTTCCTTAAACTCTTCATCAGTCAGTTCAAGATCTTCCTGCAATCGTTTCATGCTTTCTTCAGAAATATCATGATCAATAGAATCAAGAAGAAAATCGAGGATGTACTCTTCAGCTTCCTCGATTTCTTCATAACCCTTTTCTAACGCTTCTTCGAATAAATTCATAGTCTTAAACACTCCATCATTTAGAAGTATTTATACTTTTCTTATGATGAGCTTCCGAATCCTTTGTCATCCCTAACAGTTTCTTCAAGACTATCAACTTCTACTGCGTGTGTTCTAGGAAAAGAAACAACGAACAGTTGACAAACCTTGTCACCATAACTGATATTGAACGGTGGCCCACTGGTGTTACGATTCCACAAATTAGCTTTTAGTTCACCTCTGTAATCAGGATCAATTAGACCTACAAGATTCCCAAGAATCAGCCCTTTTGATCCGAGTCCTGATCGTGGTAACAAAAGACCAGCATTGCCATCAAGATCGACAGCAAATCCAAGAGGAACCAATTTGCTCTCACCGGGAGCAATACACGCGGTTTCAACCGCACACATATCAAACGCGGCTCCATCTTCATAAGCTTTTGTTGGAATATCTAGATCGTGGTTTCCCACTCGTTTAAATTTGATCATCTTAAAATACCTCTCTCGTTATAGTGTTAAAAATCATGACATCCATTTGCCATTCTTGATTGTTACAACAGTTCTCTTTCCATTGGGATAAGTTACAATATTACTATGGGACCATGTGGTTCCACCAACATTATAACCCAAATCCATTTTAGAAAGTGTTCCAGCAGAATACACACCATCAACAATTTCAGCAGTGTGACTATGACCCTTTGACATTCTTGTATTTAATTTTCTGAATTGCTGAGTGCTTCCTCTGGAACCGTTAATTCCTCTGTGTCCATGATAGCCATTCTCGATCCCATCAGGACCACAAATCACAAAAGAGCTATCTTCCTTAAGGAAAACAATTTTATCGCCCTCAGCATCCTCTAGCTTCTCCCTAACCGCATATTCGAACAGATGAAACGGTCTCCCTTCGTCCATAGCTCGATAGTTTTGATATTGAAGCTTTAGATAATACACCGCATTCGGAGGGTCTTTCCTATAGTCTGTATCCCGGAGCCATCTTCCTAATGCTTGATCGTGATTACTCTCTACCACAACGACTTGACAATCTGGTTCAGCATTATCGACCATGGTACTTAGTGCTTGTGCTGCCATCTCGATTGAATACTCTACCGTATCTTTACCTTTCTTCCATACTCTGAATCTATGATATGGATTGTCAATATTGTGATGGTTTCTTGCATTGAAGTCAATTGTGTCATGAACAAACTGATACTTCGGCTTCAATAACGCTAACATAGAGTCTATAGGACTGATGAACGAGGCTGCACATGCGTCCATATCAGCTTGTTCTGCATGGAGATCACCATATGTGATAGCTTCGACCCTTTGGTTTTCTTCTGGCGCTTTATCAGGAGTGTAGAACACATCCAAATCATAAAAACACCCATCCTTATCAAACACTAGTTGTCTGACAAACCAATCACCATCAGGGTCTACTTCTACAACCAATGCACTATAAACATGGTGGAATGCGGCTTTTTGTCCTGCTTTCTGTTGAATGTAGTTCCGTTGTGTGATTGTTCCTGTTGTATAAAGGAATGTGGGTTCAGTAAACTTGTGTCGTGGAATCGATTCCATTCTCAATTTTGCATGAGGAACGATCCCAGAGTCACCCTTATTGTAGCCTTGTAATCCTGATAAAGGGTTCACGGCTGTAGGCAAAATATTCAATTCGCCATTATACACTAATCCGTCAGCAAGTTCACAAGATTCATTCAAAATGTAAGGTTCAAGGTAAGGATCGAACCAAATATCATCAGATTCTTTATTCAGGTTCTGAAACCCATTCTTATTGTAAGTATAGGTTCCTACAATCAACTGAGCATCATTGTATGTACAATATGTGGTCAGTGATTGGAACGCTTTTCTAAAAACATAACTGTTATTTTGAGCAGAAGTAATCACGAATCGATTATGTGTTAGTCTTCTGCGTTTCTTCTCAGGAGAATCGAGTTCTCCTGAGATAACAGGCTTCTTGTCGAAGTCTTCCCAGAAATCTGCGTGAGTTACTTTTCCAAGAAAGTAGTTGATAGAGGACTTGCTTACCCCTGTAATAGCAGCAATTGCTCTACTTGGAAGACCTTCATTGTGAAGTCGCAAGACTTCCAGTTTCATTTCATCGTTTTTTAGTGTGGGTTTGCTCATTTAGTATCTCCTTATTATATTGCAACCGACAGATCTAATGCGGCCCGTGTGACCGCAGTATAGCGAAACTTCTTCTGTTCTAGGAAAAAACTGACATCTTCGTCAATGAAGAGAACATTATCGAAAGACGATCCTTGACATTTGTGACAAGATAAAGCATAACCAAAAGCGAACTGAACGGGTTTCAAATGCTTGTGTCCTTTGTGAATCTGTTCTGTTTGCCACGTTGTGTTGCTGATCTTCACATTGACTGTCTTTTGTTCGAAATCAAGAGATCGTAGAGTGTATTGATTGTAATCATAGTTTTCAAAGAGACTCACAACCTCGAAAAGTTCACCATTGTAAATCTTCTCACCAGCAACAATCGTATTACGAAGACAAACCACCCTGTCACCAATAACCGCTTCTGAAGAATTTAAGTCCATAGCAGATCTGATCCTTTCGTTCAACATCTTTCGTGTCTTGTTCATGCCACAAATGACAACGTCAAAACTGTTATCTTCATAGAACCTACGAGTAAAAGCTTTGGCCTTTGGAAAGATATTTAGTCCAGCACCTTTCCTGCGAGGAATAGAATTCTGTTCTCGAAGGTGTTGAGACAATGAAATGATGCCTGACAATGATGGATCGGTTCTGTGGTTAATCGTTAGTGCCACTTTTTCTTTTGAATCATCATCAAACACACAGAATGCATCGTCGCTCACAGAAGGAAGCTGTTGATCATCACCAGTATAAATGATGGGAAGCCCTGTATCTACAAAAGCATCGTGAATCTCACGCGGAATCATGGAAGATTCATCAACGATGATAACATCCCCACACGCTTCCAAAATTTCATTACGATCCTTCTTGTCCCACGAAACCAGATCGCCATCATCATCAAGAATCGGAGTATAAAGAATCGAGTGACAGGTTGATGCAGGAAGCCCACTTTTTGCTAAGTGAGCGGACGCTCTTCCAGTAAATGACACCGCTGTTGCCTTCTTTCCTTCTAGTGAAAGGTCTTTTGTTAATGCTCTGAGGGTATAGGTTTTGCCCGTTCCTGCTGGAGCGATGAAATGGATGATCTGTTTTCCTTCACCTTTGTTTGTTACGAACTCATGTAGGCGTTGTTTTGCTGTTTCTTGTTCTTCAACAAGCTCAAAGTCTTGGCTCATAATTTCCTCTCTTTTGTATCAGATTTTCATGCAATCATAACACATGTAGCACGAAAAGAAAACCCCTCTTTCGAGGGGCTGTAAAAGTAATCTCCTTAAAAGAGATCAAGCCGTTGCATTTTTGGGTGGTCTCCCTCTGCGCTTCGGCTTTTCCACTGTTTCTTCTTGTTTTAAAATCGACTTCATCGAAATCGTTTCAGGTTCCAATGCCATATTGAAACTGGAAGCCTTGGGCTTCTGGGCAGAAGCGATAACAGCTTCTTCTGGTGACATTCCTTGTTCTAAGAGTTCTTCCATCTTACGGAATCGCTCTGCTTTCTCTGTAGTAGGGAATTTGTCCATCTGAACGCCGGTAGCTTTGTTTGCTACTTGAATAAGCTTATCATAAACGACTAGAGCGTTCCTGCCGTTGTCAAGCTTAGTGTCTTTCATTTCCTCCAGCATTCCATCTGGATTCTTCTCTTCAATCTTCTTCAATCGTTCATAATCGACACGATGTAGAGCGTCAACAGGAATATAGACAATTCGCTTGTCAGTTTCATTAAGCACGAAGACGCGCTTCGTTCGGCCATTAATAATCAATCTACGCATTATAAAAGTTCTCCTTTATGGTTGTATTACTTCTTATATCCTTTCTTCTTTTCTTCCATTTTCTTCTTGTCATCGTCAGAATCATCAGAGTCGTCATCATCATCCTTCTTCTTGCTGATTTCTTCTTGCCGGTCTTCTTTCTTATCTTCGGCGTCATCAGATTTGTCTTCGGCGTCATCCTTCTCTTCAGACTTCTCACTTAGCAGTTCTTGGAATTTAGCCTTGACTGCTTCTTTGATTTGTTCCACGGTTTCTTT
>SL_3KL_010_SEDDRAFT_10005649_pt1 | contig 11201 bp, 8 predicted proteins | sample SodLakKL_010_SED_2_FD_10381 | JGI IMG/M metagenome (IMG submission 10381)
GGTCTGCCCGCGGACGAGCCGCTGTTCTGGCTCGGCCTCGGCAGCAATCTGCTCATCCGTGACGGCGGTATCCGGGGCACGGTCGTGTCCACGCGCCATGCCCTCGGCGGGCTCGAGTACATGGGCCGCGGTCGGATTCGCGCGGGCGCCGGCCTCGCCTGTGCCCGCCTGGCCCGTTTCTGCGCGGACCACGATCTGATCGGCGGCGAGTTCTTCATCGGCATTCCCGGCACCGTCGGTGGTGCACTCGCCATGAATGCCGGCGCCTGGGGCGGCGAGACCTGGCCGCATGTCGAGTCCGTGGAGACCATCGATCGCGCCGGCGTGCGCCGCGAACGCTACGCCGACGACTTCCGTTTCGGCTACCGCAGTGTCGAGGGTCCGGCGGGCGAATGGTTCATCGGCGCGCTGCTGCGTTTCGATGAAGGCGATGGCGAGGCCGCGCGCCGGTTGATGCGTCAGTACCTGGCCGAGCGCGCCGAGACGCAGCCGACCAGCGCCAAGAGCTGCGGCTCGGTGTTCCGCAATCCGCCCGGCGATCACGCCGCGCGCCTGATCGAGGCGGCCGGCCTCAAGGGGCACGCCATCGGCGGTGCGCGCGTATCCGCCAAGCACGCCAACTTCATTGTCAACGAGGGCGCGGCACGGGCCGCTGACGTCGAAGCGCTGATCGAATACATCCGGGCGATGGTCGAGCAGGCCAGCGGCGTGCGCCTGCAGACCGAAGTCGAGATCGTCGGGGAGGCCGCATGACCGCGATGGCGCATCCCGAGTTGCCACAACCCGAGCGTTTCGGCCGTGTTGCCGTGGTCTACGGCGGCTGGTCGGCCGAGCGCAGCGTGTCCCTGAAGAGCGGGGCGGCGGTGCTGGCCGGCCTGCAGCGCGCGGGCGTTGATGCCCACGGCGTGGATGCCGGGCGCGACATCCTGCGCGTTCTGGTCGACGGCGGCTTCGACCGCGTCTTTCTCGTGCTCCACGGCCGCGGCGGTGAGGATGGCTGCATCCAGGGCGGCCTTGACGTCATCGGCCTGCCCTATACCGGCAGTGGGGTTCTCGGCTCGGCGCTCGCCATGGACAAGCTGCGCACCAAGCAGTTCTGGGCCGGTGCGGGCTTCCCGACCCCGGGCTGGCGGATCCTCGAGAGTGCGGCCGACGCGGAAGCGGCGGGCGACAGCCTGGGCCTGCCGCTGATGATCAAGCCCGTGCTCGAGGGTTCGAGCATCGGCATGGCGAAGGTCACGCGCCGCGAGGAACTCGCCCGTGCCTTCGAGCAGGCGGCCGTGTATGGCGACGTCCTGGCGGAGCGGTTCATCGACGGTCGCGAGATCACCGTGTCACTGCTCGGCGAACGTGCCCTGCCGGCGATTCACGTGGAGACGCCGCGGGACTTCTACGACTTCGCCGCCAAGTACGAGGCGGGCACGACCCGGTACCACCTGCCGAGCGGGCTGGACGAGGTGATGGAGACGCGCTGCCGGGACCTCTCCGTGGCCGCTTTCGCCGCACTGGGCGGATCGGGCTGGGGTCGCATCGACCTGATGCTCGACCGCGTCGGCGAGCCCTGGCTGATCGAGGCCAACACCGTGCCCGGCATGACCGATCACAGCCTGGTGCCCATGGCGGCCGCCCACGCGGGCATCGGTTTCGATGAGCTGGTCGTGCGCATTCTGGCGCAGACGCTCGCCGCGCCCGCGCCCCCCGCCGGGGAGGGATCATGAACGCCGTCGAACACGCATCGGCCACCGGCGTCAGCCGCTGGCGCCTGGCCTTCGGCCTGCTCTTGAGCGCGGCGCTGGTCGCGGGCGCCGGCTACTGGCTGCGCAGCCTGGAATGGCCCATCGAGGTTGTGCGCATCGATGGCGAGACGCGCTTCAGCGATCGCGAGGCGTTGCAGCAGGTCGTCACCACGCATGTGCAGGCGGGNTTCTTCGGCACCGACCTGCCGGCCCTGCGCGCCGATCTCAAGGCGATGCCCTGGGTGCGCGATGCCTCGCTGCGTCGGGTCTGGCCCGACCGGCTCGACGTGGACATTCGCGAGCACGAACCGGCCGCGGTGTGGAACGGCGACGCGCTGGTGAGTACGCGCGGCGCCGTCTTCGCGCCGGAGACATTCGACTTCGAGAATCTGCCGCGCCTGCGCGGCCCCGAGGGGCAGGCCGCCAACATGCTCGCGCGCCGGCATCGGTTCGATCTGCTGCTGATGCCCGCGGGCATGCGGGTGGCGGGCCTGGAGCTCGACGAGCGGCGCAGTTGGTCGGCGGAGCTCGATGACGGGCTCAGGGTGCGGCTCGGGCGTGAAGAAATCGATGCGCGCCTGGAGCGCCTGGTCGCGGCCTGGCCCGCGATCATGGCCGGGCAGAGCGAGCGCATCCGCCGTGTGGACCTGCGCTATCCGAACGGTTTTGCCATTGCCTGGCACGAAGGCACAAGTGATTCCCCGGAGGGAGGGGCGTGATGTCGAAGAAATCCGATAAGCGGATGATCGTCGGCCTGGATATCGGTACATCCAAGGTCGTCGCGATCGTCGGGGAAATCGGCAGCAACGGTGATGTCGAGATCATCGGCATAGGTTCCCACCGTTCCCGCGGGATGAAGAAGGGCGTCGTGGTCAATATCGAGTCCACGGTCCAGTCCATTCAGCGCGCGGTCGAGGAGGCCGAGCTGATGGCCGGCTGCCAGATCCAGTCGGTGTATGCCGGCATCGCCGGCGGTCACGTCAAGAGCCTCAACTCGCACGGCATCGTGGCCATCAAGGACCGCGAGGTCGGGCCCGGCGATGTGGATCGGGTCATCGATGCCGCCAAGGCGGTGGCCATCCCGGCGGACCAGCGCATCCTTCACGTGCTGCCGCAGGAATTCATCATCGACGAGCAGGAGGGCATCAAGGAGCCCATCGGCATGTCGGGGGTGCGCCTGGAGGCCAAGGTGCACCTGGTCACGGGCGCGGTCAGCGCGGCCCAGAACATCATCAAGTGCGTGCGCCGCTGCGGGCTGGAGGTGGACGACATCATCCTCGAGCAACTCGCCTCGAGCCATTCCGTGCTCACCGAGGATGAACGCGAGCTGGGCGTCTGCCTGGTCGACATCGGCGGCGGCACCACGGACATCGCCGTGTTCACCGAGGGCGCGATCCGCCACACCGCGGTCATCCCGATCGCCGGCGATCAGGTCACCAACGACATCGCCGTGGCGCTGCGCACGCCGACGCAGAACGCCGAGGAGATCAAGGTCAAGTACGCCTGCGCCCTGCGCAATCTGACCCACTCCGACGAGACCATCGAGGTCCCCGGTGTGGGCGATCGCGATGCGCGCCGCCTCGCGCGCCAGACACTCGCCGAGGTGGTCGAGCCGCGCTACGAGGAGCTGCTCGGCCTGATCCAGGCGGAGCTGCGGCGCACCGGTTTCGAGGATCTAGTGGCGGCCGGCGTCGTGCTGACCGGCGGCAGTTCGAAGATGGAGGGCGTGGCCGAACTGGCCGAAGAGGTATTCCACATGCCGGTGCGCATCGGCGTGCCGAAGGACGTTTTCGGGCTGGCCGACGTGGTCCGCAATCCGATTCACGCCACCGGCGTGGGGTTGCTCCAGTTCGGCCGGAACAGCGCCCAGGGCGCGGGCGGCGTGCCCCTGGGCGAGGACAACAACCACGGGCTTTGGGAGCGCATGAAGTCCTGGTTCAACGGCCAGTTCTGAGGCCCGGACCGGGACACCAGTACACACTTTCGTACAGCCGGCCAGAGCGTCGGGTGGGAGGCAGAGCGATGTTTGAACTGATGGATTCGTACAACCAGAACGCGGTGATCAAGCTGATGGGCGTCGGTGGCGGCGGCGGCAATGCCGTTGACCACATGGTGCGAACGGGCATCGAAGGCGTCGACTTCATCAGCGCGAACACCGATGCCCAGGCACTCAACAGCGTGCAGTCACGCACGACGCTGCAACTCGGTGCCAACATGACCAAGGGGCTCGGCGCCGGCGCCAACCCCGACATCGGCCGCCAGGCCGCCCTCGAGGACCGGGAGCGCATCCAGGAGGTGATCGCCGGTACCGACATGCTCTTCATCACCGCCGGCATGGGCGGTGGCACGGGTACGGGTGCGGCACCCGTTGTGGCCCAGCTCGCGCGCGAGATGGGCATCCTCACGGTGGCCGTGGTGACCAAGCCGTTCCCGTTCGAAGGCAAGAAGCGCATGAAGATTGCCCAGGACGGCATCAGCGAACTGGCCCAGCATGTCGATTCGCTGATCACCATTCCGAACGAGAAGCTGCTGACGGTGCTCGGCAAGAACATGAGCCTGCTCGATGCGTTCAAGGCGGCCAACGAGGTGCTGCAGGGCGCCGTGCAGGGTATTGCTGAACTGATCACCCGCCAGGGCCTGATCAACGTCGACTTCGCTGACGTCAAGACGGTGATGTCGGAGATGGGCATGGCGATGATGGGTTCCGGCGTCGGCACCGGCGACGACCGTGCGCGCGAGGCCGCCGAGGCGGCCATCAACAGCCCGCTGCTCGAGGACATCAACCTGTCCGGGGCACGCGGGATTCTCGTCAACGTGACGGCCGGCATGAATCTCGCCATCGGTGAGTTCGAGGAGGTCGGCTCCACCATCAAGGGTTTCGCCTCCGAGGATGCCTGCGTGGTCGTGGGCACGGTCATCGACCCCGAACTCGAAGACGAACTGCGGGTTACGGTGGTGGCCACCGGCCTGGGCGCACCGACGACGCAGCAGACCCAGAAGCCGCGCGCCGTGGCGCGGACCGCGGACGGCCAGGTCGACTACGGCGAGATGGACCGTCCGGCCGTCATGCGCAACCGGCCCAAGGCCGTGGGCGATGGCATCAACCGGCGCGGGGATGATGACGATATCGAGTATCTCGATATCCCCGCATTCCTCCGGCGTCAGGCGGACTGACGCCGGAGGTGCAGGCGCGAGGTGGCCCGCCACGGGCGGGCCGTGCGCGTGGAGTGCGTGATGCGTATGATGAGTCGTGGGCGGGGGCAGATCTTGCGCCCGAGTACTGGCATGGCGCGCACCACCATAGTATAATGGCTGGCTAAGTTGCGCCCGAGCGCAGCCGGCGCAAACAGGAGAACAATGCAGCCGTGATCCGTCAACGCACCCTCAAGAATGTGATCCGGGCCACGGGCGTCGGGCTGCACACGGGCGAAAAGGTCTACCTGACTCTTCGCCCCGCCGCGCCGGACACGGGCATCATCTTTCGGCGCGTCGACTTCGATGAACCGCTGGTGATTCCGGCCGACCCCTTCAATGTCGGCGACACGACGCTCAATACCACCCTGCATTCCGGGGATGCGCGCGTCTCCACCGTGGAGCATCTGCTGTCGGCGATGGCCGGTCTCGGCATCGACAACGCCTATGTCGATCTGAGTGCGGCGGAAGTGCCGATCATGGACGGCAGCGCGGGTCCGTTCGTGTTCCTGATTCAGTCCGCCGGCATCACCGAGCAGGAGGCGGCCAAGCGCTTCATCCGCATCCGGCGGCCGGTCCAGGTCGATGGCGACGGGGGCAAGTTTGCCCGCTTCGAGCCGCACGACGGCTTCAAGGTCTCATTCACCGTCGAATTCGACCACCCGCTGTTCAACGGCGTGTGCCAGACGTCGGCAATCGATTTCTCCACGACCTCCTTCGTCAAGGAGGTCAGTCGGGCGCGGACCTTCGGCTTCATGAAGGATATCGAGGCCATGCGCGAGCGCAATCTGGCGCTGGGTGGCAGTCTGGACAATGCCATTGTCGTCGATGACTACCGGGTCCTGAACGAGGATGGCCTGCGGTATCACGACGAGTTCGCCAAGCACAAGATCCTCGACGCGATCGGCGACCTCTATCTGCTGGGGCGCAGCCTCATCGGCTCCTTCCACGGCTTCAAGTCCGGTCATGCGCTCAATAACGCGCTGTTGCGGACGCTGCTGGCCGATGCCAGTGCCTGGGAAGAGGTGACGTTCGAGGACGCGAGCCTGGCGCCCATCTCCTACGCGGACTCGGCCGAAGCCCTGGCCTGAATCGCGCAGGGCGCCGGAGTTACCGCTCCCGCACCCGCCCTCCAGCCGTGCTCACTCGGCTCTGCGGTGCCTTGCCAGGCGTCGCAGGGATGCCGCGAGCGCTTCATCATCGACCTCGGTAGCCAGTTCCTCCAGCGCCCGCGCTGCCGTGGCCGGCGGCGCGCAGACGCCGCTGCGGCGCGGCGTGGAGGGTGCGTGGGGGCGTGCGGCGGGTTGTGCCCGGGCGACCCGCACCCGGATGCGCTCGATCGAAAGTTTGTCCAGGCGATTGAAATGCCGGATAATGTTCTCACCAAGAAAATGAATCCTTGAGCGCCACGCCGGCGAGTCGGTCACGAGTACCAGCGTGTCTCCGTCGAGGCCCGAGACCTTGCAGTGCGGTCGACAGTCGGCGGGCAGGCAACCGCTCAGCCACTGATCCAGCACGCCCAGCGTGTCTACACGCTGGCGCAAGTGCGAGGGAATTACGCCACGGAGGTTGCGCATGCCGGAGTCCAGTGCATGAATATCACGCTGCTCGCCGTTTTCAGCCGTCGATCCTACCGCGTGTCAATGTATCACCCGGGGCATTATGCCCTGCTGGTGCTGCTTTGCGCAGGCGTGGTTGCCGCCGCCGGGTTCGGCGGGTACCAGTACGGCCTGCAGCATGAGGATGCCGCCGCGACCGCGGTCTGGGAGCGTGAACTGCGGGCCCAGGAGCAGGAGATCGCGGATCTGCGCGAGGCCAAGCGTGCGGAAGTGGCCGCGCTCAGCAATCGTCTGGCGGACCTGCGCGGCCGCTTCAGTGAAATCGATGCCCTGGGGCGCCGGCTGGTCGACGTAGCCGGCCTCGATCTCGGCGAGCTGGACTTCGATGCGGGCGGCGGCGCGGGTGGGCCCCTGCTGCCGGTGACGGACGCGGAAGCGGAGACGCCCAGGAGTTTCGCGGAGATTCGCCGACGCGCGGATCGGATCGCGGGCGGTATCGATGACCGCGAGCGCAAGCTGAGCGTGGTCGAGGGCTTCCTGGTCGAGCGTGAACTCAAGGTGGAAACCACCCCGGCCGGATGGCCGATCGACAGTGGCTGGATCTCGTCCAGCTACGGACACCGCACGGACCCGATCACCGGCAATCAGGCATTCCACGGCGGCACGGATTTCGCCACCCATGCCGGTGACCCGATCTATGCCATTGCCGGGGGTGTTGTTGTGTTCTCGGGGCGTCGGGGTGCGTACGGCAACCTGGTCGAGATCAATCACGGCAATGGCTACACGACCCGCTACGCGCACAACAAGGAGAATCTCGTGCGTGTCGGCGAGGTGGTCCGTGCCGGGGATGAGATCGCGCGGGTGGGCAGCACCGGTCGCTCGACCGGGCCGCACGTCCATCTCGAGGTGCGCAAGCACGGTCAGCCGAAGAATCCGGCGCCGTTCGCCTCGGCGGAGCGCTGACGGGCTGTTGAAAAACCGCCTGCCACGCCTGCCGAGGGGCTTCTGACCGCCGCGGCAGTTGGAATCGGCGGCCTCACGCTTTACCATTCCAAGGCTTCCACGCGGGCGCGGTGGCACCGCCACGGTGTGCCGTGAACGTCCGTCGTGTCGACGTCGATTCCTCTCATCGCAGGGCTCTTCATGATCCGCTCGCTTGTCAGCAAAGTCTTCGGCTCCCGTAACGACCGGGTGTTGCGCCCCATGTACCGGATGGTCCGCGAGGCCGGACGCCACGCCGAGGCCCTGCAGGCGCTCGACGACGAGCAGTTGCGCGCGAAGACGGATGAGTTTCGCCAGCGCCTGGACGACGGGGCCAGCCTGGACGATCTGCTGCCGGAGGCCTTCGCGGTCGTGCGCGAGGGTGCTGATCGCGTACTGGGCATGCGCCACTTCGACGTCCAGCTCGTCGGCGGGATCGTGCTGCATCGGGGCCAGATCGCGGAGATGAAGACCGGCGAGGGCAAGACCCTGGTCGCGACCCTCTCGGTCTACCTCAACGCGCTCGCCGGGCGCGGCGTCCACGTCGTCACGGTCAACGACTACCTGGCCCAGCGTGACGCGGCGTGGATGGGCCAGATCTACGAGTTTCTCGGCCTCAGTGTCGGCACCATCGTCAGTGGCATGCAGACCGAGGACCGGCGTGCCGCCTACGCCGCCGATGTTACGTACGGCACCAACAACGAGTTCGGCTTCGACTACCTGCGCGACAACATGGCCTTCTCGAAGGAGCAGAAGGTCCAGCGCGAACTCCATTTCGCGATCGTCGACGAGGTCGACTCCATCCTCATCGACGAGGCGCGTACGCCGCTGATCATCTCGGGGCCGGCCGATTCCGGCTCGGACCTCTACCACAAGATGATTCCGATCGTGGATCGGCTCAAGCGCGAGGAGGATCCCGAGGACCCGAGCGATGATGGCGACTACCACGTCGACGAGAAGAACAAGCAGGTCCACCTGACCGAGATCGGCAACGAGCGTGTCGAGCGGCTCATGGTCGAACACGGCCTGCTGGAGGAGGGGCAGGGCCTGTATGACGCCAGCCAGATCGCCCTGCTGCACCATTTCAACGCGGCCCTGCGGGGCGCGACGCTCTACCAGCGCGATGTCGACTACATCGTGCGCGATGGCCAGGTCGTGATCGTCGACCAGTTCACCGGCCGGACCATGCCCGGGCGGCGCTGGTCGGAAGGCCTGCACCAGGCCATCGAGGCGCGCGAAGGGGTCGAGATCAAGAGCGAGAACCAGACGCTGGCCTCGATCACCTTCCAGAACTTCTTCCGCCTCTACAACAAACTGGCCGGCATGACCGGTACCGCCGACACGGAGGCACGCGAGTTCAAGCAGATCTATGACCTCGAGGTGGTGCCGATTCCGACCCACCGTCCGATGGTCCGCGATGACCGCCCGGATCTGGTCTTCCTCGACGAGCAGTCGAAGTTCGATGCCATCGTCACGGAGATCGAGGACTGCGTGGAACGGGGGCAGCCGGTACTGGTTGGCACCACCTCCATCGACAACTCCGAGCGTCTGTCGACCGCGCTGACGAACAAGGACATCGAGCACAACGTGCTCAATGCCAAGCAGCACGAGCGTGAGGCACAGATCATCGCCGATGCCGGCCGGCCCGGCGTGGTCACCATTGCCACGAACATGGCCGGACGCGGAACCGACATCGTCCTCGGTGGCAATCTCGACGCCGAGCTGGCGGGGCACGACGAGGATCTCGGCGAGGCCGAACGCCAGCAGATCGTCGATGCCTGGCAGCAGCGCCACGATGCCGTGATTGCCGCCGGCGGCCTGCACATCATCGGCACCGAGCGCCACGAGTCGCGGCGTATCGACAACCAGCTCCGCGGCCGCTCCGGCCGTCAGGGGGATCCCGGCTCCAGCCGCTTCTTCCTGTCGCTCGACGATCCGCTGATGCGCATCTTCGCCTCCGATCGGGTCTCCCAGTTGATGCAGAAGCTCGGTCTGCAGGAGGGCGAGGCGATCGAGCATGGCTGGGTCACGCGCGCGATCGAGAACGCCCAGCGCAAGGTCGAGGGCCACAACTTCGACGCCCGCAAGCACCTGCTCGACTTTGACGATGTCGCCAACGACCAGCGCAAGGTCATTTACGAGCAGCGCAACGAACTGCTCGATGCCGAGGATGTCAGCGAGACNGTGCAGTCCATCCGCGCGGATGTGCTCGACAACTACATCAGCGAATTCATCCCGCCCGACTCCCTCGAGGAGCAGTGGGACGTCAAGGGCCTCGAAGAGGGCCTGAAGCGGGAGTTCCTGATGGAGCTGCCGATCGCGCAGTGGCTCGACGACGAGACCGATCTCGAGGAGCAGTCACTGCGCGAGCGCATCATCGAGCACGCCGAGCAGGCACATCGGGACAAGGAGGAGATCGCCGGCAGCGAGGCCATGCGCCGCTTCGAGAAGGCCGTGCTGCTGCAGGTGCTCGACAGCCACTGGAAGGAGCATCTCGCGGCGATGGACTATCTCCGCCAGAGCATCGGCCTGCGCAGCTTCGCCCAGCGCAACCCCAAGCAGGAGTTCAAGCGCGAATCCTTCCAGATGTTCGCCGAGATGCTCGACCGCATGAAGCACGAGGTCGTGCGTGTGCTCTCGCGCGTGCGGGTCCGCACCGAGGCGGACGCCGAGGCGGTCGAGGCGGAGAACCGCACCAACGAGGCCGCGGTGCAGTACCAGCACGCGCAGGCGCGCTCACCCGTGGCCGAGCCCGCCGGTGGTGGCGAGTCCGGCGGGGGCGAGGGCGATGACGACCAGCGCGCCGCCGCGCGGCCGGCCGAGCCCTACGTGCGCGAGGGGCGCAAGATCGGGCGTAACGAGCCCTGCTGGTGCGGTTCCGGCAAGAAGTTCAAGCACTGCCACGGCAAGCTGTCGTGAGCGTCGCACTGGCGTCCGCCCATGCGGCGCTGCCGGTCGCCGGCGTCGAGCTCAGCGCCTGCACCGCCGGCCTCAAGGCCTCGGGCCGGCCCGATCTTGCGCTGGTGCGCCTCGCCCCGGGTTCGCGAACCGCGGCGATGTTCACGCGCAACGCCTTTTGTGCCGCGCCCGTACACGTCGCGCGCGACCATCTCGCGGCCACTGCACCACGGATCCTGCTGATCAATGCCGGTTGCGCCAATGCCGGCACCGGCCGGGAGGGCGAGGTCGACGCCCGCCGGAGTTGTGACCATGTGGCCGCCGCCACCGGCGTTGCCGCCAGCGAGGTCCTGCCCTTCTCGACCGGTGTCATCGGCAAGCGGCTGGATCTCGAGCGACTGTTCCGGGGTGTCGACGACTGCGTTGCCGCCGGGTTTTCGCCGACGGGCTGGGAGGCCGCCGCGACAGCGATGATGACCACGGACACCCGTGCCAAGGTCGCCAGCCGCCGGGTGGCACTGTCCGGTGGCGCGGTCACGATCACCGGCATGGCCAAGGGCGCCGGCATGATCCGCCCCGACATGGCCACGATGCTGGCCTTCGTGGCCACGGATGCGGATGTGCCGGCGGATGAGATCGACGGCCTGCTGCGCGCGGCTGTCGATGTCTCCCTGCACTGCATCACAGTCGACGGCGACACCTCCACGAACGATGCCGTGACGCTCTCGGCTACCGGTGCATCGGGCGTCGCGGTCACGACGGATGCCGACCGCGCGGCCCTTGCCGACGCCCTCGCCGAAGTCTTCATCGAACTCGCCCAGGCCATTGTGGCCGA
>SL_3KL_010_SEDDRAFT_10005651_pt1 | contig 11199 bp, 9 predicted proteins | sample SodLakKL_010_SED_2_FD_10381 | JGI IMG/M metagenome (IMG submission 10381)
GTACAGTATTCGGTCCTCAAGGCGATGCTGCAGGCGCTCCGGCGCCTGGCCCGCCCCTGAGCGAATTCCCGTGAGCGGTGGCACCCGGATACTGTCCCCGGGCTCCAGGCGGTAATGCGCCTTGGTCCGGCGGCGGTTAACGCGTATCTGCCCTTTCCTCAGCAGGCGGTAGATCAGGGTCTTCGGGACACCTTTCAATACTCGTCGAAGGTAGTTGTCGATCCGCTGCCCGGCATCGTCCTCGCCTGCCTCCAGAAACTGCGGGCCGTCTGTCATGCGGGTAAATCCTCGAAAATGGCGCTAAGTGGCCCCGGTGCAACAGGTAAATGCGCTGCCTGATTGAGTCTTGGGGGGTGCGCTGATATAGTACCGGAGCGGTTCGCCCTTCCCAAATCCCGGGCTTTTGAGATAGCAGCCCGGATGCCGTTCGAAATATCGAGTGCAGAGGGCGAATCCCCACGTAGAGGCCGCGAGCCTTGCGTGGACACGGCATTATCAGCGCCCGGTCCGATTATCGAACCGAGGTGGGGAAAACCCAGGGGGTTTTTCCAGGTAAAGAGCGGTCATCCGCTCAGCGTGATGGTTTTCACGCCCTGCCAGACAGGGCTCAGGGGGAGTTCGACCGGAATTGATCCGGATGAAACTCCATATTTTCTCATCGCTCGACCGTTCTCCGGAATTATGAAGCCGGGAACGGACGACTGAAGAAAGCGCTCCCATGCCGGGCATGGTCACGAAGCGCCGAGTGATGAACGACAGGATTCTTGGCAGCTGCGACAAGCTTCGTTGCGCCACGGGATAGACGAGACCAGACCTGTCCGTGACAACGGCCTTTTGTGACCCGCCTGGCGCCGGTTTGAGCGCCAGCGGGATCATTTATGAAAAGAATGCTTATCAACGCAACTCAACCGGAAGAGTTGCGGGTGGCCATGGTGGACGGCCAACGCCTCTATGACCTGGATATCGAAGTCCTCTCCCGGGAACAGAAAAAGGCCAATGTCTACAAGGGCAAGGTCACCCGGGTGGAACCCAGCCTCGAAGCCGCCTTTGTCGATTTCGGCGCCAAGCGCCACGGCTTCCTGCCCCTCAAGGAAATCGCTCGCTCCTACTTCAAGGAAGGTGCTGCCGAAGGTGGTGGCCGCGTCAACATCAAGGATGCCATCAGCGAAGGCCAGGAAGTGGTCGTTCAGGTGGACAAGGAAGAGCGCGGCAACAAGGGTGCAGCACTGACCACTTTCGTCAGCCTGGCCGGCCGATTCCTCGTACTCATGCCCAACAACCCCCGTGCCGGCGGCGTTTCCCGTCGCATTGAGGGTGACGAAAGGACGGAAGTCCGTCAGGCCATGAGCCAGATGAACATCCCCGAAGGCATGGGCGTCATCGTGCGTACGGCCGGTGTCGGTCGGAGCACCGAAGAACTGCAATGGGATCAGGACTACCTCTTGCAAGTCTGGAAGGCCATCGAACAGGCCGCCGGTGAAAGAAGCGCACCGTTCCTGATCTATCAGGAAAGCAATGTCATCATTCGCTGCATTCGTGACTACCTGCGCACCGACGTAGGCGAGATCCTGGTAGACCATCCAGACATCTACCAGGAAGCGCACAACTTCATGTCCCAGGTGATGCCCCACAACCTGGGCAAGCTGAAGCTTTATGAGGACAGCGTTCCGCTCTTCACCCGCTACCAGATCGAGAGCCAGATCGAGTCCGCCTTCACCCGTGAAGTGCGGCTGCCTTCCGGTGGATCCGTGGTGCTGGATCACACGGAAGCACTGACGGCCATCGACATCAACTCGGCGCGGGCTACCAAAGGCGGCGATATCGAAGAGACCGCGCTGAACACCAACCTGGAAGCGGCGGATGAGATCGCCCGCCAGCTGCGCATCCGGGACATGGGTGGGCTGGTGGTCATCGACTTCATCGACATGGGGCCGGTCAAGCACCAGAAGGAAGTGGAGCAGCGGCTGCGCGATGCCCTGAAGATGGACCGTGCCCGCGTGCAAGTGAGCCGCATCTCCCGCTTCGGTCTGCTTGAGATGTCCCGCCAGCGCCTGCAGCCTTCCATTGGTGAGTCCAGCCAGGAAATCTGCCCGCGTTGCAGCGGCGAAGGCCGCATCCGCAGCGTGGATTCCCTCGCCCTGTCCATCCTTCGCATCCTTGAAGAAGAGGCGATGAAGGAGAGCACAGCGCGCGTGGTGGCCCGTTTGCCCGTGTCTGTTGCCACCTTCCTGCTTAATGAGAAGCGAGAGCGCATTTCGGAAGTGGAGGAGCGCTGCAAGGTTGACCTGGTATTGGTACCCGACAAGGACATCGAAACGCCACACTACGATATTCAGCGTCTGCGCCAGGACGAAATCAATGAACTCCCGCAGAGCACAGCGAGCTACAAGCTGCGTTTCGAAGAAGCTGAAACAGAGGCACCCACGAAGCAACGCGGTGAAGTGCGCAAGGTAGCCATCAACGAGACACCGGCTGTAAAAGCCATCTCACCGGCCAGCCCCGCACCCACGCCCGCACAGCCGGAAACAACGGCTGCCGTGAAATCGGCACCCAAAGGCCCCGGATTGCTGGTCCGCCTGTGGCGCTGGCTGTTTGCCAGTGACGAGGACGAAACCACACGCAGCAAGAAGCAACCGCAGCGTAGTCGCCGACCGGCCGGAGATGGTCGTCGACCGACCGACAAGGATGCTCCCCGCGATGACAGCGGCGAAGGAAATCGCCGCAGTCGGCGCCCGCGTGGTCGGCGTCGCCGTGGTGGCCGTCAGAGCGAAGGTGGCAGCCAGCCACAAGCTGCTACACAGGATCGGAATCGTGGCGGTCAGAACAAACCCGCTGACGACAAAGCAAACCGTGACAACAAGCCTGCGGCTGAGAACAAGCCGCGTGAAGCCGAAGGGAACGACGACAAGCAGTCAGCACAGAACAGTGACGGCAGCCCGAGTCGTTCCGGCCGAAGCACCCGTCGCGGCCGTCGCGGGGGGCGCCGTCGTCGCGGCGGACAGAACCGCGATCAGGGCCAAGGCCAGGATCAGAAGCAGGATCAGGGTCAGGACCGAAATCAGGATCAGAAGCAGGATCAGGGTCAGGGTCAGGACCGAAATCAGGGCCGGGGCCGGGACCGGGACCGGGACCGGGATCAGAACCGGGATCAGAACCGGGATCAGAACCGGGACCAGAAGCAGGACCAGAACCGGGACCAGAACCGGGACCAGAACCGGGACCAGAACCGGGACCAGAACCGGGACCAGAACCGGGACCAGAACCGGGACCAGAAGCAGGACCAGAAGCAGGACCAGAAGCAGGACCAGAAGCAGGACGAGAACCGGGATCAGAACCAGGGCCAGGAACGCGGCACCCCTCCCCAGGCTTCGCCAACCCCGGACAATGACAGAAAACCGGAGCCCCGCTCAGAGCAGCCGCCCGATGGTGCCAGTTCCGGTGTTTCCGACGCGCGGGTTTCCCGCCTCGAGGAAACCCGGGCACATTACGAACGGACCATGGCCGGCAAGCAGTCCGAGCCCAAAGCGGCCGCTCAGCACGAGACGCCCAGTCGGCCGGAGCCCGAAGTGAAGGCTCCCGAACAGCCCCGCGCCTCGGCGCCAGAGCCAACGGCGCCCGAAGCGACTCGCCAGCCAACTCCGGAAGCGAAGCCGGCCAAATCGGCGCGTCCGCCGTCGGCCTCGGCACCCGCAATAGCCAGTCAGGATTCCGGGGGCCAGGAGAAGCGTGAAAAGCCCAAGGATGAACAGCCGCAGCTTGATAAGGCCCAAGCAGACAAACCCAGGGTCGATGACGCCCAGGTTGCTAAAACCGAGGGGGAGGAAGCAAGGGCGAAAAAACCAGGGGACCGCAGTGAGACTCAGGCGGAGAAACCGAGCACGGAAACCTCCGGGCGGGATTCTTGACTCTGGCTTTTCAATGCACAGCAAGCAAAAAAAGCGGCTCTTTGAGCCGCTTTTTTTGGATTGCCACAATTAGGGATATCGAGATGCCTTAAGCAGAGAAGGCCTTACTCGTACTCGTGGCTTTCATTAGCCCCTCCCCTCGTTAAACGCGAGCAAGCCTGAATGGAAGAAGGCTTTGGACTCCTCAGGACAACTCCCGTATCAAACCCTCACAGGCCGACTCCACCAGGTCAAGCACCTGCTCGAAGCCCTTGTCTCCGCCGTAGTAGGGATCCGGCACTTCGCGGATGTCCGTATCGGCGTATTCCAGTAACAGACAAACCCGGGCGCGGGCAGACGCCGGGACAAAGTCTTGCAGAGCGGCCAGGTTGGCTTCATCGGCGCAGAGAATCAGGTCGAATCGTTCGAAATCCGCCGGCTCCACCTGGCGGGCACGAATACCCGACAGGGAGAAGCCCCGCCGCGCAGCCGCCTCCATGGCCCGCTCATCCGAGGGGCGACCAATGTGATAACCGTGCGTGCCGGCGGAATCCACTTCCACCTCCGGCAGGCCACCCCGTTGGGCAATCTTGTGCCGAAACACGGCCTCCGCGGTGGGGGAACGGCAGATGTTACCCATGCAGACAAACAGAATACGCGTCGCCATTCGAACCCCTCTTGATCGAGCTGAATTATCCGTCTGTATTATCTTGCTACAACGATACTTAAGCAAACGCAATGACCGTCCAGGCGAACACGCAGCGGGGCCCGACTTGCCCAGCGGGCCACAAGGCGAGAAACTTGGCAGAAGGCAGCTGGAGTGAGAGACAAGATGCGCGAGCACGAATCGGTACCCACACTGGAGGAACTGGAAAAACTCATCGGTCGCCGGATTGCCTATCTCGGTCACACCTGGCACATCATCGAAGTGCTGGACGATGAAATGGCTCTGGTGCTACAGGCAGACGACGACAGTGAGAGAATTCTCGCCAATTCCCATGGCGAGCCGGTCCGATCACTCCCGGATGTGATCAATCTGCCGGTCGTGGACACCAAGAGCGGCGGTATCAATCCGGAACTGAAACAGATCACCGTGCTGGAGGAAGAGGACTAGCCCAGCAGTGCCTCCACCCTTGTCAGGTCTTCCGGCGAATCAACCCCCGGACCGGGCATGTCCCGTGCCTGACTCACCTGTATCCGCAGGCCGACCCAGAGCGCACGCAGCTGCTCCAGGTGTTCAATCTGCTCCAGTTCACAGGGAGGCTCCTTGGCCAGACGACCCAGAACACCGGCGCGATAAGCGTACAGGCCGATATGCCGATAGACCGCCTTCGGGCTGATATCGGAGGCCGGGTCACGGGCAGCCGGGTTGTCACGATCCCAGGGAATGGGCGCACGACTGAAATACAGGGCCGACCCGCTGCGAGCAATCACGACCTTGACCACATTGGGATCCAGCAATTCTTCGGTGCGCTCAATGGGCCAACACAGGGTGCCAATATCCGCAGAAGCCTCGTTAATCAACTGCTCAGCCACATCCCGAATGGCCGATACCGGCATCAGGGGCTCATCACCCTGCAGGTTCACTACCACATCCTCATCGGCCCAACCCAGCTGCGCGACAGTCTCCGCCACGCGATCGGTGCCCGACTGGGCATGGGGGGACGTCATGCATACCCGCGCACCAAATTGCTCACAATGCGTCCGGATACTGTGATCATCCGTGGCAATGATGACCGCCTCGGCACCGGCTTCGCAGGCCTTCTGCCAGACATGACGGATCATGGGTTCGCCAGCGATCCGTGCCAGCGGTTTGCCGGGAAAGCGTGAGGAACCGTAACGAGCAGGAATGACGATCTTGAAACTCATTTCAGGCTGTCCTTTTCTTCCAGGGAAAGCGCCCTGGCTTCCTCTTCCAGCATCACGGGAATTCCGTCACGTACAGGAAAGGCCAGCCGATCGGCCTTGCAGATCAGCTCATCGGTGGAACGCTGATAGACCAGCTTGCCCTTGCAGATCGGGCAGACCAGTAGCTCAAGTGTGTTTCGGTCAATGCTCATGAATGGCTCTCAATTCTATGTATCAGTCCCGGATGCGGCTGCAGGCGAAAGCAGACACTCAATCCCGCTCAGCAGAGCGCCTTCCGCTGCCAGGCGAGCACTCACCGGCACTCGCCACCAGTCAGCCCCGGCCGGGGCCTCCAGCTTGATGGCATCCTTGTCGGTCATCAGAACCGGCAGACCAATTGCCGGAGTTTCCGCCCTCCCGGTATCGGAGTGCCAGACACCGTGATCCCCCGGTGTTTCCGGGTGCACTTCAATACCCTGCTGTTCAAGACTAGCAAAAAAGCGTCGCGGGGAGCCGATACCGGCAACGGCCCGGACGGGTCCCGGCGCAAAAGAAGAAAGGGCGCGTATTTCACCCGTGCCCAGATGGACGGCGTGATCCGGCTCCAACCACATACCGATACCCTCCTCGCCCGCTGGCACACCGCCGTTCCAGACACGAAAATCCACATGGGCCAGTCGCGCCAGGGGCTCGCGCAAGGGCCCCGCCGGAAACAGGTAGCCGTTACCGAAGCCCCGCCCGGCGTCGATAATGGCGATCTCCATATCCCGGCCGAGCCGATAATGCTGCAAGCCGTCGTCGCACAGAATCAGATCCACCGGAGCGGTATCCAGCAACAAGCGACAGGCGGCCACCCGATTACGCCCCACCACCACTGGGCAATCGCTCATGTGGCGAAGCAACAAAGGCTCATCACCCACATCCTGCCAGCGACTGTCCTTGTCCACCCGAAGCGTTTCACGGCTTTGGCGTCGGTAACCGCGACTGACGATCCCCACCCGATGGCCCCGGTCCCGCAGCGTTGCTGCCAGCCAGGCCACAAAAGGCGTTTTGCCGGTACCGCCGACGGTCAGATTACCCACCACCACCACCGGCACCGGCGCTCGCCAGGCATCGGCAACACGACGCCGGTTCAGTTTGGCCAGACCCGCCTGCAATCCGGCCAGAGAACGCAACAACAGACCGGGGCGGCGGTCACCGTACCAGCGGGCCTGTAACCAGGACTCAATCTGCTTTCGCATCAGTCTTCCTGTTCGGAGAACTGCATCCGGTACAGCATGGCGTAATGACCATCCTTCTCAATCAACTCTTCATGGGGTCCGGACTCGATGATGCGCCCCTTGTCCAGCACCAGTATCCGATCTGCCTTCTCTACCGTAGACAAGCGATGGGCAATCACGAAGGTGGTCCGGTCCTTCATCAGGCCCGCCAAAGCACGCTGAATATGGCGTTCGGATTCCGTATCCAGCGCCGATGTGGCCTCGTCGAGAATCAGGATGGGTGCGTCCTTTAGAAGGGCACGCGCAATGGCGATCCGCTGCCGCTGCCCGCCGGAGAGCAAGACCCCGCGGTCCCCAACAACGGTATCCATGCCTTCCGGCAGCGCTTCAATGAAATCCAGCGCATAGGCCTTTTTCGCCGCTTCCAATACCGTCTTTCGATCAGTATCCACCATGTTGCCGTACGCAATATTGTGTTCAACGCTGTCGTTGAAGAGCACTACATCCTGACTCACCATGGCAATCTGACGCCGCAGGTCCTCGCGTCGGTATTCATCCAGTGGCTGGCCGTCCAGAAGGACCCGACCTGACGCGGGATCATGGAAACGCGGCAAGAGGCCGACCAGGGTCGTCTTGCCACTGCCCGATCGGCCAACCAGAGCCACCACCTCACCCGGCTCCACCGTTAGATTGATGCCCTTGAGTACCGGCGCCCCGTCGTCGTAACTGAAGCTCACATCTTCGAATACCACCCGACCCTTGGCACGATCAATCCGACGACTGCCACCCTCGCTTTCGGATGGCGTATCGAGCAGTTCGAAGACGCTATGCGCCGCTGCAATGCCCTTCTGAAGCACCATATTAATGTTGGCCAGATTACGTAGAGGTGCCATCAGCAGCATGGCGGCCCCGAGGAAGGAAACGAAAGCACCGGCGGTGAGTTCTTCAATCACACCGGGGCGAGTGGCAAAAATGATGATCCCCGTGACGCCAATACCCGCAATGAACTGAATCACTGGCACGCTACCCGCCTTGGTGGCAATCAAGCGCATATGCATGCGACGATTCTTCTCGTTGATCTTCTCGAAGCGATCCGCTTCATACGCCTGACCACCAAACACCTTGACCACACGCTGCCCACTGATCACTTCCTCGGCCACTCGCGTCACATCACCCATAGTGCCCTGAATACGGGTGCTGTACTTGCGAAAGCGCTTGCTGACATAACGAACCAGAACCATTAACAAGGGTACCGTGACCAGAAGGAAGCCGGTCAGGGGAACACTGATCCACAGCATCCAGCCGAACAGCGCCAGAACCGTAAAGAAATCCCGCACCAGCACCGTCACCGCATTGGTCACAGATTCGGCAATCTGCTCAATGTTGTAGGTCAGCTTGGACACAAGCATGCCTGCAGAATTGCGATCAAAGTAGCTGGTGGGCAGGGCCAGTAGCTGACGGAATGTTTCCGTGCGCAACTGCTTTATCACCTGTCGACCCACCCAGTTCATGCAGAATGTGGACAGGAAACCGGCGATACCCCGGACAATGAACAGGGCAAGAAGAAACAGGGGAAGAATGCGAATGGATTCGGGGTTACGAGCTACCAGGGTCTCATCCGTTAGTGGCTTGAGAATGGCCGGAAAGCCCGCCTGGGACAGGGCGAACACGCCCATGGTCACCATAGCGACCATAAAGACCCACCAGTGCGGAACCACATAACGCAGCAGCCGCCGATACACCTTCAGCGCGTCTTTCTCATCCAGCTTGCTTTCCATGAAATATCCCGGGTTTCTGGTATTGCTATATGGGCTATGGTCGTCGAGCTACTGCTCATCGTCCTGCTGAAGCTCGGCGGTCACGATCTTTATCTGGGAAAAGCCGAGACGCCCGGCCACATCCATGACCGTCACCACGGACTGATGTGATGCGTTTGCATCCGCACGGATGGTCACTGCCAGGGCGCGCTCATCCCCCACCAAACGTTGGATGGCGCGGTCCAGCGTGGCAGGCCGATTATTCACCAGTTCCCGCCCATTGACATAGTAATAACCATCGGCGGAAACGATGATTTCAAGCTCGTGCTCTTCCTGGGGCGCACCTTCCAGCGACGCCTCCGGCAACAGGATCTCCAGATCGGCTTCACGCACGAAGGTGGTGGACACCATGAAAAAGACCAGCAACAAGAAAACCACGTCGATCAAGGGCGTAAGGTTGACCTCCGGCTCTTCGGAACGACGCGGCCTGAGATTCATGCCTTCCTCCCGGGCTGACCACTCAGGGCATCCACCAGCTTCATGGCTTCCAGCTCCATATCCACTACCAGCTCATCCACCTTGCCACGCAGGTAGCGATAGGCAATCAGCGAAGGAATGGCTACCGTCAAGCCGGCGGCGGTGGTGAGCAGGGCCTCGGAGATGCCGCCGGCCAGTGCGCCCGGATCACCCACACCATGGGCCGTGATGGCGGTAAATACCCGCACCATGCCGATTACGGTGCCCAGCAGACCCAGCAGCGGTGTGATGGCGGCAATGGTACCCAGGGTATTGAGATAACGTTCCAGCTCATGCACTACGTGACGCCCGGTGTCTTCCACGGTGTCCTTGATCAGATTTCGATCGCCGTGGCGATTGGCAAGGCCCGCGGCAAGCACCCGGCCCAGCGGGGAATTGTTCCGCATGGCCTTGATATGGTCGTCGGTCAGCTCGCCTTTCTGCAGCCAGCGCCAGGCTTCAGCAGCCATATGGGGCGGCGTCACGCGCTTGCGACGCAAGGTCCAGAGGCGTTCGGCAACAATACCGAAGGCGATGATGGAGCAAAGGATGATGGGCAGCATCAGCCAGCCGCCGGCCTGGATCAGTTCAAGCATGGTTGCTCAAGGCTCTCCATGTACGCGACAGCCCCGGAAGTGGGGCCGGTCATCGGGAACAGGTACCGGGCCATTCAGGGCCCGAGGACGCCGCTGCATGATACTTTATTTGGCTCAGGGTCCGAAATCGTGGTCACTGCCGGACGCCACCAATAGCCCCGTTGCGCCATCCGCTGCAAGCGGCCATCCCGGCCTATGCGCGCACTGAAATGAGCCTCACGCTCTGGCGGGCCAAGACACCATCGCCCCTCCCCCGCCTTCTCATGGAATACCAGGGCCTGATCATCCAGGCGCAATTGCCCGGAAGGCAGCGCCCATTCAAGCCGACAGGCCGAGTCTGTCCCTCGCCCCTCGCGGGACAGGAAGAAGGACCCGACGCTGCCGGCACCGCAATGGCGAGCAGGCCCCGGGCTCACCCGGCCGGCATCGGACAGGAACACTCGCCCCGTGGGAAAGGCGCGGACCACCGGGTCCAGGCGACCGGGGCCCAGACCTTCACCCACATTCATCACCAGCACGCTGTCCGAACGCTGCCCCTGACGCCTCAACCAGGCTCGCTGTGAATAGGCCAGGTCTGCCCCGCTGCCACTGGCCCAGAACAAGGCCTCTCCGCCCTGCTGTATCCGCCAGAGTTGCCCGCCATCATTCAGCGCCCAGGCATCCAGTTTCGGGGCCAGACTGTCGCGGGGGCCCATCAGTGCCGGCAAGAGCGCAAGCAGGAATACCAGGCGGGGCGCCAGGGGGCCTGGCAGAATCAGGGCCAGGGTGGCCAACAAGCCCAGCATCAGGAGCAGTATCCCGGCGGTGTCGCTGCCGCTGATAACAGGCCCGGCATGCAGCCACTCCAGCACCCACCAGAGCTGATCCAGTACCCATTCGGCCCACTGCAACAGTGGCCGCGCCAGACCCTCCCATTGCAGACTCAGGCAGGCCGTACCCAGCAATGCCAAGGGCACAACCACGAAACTGAACACGGGTACCGCCACGGCATTGGCCACCGGGCTGCTCAAGGGGCCGATGGCGAAGAACAGCAACAGCAGCGGCAGCACGGCCAGACCGGTGACCCATTGCACCTTGACAAAGGCCTGCAGAGCGCCAGGTCGATCACCGGCAGCCACCACCATCAACACCAGAGCCACCAGCGCAAAGGAGAGATAGAATCCCGGATCCATCACCGCCAATGGATCCAGCAGCAACACCAGTGACCCCGCCAGGGCCAGACCGGAAGATAGCCGGGTGCGACGACGCAGGGCCAGTAACACAATCAGGCAGGTGAACATGGTCAGGGCTCGCTGGGTGGGCAGGGCAAAACCGGCCAGAGCGGCATAGGCGGCGGCACAGACCAGGGCACCCAGGCCCGCCAGCAGCATGGCGGGTT
>SL_3KL_010_SEDDRAFT_10005652_pt1 | contig 11199 bp, 10 predicted proteins | sample SodLakKL_010_SED_2_FD_10381 | JGI IMG/M metagenome (IMG submission 10381)
CCCACCATGTGCCGTTATCGAACATTATCTGCAGATGAGTCCGAAACGGCGGGATGAAGGTGAGGTTGTTTTGGTCGCCCGTTCGCTCGTGTCCCCTTACATAATCAAAACCGACCGACGCACTGATGTTGTCCGTCAATGAAAGTTCGGTGCTGAGCTCAAATCCATAAAGGATCGCATCCTTGGAGCGGTACTCAAACACCGGCAGACCGGATGGCTCATGAACGGCTCCTGTGGGTGAAAAGTCCACGAAATTATCCATAATATTGGCAAACAGGGAGAGTTCTCCGCGGAACCGTTCACCGCGGCGCTGAATGAAAAGATCCGTACCGATACTAAATTCATTCTGCAGGGTGGGATCGCCCACATCAAACGAACCGGCCGCGGAGTGCGGAGCAAACGAGTAGAGTTCCTCGATGGTGGGTGTGCGGTACGCCCTTGCAACCTGCACGCCGGCCGTCCAGTTTGGATTTGGGGTATAGTTCAGCCCGAGCGCACCCGAAAATACAAGATCGCTGCGGTCTTCAAATTCACTTTCGTCCGGAAACAGTTCATTTGACTTTACAAAGGTCTCTTTCCACTCCATCCGCAGGCCGGTTTTCAGCGTGAACGGCCTGCTGAGGGTAATCTCTTCATAGAGGTAACCGGCCAGGAAATAGCCGGAAGCGTTGGGAGTAAGCGCATCGGCTCCGCCAACTTCGATTTGAGACCTGTTGAAACTTATACCGAGGGCTCCCTCCATGGCTCCGAGCGGACGATGGCGCATCACAAACGAACTGCTCAGAGTCTGCTGATCGAATGAGATTTCAACCTCTTCCTGAACCAGATTGGGTTCCAGCCGTTCAATCTCGATTTCGTCATGGCCATAGTCGGAGTAGTGAACCCGCAGCTCCGCATGATCAAAAAATCCGTCCATCTTCATTGTTGAAATACTCTGGATATTGAACCGATTCATCCGGATCTCAATCGATTCGCCTATATCATCGATCGCCTCGGGCAACCCGTACGTGTAGTTCATCCCGGTCATCGAAAGGCCGGTTTCAAAATCCCCGGTCCGATAACCGACTCCGGCCCCGAAACTGAGATTGTCGATCGCGGTATCGGGCAGGCGGCCTTCAGGAGTTTGCAGGTCCCCCCCGTTGCGGTAGATCATTCTGCTTGTTGCGGCAAACCTCTCCCCTCCGTAGCGGGCATTGATCAGCCCCGCGCCCATCCGGTTCACAGTAGAACCATGTGTGGCGATGTTAGCCCGCGTTCCCGCTTCCCATTCACGGGGCATATCGTTGCTGAACATATTCACCACTCCCCCGATGGCACCTGAACCGTACATCAGGCTGGCCGGGCCGCGGATCACCTCCACACGATCCATCGAAAGCGGATCAATTCCCACTGCATGATCAACAGCCGTTCCTGAAAGGTCTCCCATCCGTTCTCCGTTCTGCATTACCAGGACGCGGTCGCCGTCAAATCCGCGGATCACAGGGCGCGCCGGGGCCGAACCAAATGAGCGGGTCGTTACACCCGGATTTCCATCCAGGATCTCCCCGAGGCTCGGCGCGGCATTTCGCTGCAGTTTTTCAGCATTGATCGACTGCGCCGGCTGGTAGCGGATATTTCGTCCGAGTGGCGAGCTTGTTACGATCACCTCCTCTCCCCTGAGCACATCGGCCTGTAATTCAACGGTGATCATACCGTTTCCCGGATGTGTTACTTCACGGGCAGCCGTTCTGAAACCAACCGCCCGAACTGAAAGTGTATACGTACCGGACGGAAGGGAAAAAATTTCAAATTGTCCGTCTGCATTTGCCGCAACCCCGCGATCCAGTTCCTCGATCAGTACGGATGCCCCGGGTATCGGATCACCAGTAGCGGCTTCGATAACTTCACCCCGCAGGGATTCATTCGTGCTGATTGCATGGGATTCATTAGCTCCCAGGCCAAAAAACAACAGCACTACTGCAATGGTTGTACTTTTTAAAATCTTCATCAAAAATCCTCTTGATCTTAAGAATTTGTAGTCATTTCAAAACTCGTTTACAATTTAGGCGCGCATCTTTAAATATTTAGCCCAGGCTAAATATATATATATTTTTAGCCAAGACTAATAATTTAAATAATATTTTTTGATATGATTTTTTCTTCAGCCATTCTTGCTCCAATGATGTTTCTTGAAGCCGGCGGGCTGGCCCCGCCTGGTGTGTATTCCCGGTTTTCGTGTCATGTAGGTTCACTCCCTGCTCGGTTTCGGTAAGCTCAAAGCGCGAGGGGGCGCCCTGAAGTCAACTCAATACCATCTCCACATGCTCCTGGCCTGCCTGCTGGTCTTTCTCCAGTCTTCGGTTGTAGGCCCCATCGGCGTAGCATTTGTCCACGTTTCATGCGGTGAGCTGCTCAGTGGCCTCGATGGCCGGACCCAGTAAGTCCGCATCGCATTTGACTGAATATGTGCTCGTAGATGGAATTATGCCATCGATTAGAATCGCTAAGCTGGCTCTGCGGCGCTCATCGAGATGCCGGCCGGCCGAAAAAAACAGGTCCACCTGGGGGTATTTGGGAGACTTTTGAAACATAGTTTCAAACTGTTATTATTATAGTTAAAATATATAAAATGTAGCTTGAATTATCTAAAAATACACCGTTTAAATTCTTGATTACACATAAAATTTAATCCACTTTTCGGAGTGCGATCAATATAGAAGTTCACTCTAATATCGGCTTTATATCTGGTCGCTATTCAATCGATAAAACAGCAGACGAAATTGAAAAAGTTATTCCGCTGTTCAGCCCCAAATGACTCATTGAGGGATTTGTCCAAATCAGAAACTTATGAATAAAACTAAATACGCCAGACGAGTTTTTAAAAACCACTCTTTTTTAAACAGATTATCCTTTTATATTAAAGGTTTATATTTAACCAATTATAAAACTCCTATGGATCTACGTACAACTTTTCGCCGCTTTCTATCACTACTCCCCGCATTTATATTGGTCGCATTTATAATTTCATGTGATGCTCAAACCGATGACACTGCTGTCACGGAAAGTAATTCCCCTTCAACAATTGAGTCACCCGATCTGAACATACCCGATGAATATAAAATCGGTGGATTTGCCGTAGGTACTCAGGCATATACCTTTAATCGTTTTACGGTGTTTGAGGCGATAGAAAAGACCGCGGCGGCAGGTGGGAAAGTTATTGAACTTTATCCCGGCCAAACTCTGAGCCCCGACAATGATATCGCATTCAACCATGAAGTTTCCGACGATATTATTGATGAAGTACTCGCCAAACTTGAAGAACACAACATACGGCTCGTAAATTTTGGTGTGGTTGGCCTGCCCGATGAAGAAACCTCCCGTGCCGTATTTGAGTTTGCCGAAAAACTGGGGGTACCCTCTATTACCTCCAATCCGAACACACACGAGGAGATGGATTTCATCGAACCGCTTGTGCAGGAGTTTGATATAATGATGGCCATTCACAACCATCCCCGCCCCGAAGATCCCGATTCTGACTATATGATCTGGGATCCTAATCACGTAGCTGATCTCCTTGATGGCCGTGACCCCCGCCTTGGAATCTGTGCTGACACCGGCCACTGGATTCGTTCCGGAATTTCTCCGGTTGAAGCTATTCAGATCTCTGAAGGACGTGTGATCTCACTCCACCTCAAAGATGTGGATCAGCAGAACCGCAGTGGAGTGGATGTAATTTTCGGAACCGGACTGGGTGAAGTTAGTGCCGTTCTTGAAGAACTGAAACGGCAAAATTTTGCCGGGCATATCTCTGTTGAGTATGAGTCCAACTGGTACGAAAACGTTCCTGAGGTAGCCCAGAATATCGGGTACATCCGCGGCTGGGCCGAAGGAGCAGGATATTAGTAGGCCGGACAACTTGTCCGGCATGGAAAGCTGATGAACAGGGAAAGAACCGATTGGGAGCAAGATTCCCTACAGTGGGAAAACAGATAAAAATCATGCGCACGTTTACCATTTTTATAGTAACCTTTTTGATTGCAGCCTGCACAACCGAAGAGAGCTTTCGCACATTCGACCTCCAGGGCCATCGCGGCGCCCGAGGGTTGCTGCCTGAAAACACCATTCCAAGCTTTCTGATTGCCATAGATCACGGGGTAGACACGATCGAATTTGACCTGGTGGTTACCCAAGACCGGCAGATCCTAATCTCGCATGAACCCTGGTTTCATCATCACATTAGCACAAAACCTGATGGTACTCCTATAACTGAAGAAGAACAGCTTGAGTATAACATTTTTAAGATGACGTATGAGGAAACTCAGGAGTTTGATGTTGGTATCCGCGGCCATGTGAATTATCCCAACCAAGAACCGATGGAAGTGACAAAACCGCTCATGCGTGATGCCATCCGCGCGATTGAAGCGTATTCAGAAGAGATCGGCCACCCTCCTGTATGGTACAATATCGAAACCAAAAGCAACCCAAATCAGTACGGTGAATTTTATCCATACCCCGATGAGTATGCTGAACTGCTCTATGAAGAGTTGAAAATACTGCATCAAGAATTTGACCTGTTTGACAGAATCAACATTCAGTCCTTTGATCCTGCAACTCTGATCGAGTTTAGAAAACTGAACGACCAAATTGCCCAGGCGATTCTGGTCTCTACCGATGAACCGATTCAAACCTATCTCGACCGCCTCGGTTATACACCTGAAATCTGGAGCCCCAATTTTCGGTATGTAACTCCCGAAATAGTGGAAGAAGCCCATGACCGCGGCATGCAGGTGATACCGTGGACCATCAATACCGTGGATGAGATGAAGCGTCAGCTTGAAATGGGTGTGGACGGTATCATCACAGATTACCCGGATAGTGCTACAGTTCTGCGATGAATATCAGCTCACATTTTTTATAATATCGTTAACAGGACACGATCGACATACTCGCAACAACGTTTTGTGTACAATTCAAAAACCCGTTTGTTATCCTGCCCCAAAGTCAAATCAGTATTTTGAATAATGCAAACCTGAACATCATTATGCAATCCAGAAAAAAACAACTGATCAAATCCCTCAATCTTCAGCCTCATCCCGAGGGCGGCTATTTTTCAGAAACATACCGCAGTGAAGGAACGATCAAACAAAAAAGCAGAGAATTTCCTGATGGCCGCAACTTCAGCACAGCAATTTATTATCTGCTTGGCAGTGATGATATCTCCAAGTTTCATCGGATCAAATCGGATGAGGTGTGGCATCACTACGAGGGTTCTTCACTAACAATTCATGTGATTCTTCAAGACGGTTCATGCCAAAAACTACGGCTGGGCAAGGATTATGAAAAAAATCAGCAGCCTCAGCATGTGGTGCCTGCTGGTGCATGGTTTGGAGTTACCGTTGATCTGTCTGACAGTTTTGCCCTCTGCGGATGTACAGTATCCCCCGGGTTTGATTTTCAAGATTTCGAAATGGCAGAAAGAGGCTATCTTCTTCAGAAATATCCTGAACACCACGAAATCATCGAAAAGCTGACTATACCTCTTCAGCAAGAGAGTTGATTTATTTGCTTACGGGCTAAAGTAGAAGAATAGAGACACGAGCGAGAGGCTCGCGTTACCTTTATAAGTCTAGAGGTCACCTTTACTGGTTAACTGGACAGATTCCCGGAACATGAGACGATCATCAACATCACAGCTATCCAAAATATTGATTGCCAGTTCCTGAAAAATCTCATCTGTTTTCAAGAATCTGGTCATTCAGCAGATTACCCAGTGAAAACCAATTTCCTCCGGCTTGAAAGTCCGCTTCAAGGCCTATCTCTTTCAGCTTTTGAGATACTGTTATTCCACTGGAAATCAAGGAAAAGCTTTTAAGATTCAAATCGGGAAATGCGGTTTGAACACGAATGACAGAAGAACGATTGTGAAGAATGACAGAATCCGGTAACTCTTTATCAATCTCTTTCCGGTATTTTTTTAATTGCTCCTCGCCGATAGACACCCCCCGGCATACCTGAAATTCAGCAACAGCCATTTCCAGCTCCTGAAGCAGCCCAGGTACCTCCTCAGTTTTTTGATCGGTTGTGGGATAGAGTACATTGCCCTGCTGAGAGATTCGGAGAAGGAACTCCACTATGTCGATCCCCCTGGCATTTTCTACGGGCATTACAGCAGGGATTCCTTTGCTTTCCAGATAATTTGCAGTGGGGATATCTGCTGCAATATTCACTTTTTGCTGAACCCTCTTAAGCTCGTTCTCANCTTCCATCCAGCGGATAAAATAGCGNGCGTTTCGGANGTTTCCGTGAATCACAAACATAAACTCATCCAATTCCTCTTTTACCTGACGGCTCTCATCAGGAGAGGTTTCAAATCGGAAGTGTTCAAGTGGAATGTGCAGCAGGGGTAGGCCATTCTCTTTAACCATTTTTAAGAAAGGAGCAGAAAGCTCTTCGTTTGCAGTAAACAGTATTTTGTTAAAACTCATGTAAACTTCTGGTTTGATTAAACAGATTGTAGTCTTTCCGATAAAATTCCTTGAAAATTATCTGCAATTTTTTAAAAGCCATTAATTATAAGACAATTCAAAAAATATAACCCGCACCAAAGTATACACGATACGTTTCATTAGAGAAACCGATATCTCCCCTTACAAAAAAATCGGGATTAAAGAGAGACAATGCACCGCCCACTCCGTAAGTCTGGTTCCAGTCGGAAAAAACACTGGAATTATCAAGATTCGAAAATACACGGCCACTGTCCCAGAATGCCTGTGCTCCAAAACGAATTTTTTCATCAAACATTGAAAAGAGCCAGGTTCGCAATTCAACAATGTTCAGAAGCGAGCTATTACCTCGAAACCGGTGCAAATGATAACCACGCAGACCCAGTTGGGTACCGATAACAGCATAATCCCAAAAGGGTGCATCCCCGATGATATGTTCAGCTTCAAATTTATGTGCAAGCACTACATTTCCAAAAAGANGAAAAAAGTGCCGCATCTCCAAACTCAGATCAGAGTAGGAAAAATCATTGCTAAATACCGGAACAGTTGTATTAAATCCTGCCTGATAGCGCAATCCGCGTGTAGGCATAAATTCACTGTCACGGCTGTCCGCAACCAGACCTATTCCTACTTTCAGTACCCGGTTTTCTCCAAAACCGCCAGGTTGTTCTTCTTCAAAAAGTGATTCCTCACCCCTTACAACACCGTTTACATTCGAAAAAGAGGTCTTCAAAAATGAATCGAGCATACCCCGGTTGCCAAATTCCCCTACTTTCCTTCGTGCCTGATAACTGATATAAATTTCCCGGTTTTCATAATAGAAAAATCCGTCTTCGTATCGTTCATCTGAATAGACAGTTTCATTTCCGATTCCGAAATAATGCCCCCGGAGCTGCCGCTCTCCAATAAATTCGATCCGGCTGCGAATAGAACTGCCAAATGTTCGAATCCGCTCATATTCTGCGCTGGATAGAAGGGTTCCATTAGTTGAAAAAATCACATCAGCTTTGGCGTTACTCAAAAATGGAAAAACGTGAACACCGTAATTAATTCGCTGGATAAATCCACCGCCGAAGAGTCCCCAATCGGATGTGTATCCGGCAAGCGGAAATACCTGGTAATAACTTCCTACTCTCGGATCCGTCGAAAAACCACCTTCCGGTTCGGTTTCTGATGGGATCACCTGCCCGGTAAGTACAGCCGGGAAAAGTATGAATAGTAAAATCAGCACAAATTTCATTTCAGAGTGCTCCCTCTTCTTTGAGTAGTTCTAAGGTGTCAACAGCATGTCGAAAATGCGGAATCACGATACTGCCACCCACAATCAGCGCTACATTGAGTGCATCTACAATCTCCTCTTTGGTTGACCCTGTTTTGGCACACTGTTCCAGGTGGTAGTCAATACAATCGTTACAGCGCAGTACAGCCGATGCAACCAGCCCCAGTAATTCTTTTGTCTGTCCGGAAAGTGCGCCGTCTTTATAAGTATTTGTGTCGAGGTTAAAAAAACGTTTTACACCCAAATGCTCAAGCCCCATCACTTTATCGTTCATGATTTCCCGGTTTTTTCGAAATTGTTCAAGCCGGCTTGTTTTTAATGTCATAATCTGATTGATTTACGGGGATTGTTTTCTCATTTTCATACCAAAGGTAACAATTTCATCAATTGTTTAGCAGACGAAGATCATATAAACACAAACTCGTTGCCATGGGTGACAGCATGGCCCAGGGGTTCAAAAACGGAGGAATCTACCGAACCGACCTGAGCTTTCCTGCTCTGCTTGCGCGATCTATGGGTGAATCGGATAAATTCGACATCCCTTCCTTTTCGGCCCAGGCTGGTATTCCTATCAATATTGAGGTGCTTATCCGCGGCCTGGCCGAGAAATTCGGTGATGAAATTACCCTCTCTAACTCCATTTCGGTTGCATCAGATATGTACCGGACTCTAAGCCGAATCAAATCGTATTGGGAAGGCCACCTGAAAACATTGCAAGTGGATCAGCCTTCACCCTATCACAATCAGGCAATTTGGGGATTTTCCATCAGTGATACTATGCTTATTCACGACAGGTATTGCAGGGATTACATTACCGGAAACAAACCCAGCTACTCAGTGTTTAATGTACTGCCCGATCACGCCATGTACATTACTGCACGGCTTGTTTTGAACCCTTCCTTTGATGAGAAAAGAGAAGTTCATACGATGGTCGATAACGTAAATGGTATTCAGCAAGATGGCGGCATAGAAAACCTGATCGTTTGTATCGGTCACAATAACATTGTGGGAGCTGTAACCAAACTAAAGCTTGATTTTTCTGAAGAAAGTGATGTAAACACCTATTTTGCAAACAGAACCTGTACCGTTTTTCGACCGGAACATTTTCAGCGGGAGCTGAGGCTTCTCTATAAGAAAATTTCGGTTATGAATATTCGAAATGTTTTTGTTCCTACCATCCCTTATGTAACTATCCCTCCTGCCATTCGCGGTGTAAATGAAGATAGAAGCGAACCAACCGGGGGCTATTTTGATTATTACGCCCGGTTCTGGATATGGGATGAAGATTTTGATCCGGAAAAACACCCTCATCTCACCCGCAGCGATGCAATTTTGCTCGACCAGGTCGTAGATCAATATAACGAGATCATCCGAAAGCTGGCTTATGAATTTGGCTTTAATGTAGTGCCGGTTCATCGCTACGTTTCGGCAGCAGCAAGAAGGCGGCAGGGAAAATTGATCATCCAGCCATTTCCCGATGATTTTCTCTATGCACTCAAAAGCAATGAAAAAACGAACTATCTGCTGAATGAAAACGGCCAGCCAAGAATCTCAACAGACTACCTGCGGCTGGATGAGGAAACCGGAAAAATCGATCGCGGTGGCATCTTCAGTCTCGACGGACTTCATCCCTCCACAATCGGATACGGGCTAATCGCCAACATTTACAAAATGCACATGGAAAAACATGGAGTAAAATTTGAAAAACCTATCGATTGGAATTATGTGATCGAAAATGAGACACTCATCACTGATCCCCCTCCTCTTATGCACAATCTCCGATTGCTTCTTCGATTCCTGGCTATGAGCAGACAAGAACGTATTACTTTTTTCGGAAAAAACCTGCTGGAGGGCCTGCTCGAAACCTTCTCCTCAAGGCCGGAATTTTGAACAACAATCCCAATCAAAGTTCAAATAAAAGAGAGGATACAAATAAATACCAGGTTCACTTTTTCTTATTCTAAAAAGTGATTTACTTAAGTGAGCGAGTAATATCATTGGACAGGTGACGGGTGACGGGTGACGGGTGAGAGCAAGTTAAAACAGAACCAGATTTATTTTTTTCCGGAATAATTTATTCAACTTCTTTTTTGCATATTTAACCGATTGTTTAAAGTAATATGCAGTCTTATAATTTTGAAAAATGAGCGATCATTATTATGTTAATTCAATATTAAACATCTTAACCTTAATGTAAAGAAAATGGCTGACAAAAAATTAATTACAGTATTCGGAGCCACCGGCTCACAGGGTGGAGGACTTGCCAATGCAATTTTGGATGATAAAGATAGTGAGTTTTCAGTCCGTGTGGTTACAAGAGACCCATCATCGGATGCAGGAAACGCTCTTGCAGAAAAGGGCGCTGAAGTCGTAAAAGGAGATATAGACGATTTTGGGAGTATCAAAGAAGTTTTAAAGGATGCTTATGGAGCCTATTTCGTTACGTTTTTCTGGGATCACTTTTCACCTGATAAAGAGAAAGAGCAGGCAAAAAACCTGGCAAAAGCTTCGGCTGAGGAAGGCCTGCGCCATGTGATCTGGTCGTCACTTGAGGATACACGTATGTGGGTGGCGCTTGATGATGACCAGATCCCAACCCTTCAGGGTAAATATAAAGTGCCTCATTTCGATGCAAAAGGTGAATCTAACCAATATTTTATCGCTAATAGTGTCCCTGTCACCTTTTTACACGCCTCTTTTTACTGGGATAATATGATCCATTTTGGCCTTGGCCCTAAACGGGATGAAGACGGTAAGCTTGCTATCTCCTTTCCAATGGGAGATAAAAAAATGGCCGGGATTTCAGCCGATGATATCGGGAAATGTGCTTACGGCATATTCAAAAAGGGAAACAGCATGATTGCGAAAACTATTGGCGTAGCAGGCGAGCACATATCATGTTCAAACATGGCAAAAGCCCTTGGCGATGTACTGGGTGAACCTGTGGCCTATAATGAGATGACTCCTGACCAGTTCAGAGGCCTTGGGTTCCCCGGCTCAGACGATCTTGGTAACATGTTCCAGTTCTACCGCGATTTTGAAGAAGCTTGTAATTCCACACGGGATGTAACCCGTTCAAAAGAACTGAACCCGGAACTCAAATCGTTCAGAAAGTGGCTTGATGTGAATGCATCCAGGATTCCACTTGATGGCTAATATTGTGTCAAAAACAGAATGATGCAGAAATCTATAATGTTTTCTAATATTAAATCAAATATGAACTTTCGGTTGTAACCCGTCAGCACCCACCGGATCTGACAGCGTTTGATTATGTGCGAAAACGCCTTATATATGCTTTTCCTAAGTTACCGACGCTGAGCCGTGACTTTGACCTTGACACGACACTAACCCGCATTTCTCACCAAGAAATTTAGCTGTGGGCAATCCCGACGGCGGTCGGGAGAAAATGGTGGCGGAAACGTACCTGAGTACGTTGAG
>SL_3KL_010_SEDDRAFT_10005653_pt1 | contig 11198 bp, 6 predicted proteins | sample SodLakKL_010_SED_2_FD_10381 | JGI IMG/M metagenome (IMG submission 10381)
TCGGCCATCCAGTATCGTCAGTCGCAACTGCGGTTCGAACAACTTCAAACGCGCCTGCAACTGGAAAACGAGCGAATCGAACGTTTACATGCCTCGAATCGTGCCCGGCTGGCGGCCGAGGACGCGCGCGTCGAGCAGGCTCGCCGTCTGATTCGACGTCGCCAGGAACAGGTCGACGGGCTTCGGATCGTCGCCGGCATGAAGGGCGTGCTGCAGGAGATTGCCGTCGAGCCGGGGCAGCAGGTCAGTCTGGGCGGCAACGTGGCGCGCGTGGCCCAGCCCGAAGCCTTGATTGCCGAATTGCGCATCGCCGAAACCCAGGCACGCGAGATCCAGCTTGGTCAGTCAGTGCGTGTGGATACGCGCAACGGCATCGTCCCCGGCAGCGTCCTGCGCATTGACCCGGCCGTGCACAACGGCACGGTGCAGGTCGACGTGGAGTTGACCGGTGAATTGCCCGCCGGTGCCCGACCTGATTTGTCCGTGGACGGCACCATCGAACTCGAGCACCTGGAAGATGTACTGCATATCGGGCGGCCGGCTGCCGGTCAGCCCGAAGGGCGAGCGACGTTGTACCGCCTGGTCGACGACCGGGTTGCCGAACGCCTCACTGTCGAACTTGGCCGTGCTTCGGTCGGGCGGATCGAAATCCGTTCCGGGCTGGCCGAAGGCGACCGGGTGATCCTGTCCGACATGTCGCAGTGGTCGGACCATGAGCGAGTGGCGTTGAAATGATTGCTGACGAGGCACGATACCGATACCGATATCGATACGAACCCTGAACCCTGAACCCTGAGAAGACCATGACCAACCTGATTGAAATGACCGATATCCGCAAGGTGTTCTACGCCGATGAAGTCGAAACGCATGCGCTTGGCGGGATTCACCTGAACATTGAACACGGCGAGTACGTCTCGATCTCCGGACCGTCCGGCTGCGGCAAGTCGACACTGCTTTCCCTGATCGGGCTGCTCGATACGCCCACGGACGGCCATTACCGACTCAACGGCGTGGGCGTCGACGACATCAATGCCGTCCAGCGGGCAAAGATTCGCAACCGGGAAATCGGATTCATCTTCCAGGCGTTCAACCTGATCGGCGATTTGAATGTCATCGAGAACGTCGAGCTGCCATTGACTTACCGCAATGGTGTTGGCAAGGCCGAACGGCGCGAACGCGCGATGGAAGCGCTGGACCGGGTCGGCATGGCCCATCGCATTCGGCATTTTCCCTCGCAGCTCTCCGGCGGGCAGCAGCAGCGAGTCGCGGTGGCGCGCGCACTGGTCGGCCAGCCGTCGGTGCTGCTGGCCGACGAGCCGACCGGGAATCTGGACTCGAAGAATGGCGAGGCAGTCATGGCACTGCTCGCCGAGCTGCATGCCGGGGGTGCCACCATCTGCATGGTGACCCACGATCCGCGCTATGCCGATTTTGCCGATCGCCAGGTGTTCATGTTCGACGGCCGGATCGTCGATGAGGAAACGCTCAACAAGTTGCGGCGCGATGAGGAGCAGCGCCTGGAAGAACAGATCCTTCAGGCCAGAGCGAGACGCGAGGCGACGAGTGATGCCATTCAACAACGGCACAGCCGGTAGGGGAAGGTCATGAATCACCTGCTCGAAGACCTCCGTCAGGCAGGGCGGACACTGGCGGCCACGCCAGTGGTCACGGCGCTGGCGGTCGTGACGCTGGGGCTGGGGATGGGCGCCACCCTGGCGATCTTCACGGTGCTGCACGGGGTGGTGCTGGCGCCGATGCCCTATCCCGATGCCGATCGTCTGGTTCGGATCCAGTCGCCCGTGCCGGGCCTGGAAGACGGTGCCGTATGGAATGTTTCGTCTGCCCAGTATTTCTATTTGCAGGAGCACTCCGATGCGCTGCAGACTGTTGGTGTCTGGCAGGTCAATGGCAGGAACGTGCGCACCAACGAACATGCCGGACGTGCGGTGGCTGCCATCGTTTCACACCAGATTCCGGATCTGATTGGTGCAAGGGCTTTGCATGGACGCCTGATCGATCGCAACGATGACAGGCCGGATGCAGCGCCCGTCGTGATGCTGTCGCATGAGTACTGGCGCCAGGAGTACGGCTCGAATGTTTCGGTCATCGGGCGAAATCTGGAAATCGATGGGCAGGCATATGAAGTCATCGGCGTGATGGCGCCCGCCATTCGTCTGCCGGGTGAGGCCGGTGCACCGCCGCAGATGGAGACCCCGGACCTGTGGATCACGCAACGGCTGAATCCGACCGGACCGTTTGCCAATTCGCATGTGTTCATGGCCATGGGTCGATTGGCCCCGGGCGCCAACCTGGGCAGTGCCGAATCGGAGCTCCGGGAGTTGACTGCTCGACTGCCCGAAGCGTTCCCGAATGTCTATGGCGACGACTTCGTCAGCCGATTCGGCTTCCAGACCCGTCCCACCACGCTCAAAAGCGTTCATGTCGGTGAGATGGCGCAGCACTTGTGGCTGCTGTTTGCCGCGGTGGGATTGGTGTTGCTGGTGGCACTGGCCAACGTGGTCAACCTGTTCCTGGCCCGGGTCGAAGCCAGGCGTCATGAACTGGTGATTCGCGCTGCCCTGGGCGCGAGTTTGTGGAAACTGGGATGGCATGTACTGTTGCAAAGCATGATGCTGGCCGGTGCCGGTGCCGTGCTGGCCGTGTTCGCTGCATTCCTGGGGGTGCGCATGCTGATGTTGCATGTGCCTGATGTGTTCCCGCGTGCGGAGAACATCGGGCTCGATGCAATCGTGATTGGCTTTGCACTGATCGTTGCATTGACTATCGGTGTGCTGCTGGCCGTGCTGGTCGTGTGGCGCCTGCGACGTGCCGCGGTCAGACCGGTGGCCGGAGACGAGAGCCTGCGTTCCACCGCCAGTGGCGAACGGCAACGAATGCGCTTCGGCCTGGTTGCCAGCCAGGTTGCGATTGCACTGGTGCTGCTGGTCGCCGCTGGCATGTTGCTGCAAAGCTTCAGCCGGTTGCAGGGTATAGACCCGGGCTTTACGCCCGACAATGTGTTTCAAATGCAACTTCACCTGCCGCGTGAGCGCTATCGCGAGCACCCGGATGTCTGGCAGTTCTACAGTGAGTTGCTGGAACGGGTCGAGGTCTTGCCCGAGGTGCTCTCGGCCGGGGCTGGCAATCCGCTGCCGCTGTCGGGGGGGTACGGGTGCTGGGCACAGGGTTTCGAGGACGCCGCGGTCGATCAGCGCATGCGCGAGCGTGGCCAGACCGCCTGCGGCGATGTTGTCGTAACCGCGCCCGGCTACTTCGAGACACTGGACGTCCCCGTGGTCGCCGGTCGCGTGTTCACCCGCGCTGATCTCGATCATCCCGACACCGGAGCGGTTGTGGTCAGTCAGGCTTTCGCCGATCGCTTCTGGCCCGACGAGGACCCGCTCGGCAAGGGTGTTCGGCCACTGGCCGCGCCGGGTGAGACGCCCCGCTATTATCGTGTCGTCGGCGTTGTCGGCGACCTGCCGGCCAGCTCGCTGGAGGGGGCGTCGGCCACGGCGGTGTACTACCCGATCATCCCTGTACCGGGAGAAGGCTTCCCGATCTCTCCGTCGCTGCACCTTAACCTGTTGGTCAAGACTGCCGGTCACGACCTGCCGGGCCTGGCTGCGACCATTCGGAATCTGGTTCGGGAACAGGACCCGTCGGTGGCTGTGGATCCGATGGGAAGCATGAACGAACTCGTGGCCCGCTCGACCCGCCACACGGGCTTCAGCATGCGCCTGTTCGCCATCGCTGCACTGATTGTGCTGTTCCTGGCCGCGGCCGGTCTCTACGGCGTGATCTCTTATCTGGTGGCACGGCGAACTCACGAGACCGGCATTCGGCTGGCCCTGGGCGCGGCTGGCGAGAACGTGCAATGGCTGGTGCTGGCCGGGTCGCTGAAGATGGTTGGTGCCGGTCTGGCGGTCGGCGCCGTGGCATCCGTGGCGCTGGCCCGTGTGATCCATGGCATGTTTTATGACATCCGGCCGGCCGATCCGCTGATCTACCTGCTCGCCGCGGCGGTACTGGCGGGCGTGGCCGTACTGGCCAGTTATCTCCCTGCCCGAAAGGCCGCTCGGACCGAACCCATCGAGGCGCTGCGGCATGAGTAAGTCACCTGCATTGGCGTTCAGTCCCGCCGCAGAGACGATTGCCGCATGGCGCCGACTGGTGCGCACACCCGGATTTTCCCTCGGCGTGATCGCGCTGCTCGCGGTCAGCATTGGCACCATGGCGGCGATCGCGACGGCCGGATTCAGTCTGTTTGCGCAGCCCTTGCCCTATCACCAGCCCGACCGGCTGGTGACCTTGAGTGTGTTCTCGAATCGTTTCGGAGCGCACATGGGCTTGTCCGCGGCACTGGTCGATGAGCTCAATTCATCCGGGGAATTCGGTCACATCGGCATCGTCGATCAGGCCTTCGATCTCGAACTGGAATCCGGCGAGAGACTGCGTGCCGGAAGGATTGACCAGCACGCGCTTGAGGTGCTTGGTCTGGCGCCGGTCGCCGGACGCCTGTTCACCGGTGACGATGTACGGCCCGGTGCCGAAGCGGTTGCCCTGGTGAGTGAAGACGTGGCACGGAACCATTTCGGTTCCATCGATGGCGCCATTGGCGCGCTGCTGCACACACAAACCGATCGCTTGCGAATCGTCGGCATCGTGCCGAGGGCATTCGCGATGCCGGAAAGTGACGTGGGTCTGTGGGTGCCCATGGAGCTGGGGCCGGAGCAAATCGGTCCCGAGGCGAAGGCCAGGTTCGGCGATCTGATCGTTATCGCGCGCATGCGCAGCGAAGAGACGCCTGAAACCATGGCACAACGATTGCGTAGTCGTCTCGACGACGACCCGCGCGTGGCCAATACCGCCGAGATGCTGGAGGCCGACTATCGGGTCCGGCCGTTGCGCGAACTGTGGTCCGAAGGCGAGGGTCAGGTGTTGATGGTGCTCGGTCTCGCCGTCGGCCTGGTCTTGATCGCTTCGGTATTCAACGTGGCCGGGTTGTGGATGGCGCGCTGGTTCGGGCGCAGTCATGAACTGGCCATTCGCTCGGCTCTTGGCGGGGGGCGGCGCCTGGTCCTGATCGGTGCCGGCATCGAGTACCTGCTGCTTGCGTTGCCAGCCGCGATTCTGGCTTTTCCGGTCGCCGTGATCGGGATTGAATTCCTGTACAAGTTGGGGGTGCTCGATGACTACGGTCCTTTGACCGCGACTCCGGGGATGATGACGGCGCTGATCGCGATCGGGGTCGTGACTGTTGCAGCCGTTCCGGTGCTGCTGTCGCTGGCCTGGCAAGTGCGCGGCATTGGCGCATCCGCGGCCGGTTTTCTCAGCAGCGGTGGCACGGCAAGGCAGGTGCACGGCGCGCGCTTGCGCCACTGGCTGACAGTCGGCCAGATCGGCGTCGCGTTCAGCCTGCTGCTGGTGCTTGGCCTGCTGCTTTCGAGCTGGAACAACCTGCTCAACGAAGATGTCGGCTTTGACCGTAACCGTCTGCTGGCATTGCATGTCAACTCGGATGGCCAGGGGCCTCCGGAATCCGATGCACGCGTGGCCGCGCTGGCCGAGGCCCTTGCGGGATTGCCGGGGGTCGAGGGGGTCAGCTGGTCCAGCATTGTTCCGTTCGGCCGGATGGAGACCTTGTCGTCGGTTTCACTCGATGGCAGCGGTGGTGAGCAGGTGCCGACGCGGCCACGTTCGGTGGGTCCGGATTTCTTCGCTGTTGCCGGAATTGAACTACTGCAGGGGCGGGAGTTCGGCCCGCCCGATGAGACAGGGGAGACTCAGAATGCCATTGTCGACGAACTTTTCGCAAACCGGTATCTGGGCGGTGACGCGCCGGGCAAGACCTTCGGTCTGGCCTCCGGGCCGGAGAGCTTTACGCCGGTAACCATTATCGGTGTGGTTGAGCCGGTACGGCATATGTCGCCGGACGAGGACGTCAAGACGCCGACGGTGTACACGTACTCGCATGATCCCGTGTCGCAGACCCAGTTGCTGTTGCGCACCGCGATTGCACCCGATGCGCTCATCGACAGCGTGCGTCAGGAGGCGATCGATGCACTGGGTGCCGAGCGGATCGGATTCGTGGCCAGCCTCGGGTCGCTGGTCAGGCGCACAGTGCGTGATCGCGAACCGCAGATTCTGTTGATGAGCGTGTTTGGCGGTTTTGCGCTGGTGCTGGTGTTCTCCGGGCTGTATGCGCTGCAGAGCTACCAGGTGGCCGCAAGAACGTCGGAGTTCGGGCTGCGCAAGGCGATGGGCGCGTCGGGACGCCACTTGCTCGCTCAGGTGCTCGGACGCGCACTGCTGATGCTCGTGCCGGGCTTGATGCTGGGCGTGGCCGGTGGCTGGCTCGGCGCACGCCTGGTCGCCGATCGGCTGTACGGGGTCTCTCGCAATGATCCGTTGCTGTGGAGCAGTGTCGCGCTGGCGATCGGCATCGTGATCGCCGTCGCGGCATTGGTTCCGGCGCTGCGTGCGGCGCGGGTCGCGCCGATGGCGGCACTGCGTCATGAATGACTTTAGCGTGTATCGTTAGTACCGGCATGCAATATCGTTTCGACATCAAAACCACACCGATGGCCGGCACTGAACTCGATATCGACCGCGGAATCCTGCCGGATAAGGCGGCTGCACCGAGGCCGGCCGAATGAGTCGATCTCGAGAGCGGGTGGATACTGTCCTGGTCGTCGACGATCAGGCCGATGTGCGTCAGGCAGTTTCGCTGCTGCTGGCCGATGAAGGCTACCAGGTGATCGATGCGGCTGATCCGCAACAGGCACTCGCGTTGTTGCGGGAGCAGCCGGTCGCGCTGGTTCTGTTCGACATGAATTACAGCCGGGATACGACCTCCGGGCGCGAGGGTCTGGAATTGCTGGCCGCCGTGCGCGAGCTGGATGAAAACCGGCCGCTGGTCGCCATGACCGCCTGGGGCTCGATCGATCTGGCTGTGCAGGCCCTCCAGCAGGGAGCGGCAGATTTTCTCGAAAAACCCTGGGACAACAATCGCCTGTTGACCATAATCCGGACGCAGATCGAGCGTTCGAAAGCACTCGACCGCGCGCGTCGCGTCGGCCAGGCAGCCGAACTCGAGCGAGCCGACAAGGCACCGGGCGGCATCGTGGCCGCGGCCGGGGCGATGCGCAAACTGCTCGATATGGCACGTCGCGTGGCGGCCTCGGATGCGCCCATTCTGATCACCGGGGAAAACGGTGTCGGCAAGGGACTGCTTGCCGAGCAGATTCATCGCTGGTCGCCGGTGGCCGACGAGGTGTTCGTTGCGGTCAACATGGGCGCGATCGCCGAGTCGCTGTTCGAAGCCGAGATGTTCGGCCACGCCAGGGGCGCGTTTACCGATGCTCGCGAAGCACGTGCCGGGCGCTTCGAGCTGGCTGACGGCGGAACGCTGTTTCTCGACGAGGTCGGCAATCTGCCAGCTGCACAGCAGGGCAAGTTGCTGCGCGTTCTCGAATCCGGCGAGTTCGAGCGCATCGGGGAGACGCAGACCCGCCGATCCCGCGTGCGCCTTGTCGCGGCCACCAACGCCGATCTTCGGGCCATGGTCGAGGCCGGTGAGTTCCGGCGCGATCTGTATTTCCGACTCAATACCATCGAGCTTCGTATACCGGCTCTGCGCGAACGGCCCGCGGATATCCAGCCGCTGGCCGAGCGATTTCTCGGTATCCAGAATCGCAAATACGGTCGTTCGCTGGAGTTTTCGCCAGCGGCCCTGGCGGCACTTCGCGACCACGACTGGCCGGGCAATGTGCGTGAGTTGGCGCACGCGGTCGAGCGCGCGGTGCTCCTGGCCGGCGATCTGGCCATCGAACCGGAGCATTTGATGCTGACCGAACCCTCGCCCGCATCGGCTGGCGATCGGCCCGTCGTGCCGCTCGAAGAACTGGAGCGCGAGACGATCGAACACGCGCTGGCCCACTTCGAAGGCGATGTTCTGCACGCTGCCGAGGCGCTGGGACTCAGTCGCAGCGCTCTCTACCGCAGGCTGGAAAAGTACGGCCTCAAGGGAACATCGGGCGGATGAGGCCGACGCTGCGACAGCGCGTCTTTCTCGCGCTGGTAGCCGGCGTGTTACTGGCCGTTGCCTTGCTGGGGCTGATCGGGGTGGCCTGGTACTGGCTGGAGATGCATCCGGGCTGGCTGATTGCGGCTACGCTGGCGACATCGGCACTGCTGGTCGGCATCCAGGCCCGCCTGACCCGGTGGTCTCTGCGACCGCTGGCCGGCGCGTCCACCGTGGTCGAGGCTTTGCGCGACGGCGATTACAGCCTGCGTTTGCGAGAATCAAAACTGCTTGGGCTGGACGAACTGGCCCATTCGATCAATCTGCTGGCCGAGTCACTGCGCGCCGATGCACTCAGCAAGCGCGAGTCCGGATTGCTGCTTGGCAAGATTCTCGATGAGATCGATCTGCCGGTACTGGCTTTTCGCGACGACGGCGTGCTGACGCTGAGCAATCCGGCTGCCCGTCAACTGATCGGTCTTCGATTACACGACGGCATTGACGCTGAAGCGCTGGGCTTGCAGTTCCTGCTCGACGACGAGCTCGCCGAAAGTGTTCGCCTGGTGCTGCCCGGCGGCAGCGGCCGATTCCTCGTGCGCCGGCGACATTTCCGGCTTGGTGGAGTGGCACACCGGCTGCTGGTGCTGGCCGAGGTGGGCAGTGTGTTGTCCAGCGAACGCAACGAAGCCTGGCAGGGTCTGGTCCGCGTCATGAGCCATGAAATCAACAACAGCTTGAGCCCCATCAAGTCCATGGCCGATACCTGGCGAGCCCGGGTCGCCCGGGCCGATGCCGATATCGATACCGGCGCACTCGCCGACAGTCTTGACCTGATCGCCCGGCGCGCCGCGTCCCTGAGTCGTTTTGTCGGTCTTTATGCCGGGCTGGCCAAGCTGCCCGAGCCGGATCGCGGCCCGGTCGCGATTGATCAACTGGTCGCCAAGGTTGCGGCGCTGGAAACGCGCACTCCGGTCGAGCTGGACGGGCCGCCATGCCGTTTCAGTGCCGATGCGGATCAACTCGAGCAAGCGCTGATCAACCTGGTCCGAAATGCCGTCGAGGCCTGCTCCGGAGCTGACCAGCCGATGGTGGCGCTCAGCTGGCGAATTCGATCCGACGAGCTCGAAATCCAGATCATCGACAATGGACCAGGCCCGCCGGAAAGCGCCAATCTGTTCGTACCGTTTTTCACCACCAAACCGGGCGGCAGCGGTATCGGACTGGCGCTGGTCCGGCGCATCGCCGAGCTGCACGGCGGCGGGCTGGAGCTGCTGGCACGTGAGGATGGCAGCAGTGGCGCGTTGGCGCGCCTGTGGCTGGGGCCGAATGCAGGCCAGTAGCCCCTCGAATGAGCCGGAGTGTCTGGCGGCCCGGATTGAACAGGCACGCGATGATTCCGGCCTCACAACGTCGCGTGAGTCAGGGAATTGACCAAACCGGGTGGAAATATTTGCATGAGTTCATATGCGGGATACCTGATTAAGAGTTAGTCTGTACATGTGTTGGGCTACGCGGGTGCCCGGGTGACGAGTTGCATGGACAGCCAGCTCCCGACCCGACGATCATTGAAGTTGGCACGGACACAGGCGGCATGTTCATGGACATTGCAGCAATAAAGCTTTCGCAAGCCTCCGAGACCCCGGCGCTCGGCGCACCCGGCTGCGCCAGATCAGGCGCGAGTGCAGGCGATCGGTGAGCGGCCCGCTGGCAGCAAGCCTGGCGCTGGCGGCACTGGCGGTGTTGCTGTCCGGGATTCTGCTGCTGGCCGGGCGCTTTCTGCGTGTTGATGAAGACAAGCGCCTGGAAAAGCTGGTTTCGCTGCTGCCGGGAATCAATTGCGGCGCCTGCGGCCAGCCCGGGTGCCGGTCTTTTGCTCAAGCCTTGTTGAGCGGCGAGGCGGTGCCGGCCGCCTGTTCGGTCAGTTCCGAGCAAGCCCGGCAGCGCATTGCCGATTTTCTCGGCGTTGCCGTCGGCGAGGCCGAACGCCGCGTGGCGCGGCTGGCCTGCGCGGGTGATCGCAACACGGCGCGTTTTCTGGCCGACTACGAGGGCGAGCCGAGCTGTGCGGCCGCGAGTGTGGTCGACGATGGCGGCAAGGCCTGCGCCTGGGGTTGCCTGGGGCTGGGGGATTGCGAGCGCTCCTGCGATTTCGACGCCATTGATATGAGCCCGTCCGGTCTGCCCGTAGTCAACGAGGCCAACTGCACGGCCTGCGGTGACTGCGTGCGCGCCTGCCCGAAGGATCTTTTCAGCATCGTTCCCGAACAGCAGCCGCTTTGGGTCGCCTGCAACAACCCGCTGGAAGGCAATGACCTGCTTGAGACCTGCAAGGTCGCCTGTACCGCCTGCGAGCGCTGCGTCCGCGATGCACCCGACTGGCTCACCCTCAAGCGCAATCTGCCGGTGCCGATCGAAGGCGCCAGGGGCACGCCGCCGCGCAAGGCCATCGACCGTTGTCCGACCGGCGCCATCGTCTGGATGGAGAACGGCCGGGCTCATCTCGGCGCCAGCGCCCGTCTGCCACTCGTGCTTCGATCGTCACGACAAACCGTGCATCAATGAACCCCAGGACATCATCATGAAACAAGCGCCCCGCAGCCAGCCCGAAACTCAAGCCCGGTATCCAGGCCGGCGTGCCGCGATGGACGGCAACAGCGCCGTGGTCTCGGTGGAGAGCGATGCCAGCGATGCCGCCGGCGCCTACCCGATCACGCCGTCGACCCAGATGGGCGAGGGCTGGGCCGAGGCGGCCGCCGCCGGTTACCGCAACATTGCCGGCCGGCCATTGATCTTCATCGAACCCGAGGGCGAGCATGCCGCCGCTGCCGTCACCGCGGGCCTGGCCATGACCGGGTTGCGTTCGGCCAACTTCTCCTCGGGCCAGGGCGTGGCCTACATGCACGAGTCGCTCTACCCGGCGGTGGGCAAGCGCCTGACCTACGTGCTCAACATGGGCTGCCGGGCGATGACCAAGGCCACGCTCAATGTCCATGCCGGTCATGACGACTACCACTGCGTCGACGACACCGGTTTCTTCCAGGTCTTTGCCCGTGATGCCCAGGCCGCGGCCGACCTCAACCTGATCGCCCATCGCCTGGCCGAACTGGCGCTCAACCCCGGCATCGTCGCCCAGGACGGTTTCCTGACCACCCACCTGATCGAGTCGCTGATG
>SL_3KL_010_SEDDRAFT_10005654_pt1 | contig 11197 bp, 10 predicted proteins | sample SodLakKL_010_SED_2_FD_10381 | JGI IMG/M metagenome (IMG submission 10381)
TCATAGTTTACTCCGTTTTAGTATTGATGTATGACCTGTATTTCTCTATTTCACGCTTCGACCAGATGCCGGGAATTTCATGTTTGCACTTCGGACAATGTCCGTCGACAAGGCGATTTTTTAGTACCCGAAAACCATACCGTTCAATAACAGCAGTATTGCATTCCGGACAATAGGTATGTTCATACCGGTCAACCATACCAGGTGCGTTACCGGCAAATACATAGCGTAAGCCTTCCTCATAACCTATCTCTGCAGCACGTATCACACGCTGGACCGGTGTTGAATGACGATCCATCATTTTATAATCAGAATGGAACGCCGTGACGTGCCACGGTATATCCTTCGAAACGGAGGCGACAAACCTGGCACAATCGCGAAGCTCCTCATCACTGTCATTAAAGCCGGGTACAACAAGCGTCACAACTTCAACCCAGAACGATCGCTCGTATGTCATCTTAATGGTATCGAGTACGTGCTGTAACTTACCACCCAGTTTGCGGTAATTTTTATCGTCAAATCCTTTGAGATCGATTTTAAACAAATCTACATAAGGACGAATATAATCGAGCACCTCAGGTGTTCCATTCCCGTTGGATACATACGATCCAATCAGTCCGTGTTGCTGTCCGATCCGCATGATCTCAACTGCCCATTCGCTCGTAATAAGGGGCTCATTATAGGTACTGGTAATGACCGGTGCGTTGTGTTCTTCGGCAAGCTTAACAAGCCGTTGTGCACTCACATATTCCGGTGGGGAAAGGGCATTGGGATCCCGCAATGCCTGCGATGTTATCCAGTTCTGGCAATATGAACAATGATAGTCACATCCCAGCATACCGAAGCTGAGCGCGAGAGAACCCGGGAAGGCATGATAGAATGGTTTCTTCTCGATCGGATCAACTGCTAATGACCCGACATAACCGCTCGGTACCATAAGTTTGCCATCGGTATTGAACCGTATCTTGCACACCCCCTGCCTTCCTTCTGGTATAACACAGCGATGTCCGCAGGCATAACACAGCACCCGGTCGCGGTCGAGCTTATTGTAAAGCTCTCCTTCCTTCGTATTCTCTGTCAGGATGTCCTGTAATGTTTGCTGTTCGCTCATAACAATCTTATGGAACCCAGATGGATTTAGCCTTTAGTAACTCTGTATCTCCCGAGAATTGTAACTCGGTTGTTGAAGCAGTATAAAAGAATAATCCTTTATAAGATGTAAGATAATAAATTTTCTTTGAAAGAAAACCACCCTTGGCAAATATTACAAGGGCGTCTTTCTTTTTCGCAACAATTTGCCGAAAAAATTCAGGTTCAATGTGTACAATCGCCCCCGATGCTTTTCTTGCTTGTGCGGCTGCCGCGGCAGCAGCCGCAGCACCGGTTGCTGCAGTAGCACCTGGATTTGCCATCGTTTTCTCCGTATTAATGTAACAAATTTGGTATTTTGTTAGTTTTCAATATTCCGTTTTACATACCTTCGCAATCTTCTCATATTCATCACATCCTCCTCCATATCGGCACCCTTTGGGGTTTCAAGAATTTTGGGAATGTCCTTGAAACGTTTGTCGTTCATTATGAGCGAAAATCCGTTGTCCCCGATTTTTCCCTTACCAATATGCTCATGGCGGTCAATCCGTGAGCCAAGTGCTCCTTTTGAATCGTTGAGGTGGATAACCAGTAACCGTTTCAATCCTATTATATCGTCAAATTCCCGGAACGTTTGCTCATATCCTTTCTCAGTAGCAATATCATACCCGGCTGCAAATAGATGGCAGGTATCAACACAAACACCCATCCGGCGTTTGTTATCGACCATATCAATCAGTTTCCGAATTTGTTCAAAACGATAACCGAGATTCGAACCCTGTCCGGCTGTAACCTCAACTACCGACTTCACGCGATATCCTTTCGTTTGCTCGTGAAGAATGTTTAAAGACTCTGCAATTTTTTTCAATCCTGTATCCTCACCCTGTCCGACGTGCGAGCCCGGGTGAAATACAAAAGACGGGATCCCCAGGAGCCGGCATCGTTCAACTTCATCGAGAAATGATTCACGGGATTTTTTAAGCGTTGTTTTGTTCGCCGCACATAGATTAATGAGATATGATGAATGTACAACGACCGGTTTGATGTTTGTTTTCTTGGCTTCCTTTTTGTAGTTTACAACATCAGCATCGGTCAGCGGTTTCCCTTTCCACTGATTATTGTTTTTCGAAAATATCTGCATAGTTGTACAGCCTATTTGATTGCCGCGTTCAAATGCGGTATGAACGCCGCCGTTGATTGACATGTGAGCACCGAGAAGCATGGATGGACTTTCTATTTTTTATTGACTATTGAATATTGTTTATTGTTATTAGTTAATAGTAGCTTTGCCTCATGTTTAAGATACCAATTCAGATTGTAGTAAAAGTCACCGGTAAAAAACCATTAACAATTAACTATTCATCAGTATAGTACACAGTTTAATAGACTAATTCAACCTTCATCATAGAAAACAATCAATATGATAAAAAAGAAAACACGAATTGTTGCGGGAATTATGTCGGGGACATCGGTTGACGGTATCGATTGTGTTATTATGCAAATCCGGAGAAAGGAAAATGGTATCGCCTGGAAATTGCTCACACACGTTCAAAAGAAATTTCCCACTGACGTAGCCGATGCCGTTCTACGTAACTCGGATCCTTCCGCCTCGCGTGTCGATGAAATAAACGATATAAATCAGGCTCTTTCATATTACTATGCCGAGACGATCAAACGTGCAGCCTCGAAAGCAGCGAAGAAAATCGACCTTATCGGATGCCATGGCCAAACCATCTACCATCGCCCCCAAAAAGAACGAAGATATGGGAAACGGTTCGGCGCAACATTACAGATCGGTGATCCATCCACACTTGCAATTTTAACCGGCATACCGGTTGTCGGTAATTTCCGTGCCGCAGATGTAGCAGCCGGCGGAGAGGGTGCTCCTCTTGTTCCGTATGCCGATTATCTGCTCTTTAACAATAGAAAGAAATCCAGGTTACTGCTAAACATTGGCGGAATTGCAAACTTTACTTATCTCCAACAAAATGCAAAACCGGCCGATGTAATCGCCTTTGATACCGGACCGGGGAATATGGGAATCGATGCACTGGTTAAAGAATATTTCGATAAACAATACGATCGTAACGGTGCTATTGCGCGAAAAGGAAGGGTACATGAATCGTTGTTCATGAAACTTATACAACATCCGTACCTGCAGCGCAAACCACCCAAATCGACAGGCCGTGAAGAGTTTGGTAAAACATTTCTGAAAAAACTCAAACAATATATTCCATCCGGTTGTTCGAAAGAGGATATTATTACAACTGTGACAGAATTTACTGCCTGGTCGATCTTTTATTCCTTTTCTGAACATATAACAAAAAAGATAAACGTCGATGAGATTATTGTAAGCGGCGGCGGCGCAAAAAATAAATTCATCCTGGAAGCTCTTGAAGACTATTTTGTAGCATCTACTGTAATGACAAGCAAAGAAGTTGGATTACCCCCGGAGACAAAAGAGGCGGCATCTTTTGCAGTTCTTGCAAACGAAACCATAGACCGGAAACCGGGAAATCTGCCATCGGTGACAGGGGCTTCACATCGCGTTCCGCTTGGTACCATTGCTATACCAAATTAGAGTGGAAAAACAATCAGCATTTTAGTAATTTATATTCGTTATGATCGAACGTTGCCTTATAGGACTGCTGCTTACTCTCCTGGTTGGGGTGCCGGGTGAAGCGCAGCAGATTCTGAGAAATAAAATCCAGAATCCGTCGTTTGAATACTCCGGTCAGGATACAATCAGAGAACGCCCCGACGAATCCTGGTCTTTTAAATCCGATAACGAAAATGTGATCGGCCGGGTTACTAGAAGCAGGGCAATCGATGGCTTCAGATCGTTTTTAATCAGAGCCGAAGAACACCGCGGATTTCTCGAAAGTGATCCGTTTGAAGTTGATCGTTACGAACGGTACATGCTAAGTTTTGGAGTATGCGGCAATGGTATAATCGTTCCTGAAGTCCGTTGGTGGCGTGAACAAGATGATTCTCTTGCACTTTTAGAAAGTCAGTATCTTTCTACAGTATCAACAAGTGACGATTGGAGTGTACCGCAATATGAGGTAACCGCTCCTCGCCGTGCAACATCGGCATCCGTACGTTTTACTGTTTCAAAAGGGTATGTGTGGATTGACGATGTACGATTCAGGTAATACTTTATGAAATCAAAATTTTATTTACTACTTATTACACTTCTGTGCCTGCCAACCGCATTGCATTCACAATCGGATACAGGCAGCAGTTTCGTTAGCACTCCATCGATGTATGCAATACACAGTGTAAAAATCGACCCGATGCCGGTTGAAAAAGAATTTACCCGTTTCAGTTTTAGCACACATCCCCTTGCCAGACCAATGTTACCAGACGGCTGGCAGATGTCGGACCACGTGAAAAACTTTCACCTGCAAAATACACCCAACCCATCGCGTGTAGCGTTTCTTGGCGGACTGACATTGTCAACCGGTTTATTGATCAATCATCAAATGCGCAATGCGTGGTGGAGCGGCGATCGGGGTCCATTTCACTATCGTGAGGCATTCGATTATGCCCGTAATATAGATAAACTGGGTCACGTATACGGCGGATATCTCGCGAGTTTTATATTTTCCCGGATGACAAACTGGACAGGCATCAATGAATCACGTTCAGTATGGTACGGTGCATCTCTTGGTTTATTATTTCAACTATATATTGAGGTGCAGGATGGGTACTCAAAGCGATGGGGATTCGAACGATGGGACGCAATTGGCGATCTGATGGGATCAGCACTGTTTGTTGCCCGATATTACTTCGAACCATTACAATACTTTCAGATGAAATTCAGTTATCTTCCGTCAGAACGACTGGATGATCGAGGAGGCAGAAGCGATGCCGCATGGGCTGAAAACTGGATTGACGATTATGAAGGACACACCTACTGGGTATCGTTCCGGGCCGGACAATTTGCTCACGATCATTTCGATGCACCGGGCTGGATGCGTTTCTTCAACATAGCCGGGGGCTGGTCGTTAGGACCGATGCGAGAGCATACCGAATTTTATCTCGGTCTCGATTGGAACTTTGAGGCACTACCCGGAAGAAGCTGGCTGTTACGCAGATTGTGGGAAGGGCTTGATCATATCAGATTTCCTGCTCCTGCTGTCCGTGTCCGACCCGATGGAGTGTGGTATGGGATATATATATAATGTACGGTTTTCAGTTTTTATTTTTCAGTTGATACCATGTGGGAATATATCCTTATCTTCCTTCTCTCCGCAACACCATGGGTTGAAATTCTGTTCGTCATTCCTCCTGCTATTGCAGCCGGTTTACCTCCTTTAGCAGTAGCTGTCGTTGCTTTTATAGGTAACTTTCTCCCGATACTCGGCATAGTATATTTATATGAAAAGTGGGAGCAATGGCGAGACGCAGGAAGAAAACAAAAAGGTTTTCAACAAAACGTTCCAAACAGTAGTAGCCAGGGTTCACGTAGGAGGAAGTTAGGACGAAAGATCTGGGAGAAATACGGACTACCCGGATTAGCATTACTTGCGCCGATTGTGACAGGAGTTCATCTTGCAGCAATCATCGCTTTGCTCACAAAAACATCACGCAGTTCAATACTATTCTGGATGTTCTGGAGTTTGTTACTATGGACAGGCATACTCACTGCGGGCACACACTACGGGCTCGATTTTTTGGGACTTACATTTTAATAGTGTCACTCCCCTTCCTCACGGGTTAGATAAGAATGTATAAATGCCAGTGCAATAATCGCCCCCGGTAAAAGAAAAAGAATGACATATGTAGAAATAAAACTATCCATGATCATAATAGTATGATATATACAAAGTATACCAATTAGTGTACATACTTACAATGAAAAATGCAATTATCTGGTATAGCAATTTAGTACAAATTTATGTATATTTTCCGACAAATAGTAACTTCCCCAATCTAATAGAGAGAGCTCCTGCTTTATGGCAAAACTAACAATAGTTTTAAGTATAATCTTCATCCTACTTGGATTAATTGCTTATTTCGGACTGAGTGCTGAGAGTGTAACCGCCTTAATTCCAACATTTTTTGGTATACCATTTTTAATTCTTGGTCTGCTCGCCCAAAACGAGAACTATTACAAACATGCCATGCACGGAGCAGCAGCTCTGGCACTCATTGGTTTTCTTGGAACTATCAACGGATTATTCCAATTCATATCGATGTTAACCGGCACACAAGTGGAACGGGCTGAGGCAGTAACCGTTCAGGCATTGATGGCAATACTTTGTTTGTTCTTTGTAATCCTCTCCGTAAAATCGTTCATCGAAGCACGAAGAGCAAAATAAGTTTAATTGCGAATGCACGTAAGCCATTATATATTAATTAGTTACGTCATTTTTCGAATTAACAATAACTTAATAAATTACTCTTGTTTTTTTAGGAATTGTTCTGTAGCTTTATCAATTAGTAATAGCAGTTCTGATAGTTTAATGTGGCAAGCTTTCTCGTCGCATAGAACCATCTCACTATAAACGTAGAGTTAAATTAATTCCGAAAACTATCCGTTTGCAGTATCAAGACTTACATACTGCAGACAATAACGTACATCTATTATATCCAGTAACTATACATTAACAAAAAGGAGCTATACTATGCAAGTCTCTTTACCCCGTTTTCTCGGGATATCATTGCTCGCCTTTGTGATTCTGCTTGCAGCAGGAGAAATTGTGCTTGCACAGGGTGTCACAACGGCAGCAATCCACGGAACGGTACACGACCAGGACGGGAACCCGCTTCCGGGAGCCAATGTCGTCGCCGTACACGTTCCAACCGGTTCGACCTACGGCGCAAGCACCAGGACCGACGGCAATTACAGGATTCCCAATATGCGTGTAGGCGGGCCGTATACGATTACCTTTTCTTTTGTAGGTCATCGCTCGCATGTTGTCGAGGATGTATATCTGACGCTGGGGGATACATATAACCAACGGGCGACCCTAACCTCAGAAGCTATCGAGCTGGGAGATATTGTTGTTACGGCGCTTGAAGACCGGATATTCAATCAGGAGAGAACAGGCGCTTCGACAAATATCACCTCCGATAGAATTCTTAATTTACCCACCATTGACAGATCGATCAACGACCTGACAAGACTAACCCCGCAAAGCAGCGGCACCAGTTTCGCGGGACGTGACCAGCGTTTTAACAATTATACTATAGATGGTAACGTTTATAATAACAATTTTGGATTAGGAACTTCTCAGTTTGCCGGAGGAAATCCGGTAAGCCTGGATGTTATAGAAGAGATTCAAATTAATCTTGCACCTTATGACGTACGTCAGGGCGGTTTTACAGGTGCAAGCGTTAATGCAATCACCAAAAGCGGTACAAACACCTATCGTGGTACTCTTTATCAATACTATCGAAATCAGGACCTTGTCGGTGATAAAATCGGCGACAATGAATTAAACATTGCAGATTCTTTTACATCGGTGCGGGGTGTATCAGTCGGCGGACCGATTATGAGAGACAGATTATTCTTCTTTGCTTCCGTTGAACAGGAAGAAGCAGACAATCCGGGAGATAATCGACTTGCTTTAAGATCGGGTCAAACTCCCGATGGAGCACAGATTTCAAGGGTACCGATCGAACAGGCAGAGTTTGTTAGAGATCAGATGTCTGCTAATTATGGTTATAATACCGGTAGTTTTGAAAGTATCCCATTCGGCGATGAAGCACTCCGGTTAAACTTCCGGGTTGACTGGAATATCAATAATAACCATCGTGCAATGGTACGATTTAACAGATATGATGCATTTAACGATGTTACAATCAACGGAAATAGTATCCGTGGTTTCCCAGCTTCCGAACGGTACCGCCATACCAACAGGTTTGGACCGGAAGCGATAACCTTCCGCAACGGTCATTATTCAGTTGACAATATAATCACCTCGATTGTCGGTGAGGTAAACTCAATAATAAGTGAGAATCTTGCCAACAGTTTCAATGTCGGGTATACCTGGATCACCGATCCGCAAAGAAGTGTACCTGGTGGTGATACATTCCCGATGATCGAAGTACTTGAACCGGACGAAGGTGGTACGTTACTCTATTATATGTCAATGGGCAATGAACTCTTTACCGTAGGTAATTTATTGGAAAATGATGTTCTGAGCATTTCAAATACTCTTACCTACTTTACCGGAAGACATACCATTACCGCAGGTGCAAGTTTTGAATATATGACATTTGCAAACGCGTTTAACCCTGTTTGGAATTCATGGTACCGGTATCAATCATACGATGACTTCGTTCGTTCCGTAATCCAACAGGATCTGAGCGTACGTCCGTCACACTTTGCTATCGGTTTTACCTATGATGAAAATAATCCGACAACACTCCCTCTTGATGAAGTTAACTTTGCTCAGCTTGGGTTGTATGTTCAGGATGAATTCCAGGTAAATCCAAATCTGAGATTGACTGCTGGATTACGAATCGATCTGCCATTTTATCCGGTAGATGCACCAAGAAACCCGGCGGTTGAAGCTATGAATCTCTCTATTCCAAATCCACAAGGCGGTAGCAATATTACACCCGATGTAAGTGAATTCCCGAGTATGAATCCGCTTATCTCCCCACGTATCGGGTTTAACTGGGATGTACGGGGTGATAGACAAACTCAGCTCCGCGGTGGAACAGGCGTATTCTCAGGACGTCTTCCGTTCGTCTGGATTTCAAACCAGATCAATGCCAACGGTGTCATGAGAGGTCAGCGCGGATATTTTGCAGACGATTGGGGTGTTGATGGCAATCCTGAATGGGAAGGATTTCAACCGGATGTAAATTATTACCGGCCGGATCCCGCAACATTGGATGCCGAAATTCCAAACCAGATCAACATTACTGCGGATGATTTCCGTCTGCCACAAGTCTGGAGATCTAATATTGCTATCGACCAGATGCTCCCGTATGATATTGTCGGTACCGCAGAGCTTATATATTCGGTTGATTTCAACAGTCCGCTCGCTGTCAACCTTGCTAACCAACCGACCGGCCAGGTTGTGAGTGTAGCAGGCCATGATTACCCGCTCTATACACAATCATTACCGGGCGCAGAGGGAACACCTTTACGAGAAGTTTATTATTTGACTAACATCGACAAAGGTTCCTATATATCGCTTAATCTCGGTCTCGAAAAAATGTTCGACTTCGGATTGTTTACAAGCATCAATTACACAATGAGTCGTTCCCGTGAATATGGTCTTATTGGCGGCTCACAGGCACAATCACTCTGGCCGGATGTTGTGAGAAGAGATCGGAACGATCCTGAATTAGGCTTTTCGAGATTCGATCAGCCCAATAAAATTGTCGCTCAGGTAGCTTACGATACACGAGTATTCAGCAGAGATTATCTGACGAGAATATCTTTCCTCTATATCGGCAATGAATGGGGCAGATACAGCTATACCTATTCGGGCGCCTTCGGCGACGGTAGCCTTCGTCTGATGCATGTACCCCGAAATATTGAGGAGGCCCAGCTCGTCGAAAGAGAAGACGGAATGTCGGTAGATGATCAGTGGGCCGCTCTCGATGCATTCATTAACCAGGATCCTTACTTAAGCAACATGCGCGGTGAGATAACTGAAAGAAACGGCGCCAAATTACCCTGGGTGCATCGTGTCGACATGAGGATCTCTCAGGATTTAAGCATATTCGGTGCACACAAATTACAGCTGACATTTGATGTGCTAAATCTGACCAACCTTCTAAATAGTGAATGGGGTGTATCCCAGTCACCGGTACAGTCGAGCTTGTTGAACTTTGCTGGTGCTGATGAGAACGGTAATGCAACCTTTACTCTAAATAATGCACCCGGCTCGGATTCACCTCCGACTGAAAGCTTCAGAAGAAATATAAGCATTGCTAATACCTGGAGTGCTCAGTTCGGTGTACGGTATATATTTAACTAATCAATAGCAATTGATTAAATTAAATCGAGCGCATAGTCCGCAAGGGCTATGCGCTTTTTTTATTTCACTCAATTCACCTTTTGAATCGATCACGTAATTCTGTGATATATAATTCAAGTTCATCCCTTACTTCTTTTCCTCGGCGATAGTATTCATCGTACACATCCCTGTCGATAATCCCTTCTTCAAGCATTATATCCAAAGCATTCAACATACGGTTTGCCGCGGCAAGTCCTCGCTTGCAATTAGCAATATTACCGCCGAGAAATTGCATTTCGAATCCCATCGCATATCCGCCCGCGATCTTTGCGGCGGGTAGTATCGCCGCACCGATAAATTCAGATATAACTTCTTCACGTCGATTCTCACCGATTTGTTTTACGAGCTTATGTGCATCGAGACTGTACTGATACGCTTTTTGATACACGGGAAGATCCTTTACGGAATCAGCATCGTCTTCTTTATAACCGGTTGATTGTTTCCATTCATCACCTTCGTCGATATCCTCGTCATAGATACCATCCATATCCTCGTCCTCATCATCCGGAATGTCACCGCGTTCGAGGGCTTCGAGATCTTCGAGCAGATCATCCCATCCCATTTCCTTTGCAATGATCTTATCACGGTCGGGATGATCCATATATTTTTCTAATAATTGACGGTATTTCTCCGAACGCATATCGGACTGCTGTTTAAAACGCTCCCATCGATATTCATCCCAGATTTCATCGTCATCTTCGTATTCAAAGTCAAAGGGTTCATTCGGTTCAGCCATGAGCGATTTCCTCCGTGTTTATGGTTTATCGATTATTTGAAATTTATGATTTCAACATACCAGTGTCAACACGTTCGGGAAAATACATTTTCCCCTGACTTGCATTCCTCGACTCCGCTGCCAATGACATGGTAACCATCGCTATCACCCCTCCCCGACTAGTCGCGGCTGCTGCTAATGACAGACTTTGCGCAAACCGCTAACGCCTCATCCCCCGACCCCTTCTCCGCTCAGGCGGAGAAGGGGAGTCAGAAGCGTAACAAGTTTCTGCTAATGTCATTGGCAGTTATTGATTATTCCGACATGTCGGAATAATTTATCAGTTAATGACATATAGTAAATGACTAACTTATTGCAAGCTATTTACGGCTTACCGGGGGGG
>SL_3KL_010_SEDDRAFT_10005655_pt1 | contig 11196 bp, 9 predicted proteins | sample SodLakKL_010_SED_2_FD_10381 | JGI IMG/M metagenome (IMG submission 10381)
GACCCCTCATGGGGGTATCAGATAACGGGATATTTTGCACCAACCTCCCGTTTTGGTCCGCCCGAAGACCTGATGTACTTTGTGGACCGGTGCCATCAGGCCGGCATCGGCGTGATCGTGGACTGGGTACCGGCTCATTTCGGCAAGGATGACCATGGCTTGCGTCTGTTTGACGGAACGGCGCTCTACGAACACTCCGATCCCCGTCAGGGAGAACATCGCGACTGGGGCACCCTGATTTTCAACTTCGGACGCACGGAAGTCCAGAATTTCCTGATCTCCAACGCCGTCTACTGGTGTGATAAATATCACATTGACGGATTACGTGTAGATGCTGTTGCCTCCATGCTTTATCTGGACTACTCACGGGAAGAGGGTGAATGGGTCCCCAACAGGTTTGGAGGAAGGGAGAATATCGAGGCCATTGATTTCCTGAAACGCTTTAATGTGGTGATCAATGAGGAGTTTGAAGGGATTGTGACGATGGCGGAGGAGTCCACTTCATGGCCCATGGTTTCACGGCCGACGTATGTTGGCGGTCTCGGTTTTGATTACAAGTGGAATATGGGATGGATGAACGACACGCTGAAATACATGGCTATAGATCCCCTCTTCCGCAAGTATCATCATAATCAGCTTACGTTTTCGATGATCTACGCTTTCACGGAGAACTTCCTGCTGCCGCTCTCGCACGACGAAGTGGTACACATGAAGCGGTCGCTGATCTCGAAGATGCCGGGAGATGACTGGCAGAAGTTCGCCAATCTCAGGCTGCTTTACACTTACATGTTCTGCCATCCGGGCAAGAAGTTGCTTTTCATGGGTGCGGAGCTGGCCCAATGGAGTGAGTGGGACAATGAAAAACCTATTGACTGGGGGTTGCTCAATTATGAACGGCACAAAGGTACTCAAACGCTGATCAAGGACCTTAACCGGGTTTACAGTGAGCAGAAGGCATTGCACCAGATTGACTTCGACTGGAGCGGATTTCAATGGGTCGATTTTTCAGATGCGGACAATGGCATCCTCGCTTTTATCAGGAGAAGTAAAAAAGAGTATGATGCCGTCATATGCATTTTCAATTTCACTCCGCAGGTACACTATGATTATACTATAGGTGTGCCGAAAACGGGCAGATACAAAACGGTATTCAACAGTGACTCGGAATTTTACGGAGGAAGCAACTTCGGCAACCTTGAGCTGGTTGCAGAGGAAGGTGAATTTCACAACCAGCCGGCCCATGTCCGGATAAATATACCTCCGTTGGCCGGGGTTATCATCAAATCCACATAAAATCATCTGTTCTATATATGGACGCTATCAGATCCAGCGGCACCCTGGTTCACCCCACTTCTTTTCCCTCGGACTATGGTATGGGAGACCTGGGTGGCAAGGCGTATCAATTCATTGACTATCTGGAAGATACGAATCAGGGAAACTGGCAGATTCTCCCGCTCGGCCCGACCGGGTTCGGCAACTCACCTTACGCCAGCTACTCGGCGTTTGCGGGGAACCCCTATCTCGTCAGCCCTGACCTGCTCAGGGAGAAAGGTCTTCTTGAGGAAAAAGAGCTGGCCAGACACCGGCTTCCTCAGGGCACCAGCGTCGACTATGACAAGGCCTACGCCATCAAAGACGAGCTGTTCAATCTTGCCTGCAAGCGTTTTTACGAACGCAATGACCGGGAAGAGCAGAAGCGGTTCAGGGAGTTCAAAAAAGAGAACAAGGTATGGCTTGACGATTATGTGCTCTTCGTTTCCTGCCTCCTGGAAAATGATAAGCGTCCCTGGAACCAGTGGGATGAAAAGCTGGCCCGCCGTGAAAAAAAGGCTCTGGACGGTGCCAGGAAAAAACTCAAAAAACAAATAGAGTCCCAGTACTGGGTACAATTCGAGTTTTTTGAGCAGTGGATGGCGTTGCGAAGGTACGCCAATGGCAAAGGTATCCGGATCATCGGCGACATTCCGATTTTTGTGGACCACAACAGTTCGGATGTCTGGGCCAACAAAAGGTTTTTTGATGTGGATGAAACGGGCAACCGGTTGTTGGTTGCGGGAGTCCCGCCGGACTATTTCAGTGAGACCGGGCAGTTGTGGGGGAATCCGCTCTATCGCTGGAAAGAACTGGAAAAAGACGGTTACCAATGGTGGATTGACCGTTTCAACCAGATGTTCACCATGTTTGATGCTATCCGTGTAGATCATTTCAGGGGTTTTGATGCCTTTTGGGAGATCAAAGCCGATGAAAAGACAGCAGAGAATGGTCGCTGGGTCAAGGGGCCGGGAGCGAAGCTGTTCAAGGCCATTGAGAAGAAACTTGGCAAACTTCCGATCATTGCGGAAGATCTGGGCGTAATTACACCAAGTGTGGTCAAGCTGCGTGATTCCTTCGGTTTTCCGGGGATGAAGGTGTTGCAGTTTGCATTTGATGATCCGGGCAATGGGTTCCTGCCGCATAACTACCACGATTCCAACTGCATTGTCTACTCCGGAACCCACGATAATGATACCACGCTTGGGTGGTACCGCCAGGCACCGGAAGAAGAAAAAAACTATCTGCGCGAGTATACACAGTCTGACGGATCGGATGTGAGCTGGCAGCTCATCCGGCTCGGCATGCTCTCGGTTGCAAACCAGGCAATTTTTCCGCTGCAGGATTTCATGGAGCTGGATGGTGAGCACCGGATGAACTTCCCCGGAACAACAGAAAACAACTGGATGTGGCGGTACACCGATGACATGCTGAATGCACTGGATCGAAATCGGATACGGCATATCATCGCCATCAGCAACCGGAACCCAAACGATGTCAGAACCGATTCGAATTTATCCGATATAGATACAGAAGAACCCTGATGGTTTTCTGTTCGGGCCAAATTTCCGTATATTATCAGTTTATCCTTCGCGGTCGCCCTCCAGGATATGATGCAATCAGATATGGGAGGCAGCCAAGTGTCTGTATTCATTTGAAATGACCGCTTTTCTTCCGAGGTTTGCGGGTCATAGGCCCTGATTTGGTGCCGGACCCATTTTAAACCACAACAACAGTCCGGAAACGTGAATTGACCCATTATGAAAATTCTTTACGCTGCTGCTGAAATATCACCCTTCGCACGCATGACCCATACGGCGGACCTGCTCCGTTTTCTGCCGGCTTCTCTTCAGGATAAAGGGTTTGAGATCCGCTTGCTACTGCCCAAGTACGGATCCATAAATGACCGCAGAAATCGTTTGCACGAAGTAATTCGCCTTGCAGGCATCAAGGTAAGGGTTGGCGGCCAGGAAGAAAGCATGCGTATCAAAGTGGCCAGCATCCCCAACGCCAAACTTCAGGTCTATTTTCTGGATAATGACACCTATTTCAAGAGAAAAGGGCTCTTCACAGATCCAAAAACCGAAGCATTTTTTCCGGACAACGACCAGCGTCTTGTCTTCTATAATAAGGGTGTATTGGAAACCGTTAAAAAGCTTGGCTGGAAGCCGGATGTCATTCATTGTCACGATTGGGCGGCCGGGTTTGTCCCCGTGCTGCTTAAGTCGGTTTACAAGAATGACGACAATTTTTCGCAGACCAAAGTGGTTTTCAACGTACACAGCGCTGTGAATCACGGCATATTTGACGAGAGTATCCTTGATTTGATGTCCCTTCCGGAAGAGTTTGACCGTAGTTCAGTGATGTTTGACGGAAGCGTTGATTTTCTGCGGGCCGGTTTGTCATACGCAGACCATGTTGTGACCGGAAACGAACTTGGTTCGGAGCTGGACGAAACATTTGACACGTTGGGCATAACGCCTGACAAGATCCAGGGCTCGCCTCAGGATGTATCCAGCAAATTTGCTGACTACTACAAAAAAATTACGGAATAACCTCTGGAATTAAGCTATATGTATACGTTCGACGGCATTCTGAACCGTCTGACACTTCCCTTGATGCTGCTCCTGGCAGTTGGACTTGTCTCTTCTTGTGACGACACCCCGATAGTTGGCGGCAATCTGTCTCCGGACGATGTGATGGTACATTCGGATTCGCTGACCATCTCCGGTTTGTCTGTTGTCAGCTCACCCTCTTTCAGTGGTAATCGTACTTATGTCACTACCGGACGAGTTGATGATCCTGTATTTGGCGAAATGATGGCAACGGCGTTGCTGCAACCATCCATCGCCAAGGAGGCCGAAGTCGACACCATAGGTGAAAACGCGGTCGCGCGTCTCAGCTTGAATGTCAGTAACAGATATGGCGCTCTATCGGCAAGGGGTGATTTTGAAGTGGTGGAAATCGCTCGTCCGTGGAGAAGCTCTTCCTGGCGATATGATTCCATCCCGGCCCTTGCAAAAAATCCGGATATGAGCAGGAAGGTGGTCGGTCAATTTACCCTGACCGGTGCCGATTCGGTAACGGTTCGTCTGGATGAAGAATGGACTGCCAGGTACCGTGATATTTTCAACAGGCGGGTTTCGGATCTGCGCGACTCTCTGTACCGTGCCGAAATGCCCGGACTTGCAATTCTTCCGGCAGAAGGTACTGAGAAAATGTTCTCAATTGAGGTTTCACGGGCAAAACTGCTTATTCAGGGGGGCGATGGCATGAGGGATCTCAGCAAGGATATAAGCAGATCGGCAATCAGCCTTGAGAAGGAGGTGCCGGATGAAGAGGCCCTGGGCACAAGCAAACCGGTTTTCAATACCAGGGGCAGTATGCTTGAACTGGACATCGATTTTACAGAGGAGTTCCTTGGAACCACCAATTTTTCAAGGGTGGAACTCGTTATTTACGAAGACACAGTGCGCATGAAGACAGGCGTTCCGGCTGATTTTGAGCGGCCAAGATCCGAGACAATGCTGATCTATTATCTGAGACCGGATCAGATTGATTTTGCCATTGCTGCCGATCCCCGGTTTCAGGCCACAAGAAGAGCGGGTGATAGTTCCTTCCGTATCAACCTGACCAATCTAGCCAATGATCAGTTACGAAATGGTGGAGATGATCGCAGGCTCTATGCCGTGGTTGGTGGAAATGACGGCCGGCTTTTTCCGACGCTTTTTTCCGGCCTGGAAAGTCCGAGAAGGCAGCCAAAATTGTTGATAACCAGTATCTCCAAAGAGTAGCAAGCCCACAACGAAACTATGAGACGATTTGCCAAATCCATACCGGTCTTAGTCATTTTGCTTGCCGGGATCAGTTCAACGGCCAAAGCCCAGGACGTGTGGAGGGGCGGCTCCGCCTATTCGCATTTTGCACTGGGTGCTCCCAATGACTTCCGGGCGTCATATGCAAAAGGTATGGGGGTCTATGGTGTTGCTCTTCACGACCCGACAGTACCGGGCATTTCCAATCCGGCAATTTGGTCACGGGCGGTATTCACCAACGCAAGCGGCGCCTTTGAGATTTCCAGTTATGATGCCACTTCGCGTGACACGCAATACCGGTCCACCCAGTTTCATTCCGGCCCGTTTCAGGTGGTTATGCCGCTCCGGAGAGACCGCATTGGTATCAATCTGTCCCTTTCACCGCTGACATCGTCCCGATTTACCACGCAGAGAGAGTCTCTGCTGGCCCCGGATGAAAATCACACCGGCGAAGAGTTGAATTACGTCACGGAAAGCAAGGGCAACGGTGGCATCAACAGGGTGGAGCTTGGTATAGGTTACCGGCTCACCAGCAGCCTTTCTGTCGGTTATGCCCCGTCGCTGCTGATCGGCAATATCCGCCGGGATCAGACGGTGTTTTTTGATAATCCGGACTATCGGCCTGCAAATCTGCGGGAAACCACATCGCATTATGGATTTGGGAACCGTTTTGGTTTATATTTCCAGCAACGAAATGTATTCCGGCAAAATGACCGGGTTACCCTTGGGGCAATGATATCCCTGCCGGTCAATCTCGTTTCAGAGCGAAAGCTTGAATCACGGATTAATTTGAATGACGTGACCATTCGTCCGCCGTCCGACTACGGTGACGGCCAGGTCGTCTATCCGATGGAGGCTAGTGCCGGGTTTTCTTACAACCCAAATCCTTTTTTACAGTTTACAAGTGATGTGCTTTATCAGAACTGGAGCGGTTATTCCAATTTCCAGGGAGATTCAGAAGCGTTCCTGAAAGACCGTATCAGGCTTGGACTTGGCGGACAGTTCATCGCTGCCCGCCGGGATGCTTCCGGCTTTCTTTCGAACCTTATATACCGGTTGGGCGTATCATATGATACAGGCAACCTTAAACTCAATGACAAGGATATTGAAACCTTTACCATTCATGGCGGCATCAGTATTCCTTCTTCGCGGTCCAACTCCTCAATTGATATCAATGCCGAGTATGGATTCCGTGGGACGGAGTCGGCCGGGCTGATTTCGGAAAGGGTTTTTGGATTGAGTCTTTCGTTCAACTTGTCAGAGCTTATGTTTGTACAACGTCGTCTGCAGTAAAAACAGCAACAGACCAACTATCTATATCATGGCAAAATCTATTCTTATTCTGATCACAGCGCTGGTCATCACCAGTGCTGCAGGCGCTCAGCCCTTCGGTTACACACCGCTTCAGGTTCAGTCTCTTTTTTCCGAAGACTTCCGGAACGAACAATATGAGCAGGCTCTTATATACGGGCGCTGGTTGGTTGAGGCGCATCCCAGAGAGATGGAAGATTATCCGGGTAACTACCCGGCCGAGCGAAACTTCCGCCGGATGATAGACATTTACGAACACATGTCCACCCAGCAAGAGGATCCTGCTTTGCGGGAGGCCTACCTTGACTCTGCCTTGCAAATGTTTGACAGGGTTTTTGCGCTATTTACCGAAGAGGAGATTGACAAGTATCGCTGGCATTTCAATCGCGGCAGGTTCTATCAAAGCAATGCGGATCATATACGGAATGCTTTCCAGCTGGCGCTCAATAGTTATGAGGAGATGTTCTGGCTGGATCCGAAACGGGCGACCGAATCGGGTGGCGGATATTATGTGCAGATCATAGTACAGAACTATGCCAGGCAAAATGACCGGGAGAATGCTTTTGCTATCATTAACGAATCCGAACCATTTGCTGATGAAAGCACCCGGGAGTTTTTTGCCCAGACAAGAAATGACCTGATTACCGATCCGGAAGAGCGTATTGAATTGCTGACAGAAGGTTTGCAGGAAGACCCCGGCAACATCGAATTGATGCAGGAGCTTTACGAGCTTTACCAGGGGGTCGGTGACCGGTCAGAGGCCAGAAGAATGGCGGAGCGAATGTATGAAGTGGAACCCAGCGTTACCAATATAACGCGCCTTGCCGACAAAGCGGAAAATGAGGGCGAGTATCGCCAGGCTATTCGCTATTTGTCCGAGGCACATGAAATCCAGCAAGGCACGGCAAGGGCCCGAACCTCATTGCGGATAGCCGATAACTATCTGAGCCTCAGAGATCTCGAGGCGGCACGACGTTATGCACGCCGCGCTGCCAGCGAAGACTCCAACTGGGGGGAACCGCAAATCACCATAGCACAGATTTATGCGGAGGCTGTATCACGTTGCGCCGGAAGCGACATGACGCGTATCGACAAAGCCGTTTACTGGCTGGTTCTGGACTATCTTGACAGGGCCATTCAGCGCAATTCCGGTGTCAGTGCCACAGTGAATCGCCTGTACCGAATCTACGAGCCGGTTACACCAACCGCAGAAGAAAAATTCTATCAGAACTGGAATACGGGTGAAAGACTCCGTATAGACGGTTCCCTTAGAGATTGTTACTCCTGGATTGCGGAGGAGACGACGATCCGCTGATTAAAAAGCGGATTGAGCAATACGTCCATCCGGGAATAACTCCTTTCTGAGACAAATATTCCGTCCCGAAGTGTGTATGGCAAGGACAAAGGGGAATTCCATGTTTTTCAGACAGCTCCCCGTGGCATCCGGACTGTCTGGAAAACCCCCGTCATCAGATAAAAAACAACAAAAAAATGAGTAATTCCCAGGATAAAAAAGCACGCAACCGCAAAAAAAAGGGCAAAAAAGGTCGTCCGAAAGGAAAGAAGAGCGGTGGCCAGCAGCGTGGTGGCGGCCTGCCCAATTTTCTTGATAACCAGCATGTGAAGCCGGCAGGTCAGTACTCCGGGATCATGGAGGTTACGGAAAAAGGAGTAGGTTTTTTACGGAAGCTGGATCATGAGTTCACGGCAACTCCGCAGGATCCTTTTGTGGTGCCGGATATGGTCCGGTTTTTCAACCTTAAGCCCGGGTTGCTGGTTGAGGGTGAGATTGAGCAGGATCAAAGAGGAAACAAACGGCTTGTGAGTGTGCATACGGTCAATGGCGAGCCCTATGAGGTTTGGGCCAAAGCTGCCCGCTTTGATTTGCAAACTCCCATCATGCCCGTAGATCAGATCAAGCTTTCGCGCAGCCCGGATGAGATTGAACTGCGTGTCATTGATCTCATTGCACCGGTTGGGAAAGGGCAGAGGGCGCTGATCGTGGCGCCGCCCCGAACGGGTAAAACTGTACTTTTGAAGAACATTGCCCGCTCTGTTGATGACTATCATCCTGACATCGAACTTGCCGTGCTGCTGGTTGATGAGCGCCCGGAAGAGGTGACCGATTTCATCCGTACCACCCGCGGTCGCGTGTTTGCCTCCTCCAATGATAAGTCCACCAAAAGCCATACGCGCATTTCAGAACTGGCACTCGGCTACGTGAAAAGAAAAGCCGAAATGGGAAAGGATGCCGTGCTGCTGATAGATTCGATCACGCGTTTGAGCCGCGCCTATAACGCCGCTCAGGCCGGAGGCGGGCGCACCATGTCGGGCGGACTCGATATCAGGGCGCTCGACATCCCCAAGAAGATCTTTGGATCAGCCCGCAAAATTGAGAATGGCGGATCGCTTACCATTATTGCCACCTGTCTGGTGGAAACGAATTCCCGGATGGACGATCTGATTTTTGAGGAGTTCAAGGGTACGGGTAACATGGAGCTGGTCCTTGACCGTGAAATTGCAAATGACCGCATTTTTCCTGCGATTAATATTGCCGCATCGGGTACGCGCAACGAGGACAAGTTCATTGACGACTCGCTGGAAGAGCGAAATATGGTACGCCGTTACCTGCTGAAAAAGTCACCCAAGGAATCCATGGCCAGCCTGCTTCAGGTTTTGAAGCGGACCGACAGCAACGAAGAACTGTTGAACCAGATTGCCGCGTACGTCTGATTTGTGTCAGAAACCGCGCCCATCAGTACTTTGGGAGGCTGGGATCCAATCAGTACTTTGGGAGGCTGGTATCAATGTCGTCGGCCCATTTCAGGATACCTCCTTTGAGGTTTTTGACATCCTTGAATCCGCGGGACATGAGCACCCGGCAGGCTTCCGCACTTCTGGCGCCGCTGCGGCAGTAAATGATGACAGGTTGTTCCTTGTGTGACTCAATTTCAGACAGGCGGTCTGAAAGCTGTCCCAAAGGAATGAGATCCCCGCCGATATCCACAAGGTCTTTCTCAAATTTTTCACGAACATCGATTAACAGAACAGGTTCGTTTTCGTCCTGAATTTTCTTGAGCTCCTGAACGGTAATTTCCTTTACAGTCATTTTTGTTTTTTTTCTTCTGATTCGTAATTGTACCGGTCCAGCCGGAACTGCTCGCCAAGATACAGTTTTCTTGCCTCATCATCCTCCGCCAAAAAGTCAGAGGACCCTTCTTTGAGAATACGTCCCTCAAACATCAGGTAGGCGCGGTCGGTGATGGCAAGGGTTTCGTGAACGTTATGGTCGGTGATCAGAATCCCGATATTTTTCTGGCGCAGGCCGGAGATAATCTGCTGGATATCTTCCACAGCGATGGGGTCAACACCGGCGAACGGTTCATCAAGGAGCAGGAAATTGGGTTTTGTGACCATTGCCCTGGCGATTTCGGTTCGCCGCCGCTCGCCGCCGGAGAGGTTGAACCCCTTGTTGTTGGCGACGGTTTGCAGATTGAACTCCTCGATTAGCTCATCGGCCCGTGCCCTTCTTTCCGCCTTGCTCAAATTGTAGAATTCCAGTACGGACTCCAGGTTCTGTCTCACGGTCAGATTCCGGAAGACACTGGCTTCCTGGGAGAGGTATCCGATGCCGTACCGGGCGCGACGGTACATGGGGAGTGTGGTTATGTCCTTATCGTTAAGATAAATGCGACCCTTTTCCGCCCGGATCAGCCCGACTACCATATAGAAGGTGGTTGTTTTTCCGGCACCGTTTGGGCCCAGCAGACCAACAATCTCCGACTGATTCACGGAGATGGACACATTGTTCACAACGGTACGTTTTTTATACCGCTTGACAAGATCCTTGCAATGAAGTTTCTGGCGTTCTGTCTGGGTCATGAAACGGGTGGATGGGTTACGAGGCGGGTGCGATTGTGAGGCAAGTGCGATTATGAGGCGTGTGCGATTATGAGGCGTGTGCGATTATGAGGCGGAAGTGATTTGTGCCAGTGCCGACTCAAAGAAGAAACGCCCGTCCGTCGACCCGAGCTGCTCTTCCACCGCACGTTCGGGGTGTGGCATCATGCCTACCACATTACCCTTTCCGCTGCATATGCCGGCAATATTAGCCGTTGATCCGTTCGGATTCGCTTCAGGCGTGAGATTGCCCTCATTGGTGCAATATCTGAAAACGATCTGATTTCCGTCTTCCAGCCTCCTGAGAAGGTCTTCGTCGGCATAATAGTTCCCTTCTCCGTGCGCCACAGGGATGGATAATATCCGGTCTTCAGGTATGCTGGATGTAAAAGGGGTATTGCGGTTCTGGCATAGCAGATGGACAAACTTGCAGGTAAACCTCAGCTGTTCATTGTGCATCATGGTGCCCGGGAGCAGATTCGCTTCCAGCAGGATTTGAAAGCCGTTGCAAATGCCGAGCACCGGTCCGCCCTTTCCGGCAAAACCGGCTACCTCATTCATTACGGGTGAGAACCGGGCAATAGCCCCGCTTCGCAGGTAGTCGCCATACGAAAAACCACCGGGAATGATGATGCCGTCCACGTTCCCGAGGTCCGTATCCTTGTGCCAGATAAAGGTGGTGTCAATGCCGTGCTCATGCTTCAGGGCATGGTATGCGTCGTGATCACAATTGGATCCGGGAAATACTATTACTCCGAATTTCATCTGTTTATATTTTTTGGATTCAAGCGGTCAGATGGAGCATTCATGGAAATAATCATGCTTCTGTGTGTCCGAAGTATCGGCCATGAATGTTTCA
>SL_3KL_010_SEDDRAFT_10005656_pt1 | contig 11196 bp, 12 predicted proteins | sample SodLakKL_010_SED_2_FD_10381 | JGI IMG/M metagenome (IMG submission 10381)
CGGCCATCACTCGCTGCATCAGCTGCTGGGCGAGCCGGCTGGCCGCCTGACGGCTGGTGACATCGGCGAGATCGTCGAGCAGCACCAGTCGCCTGCACCACTGAGACTCACCCAGCAAGACCGTCTCCAGGGGATACTCCCCCGAAGGCAGCGTCAGCCAGTGCCGAGCACCTGCCTCCTGCCGCTCGCCGGACTCGCCCGCGGGCACCATCACCAGCCACAGCGACACCGGCGTCACCAGGGCACCGACCAGCTGCTCTCCCAGCACGGGATCGTCATGGCGCTGAAAGCAAAGCGCATCCGCGGCCAGGCGCGGGTTGAATAACGGCGATGTCTTGGCGTCGCGCTGGTGCTCACGGGTCCAGGCCTCGGCCAACCGACGCAGGCGGGCGTACTGCTCAGGGGTCAGGGCATGCACGGGAGGCTCCTTGGCAAATGCGCCGCAGTATAACGCCGCCCTCCCCGAGGCGCAGCCCGGCCTGCTATGCTAAGAAGCCGTTATCAGCAAGCCCGTGGAGCCTCTCATGACCGATGCCGAACGCCTGGCCCTGGCCGTTGCCATTGCCCGAGAGGCCGGCGAAATGATCCGTAAGGCCCGGGAGCAGCAGACCTTTGGACACCGCTACAAGCAGGGTCAGGAGCTGGTCACCGATGTGGATGTCGCCGTGGATACCCATATCAGTGCGCGTCTCGAGGCCAGCTTCCCCGGCGAGGCGCGCCTCAGCGAGGAACTGTCCCCGGAGCGCGGCGTAGTGAGCGATGATGCGCCGCTGTGGGTGGTGGATCCCATCGATGGCACCGTCAACTTCGCCCATGGCCTGCACCATGTGGCGGTCTCCATCGCCTGGGCGGTGGCCGGCCGAGTGCGTGTCGGCGTGGTCCATGCCCCCTTCCTCGGCGAGACCTTCACCGCCCTGGCCGGCAAGGGCGCCCAGTGCAACGAGCAGCCCATCCAGGCCAGCCGCATTGGCAACCTCGAGCACTGTCTGGTGGGCACCGGCTTTCCGTACCGGCGGGACAGTCGCCCACCACTGATGCGCCGACTGATGGCTGTCCTCCAGCACTGCCAGGACGTGAGGCGTAATGGATCGGCAGCGCTGGATCTGTGTGACGTGGCCTGTGGACGTCTCGATGCCTATTACGAGAGCGTCTCCCCCTGGGACTTCGCCGCCGGCTGGCTGATCGCCCGGGAGGCCGGCGCCCGCACCGGCCACCTCTACCCCTGCCCCGCCGGTTTTCCTGAAGATCTCTACGGCGAGAACCTGCTGGTCACCAGCCCCGGCATCCACCGGGAGCTGGGTGAGCTGCTGCGACGCGCGGATGCCGGTGAGGTTGTCCAGTGCTGAGCCATCCCTTGGCTAGGCCAGTGAATGATAGGGCGCGACAATGGCGCAACTTGACCTCGACTATTGGCGCGCCCGTCGCCGACCCGTCACAATCTGTGCCAATTGTTACTACCACCCATCAGGAGTCCACATGTTCGTCGCCATCTTCGGCCGCCCCAGCTGCCCTTTCTGTGTCTTTGCCAATCAACTGGCCACCCGGCTAAAGGAGGCCGGCACCATCGAAGGGTTTCGCTACGTGGACATCCAGGCCGAGGGCATCACCAAGGCCGACCTGGAGAAGACCATCGGCAAGCCGGTGCATACCGTGCCACAGGTCTTCATCGATGAGACCCCCATCGGCGGCTATACCGAGTTCGAGCAGTATGTGCGAAAGCATGGCCTGCTGGAGCCGGTCCGCAGCGTCTGACCCCGGAAATCCTAGCGCTCTCCTTCCCTTGGACAGGAGTGAAAAGCAAAAAACGTCATCCCGGCGTTGAATGCCCGGCAGGGCCATCTGCCTATACTTCCCGCCAGCATCCATGACAAGGGAAGCCAACGATGCAGAGGGAAGAGTTCGTCCAGCAGCTGTGGCTGGACTACATCCACCAGCACCCGGATGTGGGCGCCCTTCGGCTATGGCCGATTGACGCCCAGGCCGAGTACCTGGCGCTGTTGACACTCAATCACGGCCCCTGGTGCATGGATGCCCTGCTGCCCAGCCTGGCCCGCCTTGGCTATCGCCTGGGGCATCGCCATGCCATGGCCGACCGCGGCCTGCTGGTGACACTGCTCTCGCCTCCCGACGACGGGCCTTGGCTGGTCCTGGCCGAGCTACAGCTCGGCACCCTCTCCCGCGCGCCCCGCCAGCGCCTGGAGTCCCTGATGGCCCTGGCCCCCGAGGCTGACCGACGCGGCCAGAACCTGCTGTGCCGCGGACGACCCTGGCCAATGCCGGACTGGGCCACTTACCAGGTGCTGCAGGCGGCTCACCCTCTGGCCGGCCTACTCGCCGTCAACGGCCCGCGCCTCCATCACGCCGGGTTCGATTGCCAGCGCCTCGGCGACTCCCTCGAGCATTTTGACACACGACTCGCTGAACTCGGTTTCCAAGGCAGCAGCGACCGGCACCACGGCATCTTTCCAGTATCAGGGCTGCTCGATTATCGTTTCTATCCCGCCTGCTCCCAGCGGCTTCCCTTCGCCGATGGCGATGAATATCGCATCGACAGCGGTGGATTGGCGCTAGTACAGAAATCGGTGAGCGCCAACCAGGACCGCGCCGTGGAGCTGCTTCTGCCTCATCACACCCGCTGCGAGATCGCCTGATCGGCCGTGTAAACGACGCCGGCCCGGACGAAGAACGTCCGGGCCGGCAGGGCACCGCAAGGGTGATCAGTCGAACGTCATTTCCGGGACGTGATCGGGCACGACCAGCTTGCCGGCGGTCTTCTCGACGATCTCCTCGACGGAGACGCCCGGGGCGCGCTCCTTGAGGTGGAAGGCGCCGTCTTTGATCTCCAGGTAGGCCAGGTCGGTCAGCACCCGATTGATGCAGCCTGCGCCGGTCAGCGGCAGGGTGCACTTTTCGAGGAGCTTTGACTCGCCGTGCTTGGAGGCATGGGTCATGGTGCAGATGATGTTCTCGGCACCGGCCACCAGGTCCATGGCGCCGCCCATGCCCTTGATCAGCTTGCCGGGGACCATCCAGGAGGCGATGTTGCCATTCTGGTCGACCTCGAAGGCGCCGAGCACGGTCAGATCCACATGGCCGCCGCGGATCATGGCGAAGGACTCGGCGGAGTCGAAGATCGCCGCGCCGGGACGCGCGGTGACGGTCTGCTTGCCGGCATTGATCATGTCGGCGTCGACCTCGTCCTCGGTGGGGAAGCGCCCCATGCCGAGCAGGCCATTCTCGGACTGCAGCATCACATCGATACCGTCCGGCACGTAGTTGGCTACCAGGGTCGGAATACCGATGCCCAGGTTGACGTAGAAGCCGTCCTCGAGTTCGCGCGCCACGCGCATTGCCATCTGTTCGCGGGTAAGTGCCATCTTGTTGCCTCGTTGTTCGATGGAAAAGCTTCGGTGGAGAAGCTCAGGGTCAAGCGCCGGCGGGGCCGGCGGTCAACGCATCGCGAGCCCTCAGGCCTCGCGGACGGTGCGCTTCTCGATACGCTTCTCGAAGCTGCCCTGGATAATACGGTCGACGTAGATGCCCGGGGTGTGAATCTGGTCGGGGCTCAGCTCGCCCGGTTCGACGATCTCCTCCACTTCCACCACGGTAATCCTGCCGCAGGTAGCGGCCAGCGGATTGAAGTTCTGGGCAGTGTCGCGATAGACCACATTGCCGTAGCGATCGGCCTTCCAGCCCTTGACGATGGCGAAGTCCGCGTGGAACGCCTCCTCAAGAATATAGTGGCGTCCGTTGAACTCGCGCACCTCCTTGCCGTCGCCGATCGGCGTGCCATAACCGGTGGCCGTGTAGAAAGCGGGGATGCCCGCGCCGCCGGCACGCATCTTCTCGGCCAGAGTGCCCTGAGGCGTCAGGATCACCTCGATCTCGTCATTAAGCATCTGCTTTTCGAACATGGCGTTCTCGCCCACGTAGGAGGCGAAGATGCGACTGATCTGTTTCTCCTCCAGCAGGATACCGAGGCCGAAACCGTCGACGCCACAATTGTTGGAGATCACGGTGAGGTCCTTGACGCCGAGGCGCTTGATCTCACCGATCAGATTCTCGGGAATACCGCAGAGGCCGAAACCGCCGGCAACGACGGTCATTCCACTCTCGATGCCTGCCATCGCCTCTTCATAGGAGTTAACGCGCTTGTCGAATCCGGCCATAGTGGCGCCTCATGTTTTTGTGAACGAATGTGGTGAAAAACCCAGCGGGGAGGTGGAGCCTTGCTGTCGATGAACGGTGAATCTCGTGGATCTAGCGTACCGATGCAGGGTAACCGGTTGGGGGTACCCATTGTCACCAGTGTTGGCCCTGGCGATATATTTGTTAAGTTTGTTTTTTTTATTGATTGATTGAAAGCTCTTATAAATTTAACTTTGGTAGCATGCGATGACCGTCAAGCAGCTCCGTGCCTTTCTCGCCGTGGCCCAGACCCTGAGCTTCACTCAGGCATGCGAGCGGCTGCATCTCTCCCAGCCGGCGCTGAGCCTGGCCATCAAAGGGCTCGAGGAGAGCCTCGGCGGACGCCTGCTGATCCGCACCACTCGCAGCGTGCGCTTCACCCCGGAGGGAGAATCCTTCATGCCCGTGGCCAAGCGCCTGCTGGCGGAGTGGGACAACACCGAGGAGATGATGCGCCAGCGCTTCACCCTGCAGCTGGGCCGCCTGACAGTCGCCGCCATGCCGTCGTTCGCCAGCAACCTGCTGCCGCCGGCACTGATGGCCTTCCGCAGCCGTCATCCGCGGATCAACGTCACGGTCCACGACGTGATCAACGAGCAGGTCATCGACATGGTACGCGACCGTCAGGTGGAACTGGGCATCGCCTTCGAACCGGAGGCGGTCGGCAGCCTCACCTTCACGGCGCTATTCATCGACCGCTTCGTGGCCGTGGTCCCGCCCAATTCGCTGCTGGCCCGTCACGACAGGCTCAGTTGGGAAACCCTGCTGACCCATGATTTCATCGCGCTGCAGCGCCCTTCCATGGTGCGCCGGCTGCTCGAACAACAGATCGGGAAACGTGGCATTCGACTGCCAGCCGCCTTCGAGAGCCACCAGCTGGCCACCGTAGGGCGCATGGTGGCCAGTGGCCTGGGCGTTAGCGCGGTGCCATCGTTGTGCGCGAAGCAGATGGAAGAGCTTGGTGCCCACTGCCTGCCACTGGATGATCCGGCCATCGAGCACGCCGTCGGCATGCTCACCCACGGCGAGCTCTCCGCCGCTGCCCTGGCCCTGCGCCAGGTGCTGATGGAAACACTCGGCCATTCCACCCGGGGTGGTGACTGAGGACGCTGGGCAGTCGCCCGGCGATCCTTTAGCATTGTCGCACCCGATACCTCCCGATCCTTCGCCCACGGAGTGACGCATGCCGATCCTCAAGGGCCTCGTCAGCCTTTTGCTGCTCACCCTCAACACCCTGTTCTGGGGCGTGCCCCTGATCCTGCTTACCCTGGTCAAGCTGGTGACCCCGGGGCGTGCCCTGCAGCGCCGCATGTTGCAGGGACTCAACGCCCTGGCCCTCAACTGGATCGGCGTCAACCTGTGGTGGATGCGCCGCTGGCTCAAGCCACGCATCGAGCTCGAGATTCCCGAAGGGCTCAGCCGGGATCAGTGGTGGCTGGTGATCTCCAACCACCGTAGCTGGACCGATATCTTCGTGCTGTTTTTCGCCCTGCATCGGCGCATTCCCATGCCCCGCTTCTTCCTGAAGCGTCAGCTGATCTGGATCCCCATCGTGGGTCTCGCCTGGTGGGCCCTGGAGTATCCCTTCATGCGCCGCATGAGCGCGGAAGAGCGGGCACGCCATCCCCACCTGGCGCGTCGCGACCATCAGGCCACCGAGCGGATGTGCCGGCGTGCCCGGGAAACCCCCATCGCCATCTTCAACTTTCTCGAGGGAACTCGCTTCACGCCGGCCAAGCGCGACGCCCAGGGAGCGCCCTACCGCAACCTGCTGCGCCCCAGGGCCGGCGGCATCGCCCAGGTGCTGAGCCTTCTCGGGGATCGTCTGGAGGGGATCCTCGACGTGACCCTGAGCTATGACAACCCCGACCCCACTTTCTGGCGTTTCCTGTGCGGGCAGGAGCAGCGCGTCGTCATGAAGGCGCGTATCCTGCCGGTGCCCGCCTGGATGCTAGAGGGCGACTACGACGACCCGGACTACAAGGAACGCTTCCATTCATGGCTCAACGCCCTGTGGCAGGAAAAGGACGAGTCGCTCTCGCGCTGATGCTGGCGGCTATGATACTGGGCGGCTGTGCCTCAAGGCCCGACGCCCCCGACAGCGCGCGGACCGCCAGCGCCGTCGAGAGCGGCGGCTGGGTGGTGGTTCAGCGCGGCGATACCCTAGGCGAGATCGCCCGGCGCGGCGGCGTTCCCCTGGAACGACTGCAGCGCTTCAACCCCGATGTGAACCCACGGCGCCTCGCCGTGGGCCAGCGTCTGCTGATGCCGACCCAGCAGGAGCGAGCCCCCTCCGGAGGCCCCTACCGCTACCAGGTGCGGCCCGGTGACACCTACTCGAGCATCGCAAGACGCTTTGGCACGCGCTCCTCGAGCATCCAGGCCGCCAACCCCGGCGTCGTGCCGACCGGTCTGAGGGTCGGGCAGCTGCTTCAGGTGCCGCTCGCAGGCGGCACGGCCACCGCCAGTCGCTCGCCATCCGCCGGCTCGAGCGGCGGTTCGAGCGGCAGTTCGAGCAGCGCACCGACCCGGACCAGTCTTCCCGACCCCGGTGACCTGCCCCGCTCCGCGCGCAATTGGCCCTGGCCACTGGAAGACTACCGCATCGTACGCGCCTTCGGCGCCGACGGCCGCGGCACCCTGCAGCCGATGCTGCTTGCCACCAGTCGCGGTGCCCAGGCCCGCGCGGTCGCCGACGGCGACGTCCGCTTCGCCGATAGCATGCGTCAGCTTGGCCAAGTGGTGATCCTCCATCACGCCGATAACCTGCAGAGCGTCTACGCCCTCTGCGAGTCGCCGCTGGTGGCCGACGGTGACAGGGTCAGTCGCGGGACCCCGGTGTGCGAGGTTGGCTTCAGCAGCGCCAACGAGCGCTACGACCTGCTGTTTGACCTTCGCCACGGCGGCAAACCCATCGACCCCCGCCGCGTCCTACGCTGAGCCGCGTCATCTAACCGTCACCCAAGGGGCACCGCCAGCTGACGCTCGTCGAACAGGTCCGCGCATGGCATCCTTCAAGGATGCCGACCGAAACCCTGTTGCCCGACCCGCCTCTTTGGCTCACGGCTCCCCTCCTGGGAGAGTCCGGCGCCGCCCGACTACTGGCCACCCTCAATGCCGAATTGAGCTGGCAGCGCCCGACCCTGCGTCTCTACGGTCGGGAACACGCTATTCCGCGCAGCCAGGTATGGATGGGCGACCGGGAGGCCAGCTACCGCTATTCGGGCCGGGAGTTCCACCCCGAGCCCTGGCACCCCGCCGTGGCCGACCTCCGGGACCGAGTGGTCGACGCCCTGTCCACCGCCGGCGTCGCGGGCCGCTTCAACAGCGTGCTGCTCAACCGCTACGCCGACGGCGAGGAGCGCATGGGCTGGCACAGCGACGACGAGCCGGAACTTGGCCCCGACCCGCTGATCGCCGCGGTATCGCTGGGCACCGAACGCCCGCTTCGTTTTCGCTGGAAGGATCGTCGCGCCGAGGCCTTCAACGTCTGGCTGCCCCACGACAGCCTGCTGGTAATGGGGCCCGGCACCCAGGGCCTACTGCAGCACGCTCTGCTGCCGCGACGCCTGCCGGGCCTGCGCATCAGCCTAACGTTTCGAGACACTCGACCGGCGGGCTGACACGAGACGACGGCATGGATTCAGGCCGACCATGGTCGCTAGCCACGCTTGCCCGACTCGGAAGCGGCCTCAAGGGGGACCAGGGCGCGCATCACGTCCTGCATGGTCAGCATGCCCACCGGCCGACCCTCGCGCATGACACGGAAGACCGCTTCTGCTTCGCCGCCAGAGCGCACCAGCACGTTTTCCAGATTCGATTGCTCATCGATATCTCCCGTCCACTCGCGATCGGGGTCATCCAGCGGCGCCATCACCGAACGGACCCGCAGCACCCGCGCGCGATTGATATCGCTGATGAAGTCGACAATATAGGGATCCCCGGGATTGAGCAGGATCTCCTGGGGATCGCCCTGCTGAACGACCAGACCATCCTTGAGAATCACCAGATGATCGGCCAGCTTCAGCGATTCGTCCAGATCGTGGGTGATGAAGACAATGGTCTTGCTCAGCTCGCGCTGCAGCTCCAGCAGCAGGTCCTGCATGTCGGAGCGAATCAGCGGATCCAGCGCCGAAAACGCCTCGTCCATCAGCATAATCGGCGAGTTGGATACCAGCGCACGGGCGATTCCCACGCGCTGCTGCATGCCGCCGGACAGCTGGTGGGGATACTGGGACTCGTTGCCCTCGAGCCCCACCCGCTTGAGCCACTGCATGGCCTCCTGCTGGTAGTCGGCAACGTCGAAGCCGCGCACGTCGAGCGCCATCCCGGCATTTTCCAGCACGGTACGATGCGGCAGCAGCGCAAACTTCTGGAAGATCATCGACAGTCGTTCACGGCGCAACTGTCGCAGCTCATCCAGCGAGTAAGACACGATGTTGTCACCATCGATGAGAATATCGCCCGCCGTGGGTTCGATCAGACGATTGATATGTCGAATCAGGGTCGACTTGCCTGACCCCGACAGGCCCATGATGACGGTGATCTCACCGTCGCGGATGTCGACATTGATATCCTGCAGGCCGAGCACATGCCCATGCTGCTCCAGGAGTTCGGCCTTGCCCATACCCGCCTTCACATGCTCCAAGGCCGCAAGCGGCGTCGGGCCAAAAATCTTGTAGAGATCCCGGATAGTGATCTTGACCTGAGTCGTCACGTTCAGTCCTTACTGCCGTTCGGCGGTGTTGATGCGCGCCAGGGACGCCTTGGTCACTCGATCAAGAATCACGGCGAGAATCACGATTCCCAGCCCGGATACCAGGCCGACCCCCAGTTCGAGGTTGCGAATGCCTCGCAGCACCAGCACACCCAGTCCGGGCGCCGACACCAGGGAGGCGATCACCACCATGGCCAGGCTCATCATGATGGTCTGATTGACGCCGGCCATGATATTAGGCAGCGCCAGCGGAATCTGGACCTTGAAGAGTTTCTGGCGAGGGGTCATTCCGAAAGCGTCGGCGGCCTCGATCACATCGGGATCGACCAGCCGGATACCCAGGTTGGTGAGTCGAATGACCGGCACGATGGCATAGAGAATGATGGCAATACCGTAGAGCTTCGACTCCGTCACGCTGAACAGGAAGATCAGCGGAATCAGATAGACGAAGGGCGGCAGCGTCTGGAGCATATCCAGCACGGGTGTGGTGTAGCGCTGCAGGGTGTTGCTCCGGGACATGGCAATGCCGATAGGCACCCCCAGCAGCACACAGATGAAGGCGCAGACCAGAATGATGGCCAGCGTCTGCATGGCATGGTCATAGTGGTCGATGAAGGCCAGCAGCCCCAGGCTGACGGCCACCAGGGCGACCAGCTTGAAAGATCGTGTCACACCGAAGACCACCAGCATCAGCAGCATGATGGTCAGCCACCAGGGGCTTGTCGTCATCGCATAGAGCGCACCGTCCAGGAGCCAACTGAGAGGCTGCGTCAGCGGGTCGAGCACGAGGCTGAGCAAGTCCTTGACCGCCAGAAAGCCCTGCTCCAGCCCCAGGGTCAGGTCGCGAGAGCGCGGAATGGCACCACAGGCGTCATGAAGGGCGTTCAAGGAGGGAAAGGGCATTTCCCACCAGGACGCATCGCTGGCCTGGGTGCCGCTGGTCCGGGCAAGGAGGTCAGCCATGGACATGGGGCCATCATTCTGGCCAGACGCACACCACTCATCCAGGCCGAGCCCGGAAAAGAGAGATTGATAGCTTGACATGAAGAGATCTCTTGACAGTCGTCACGGATCGGAAAGACATCAACGCATGAGAGAAAAGTGCCGGGCGAGTCGCCCGGCACCTGCACTACCGCGGTTCAGTTGAGAAGGTTCACCAGCCGTTCCCGGGCAGCATCACTGACCCAGCCCGACCAGTCGTCGCGATACTCGGTCAGGAAGTAGACGGTGGCTTCCTGACCCGAGGCGTTGTTGTCATCCATCCAGGCCAGGATGTCGCTCATGTCAGACGTGCGGAACGTCATGAGGCTAAGCATCTCGGCGACTTCGGGCTCGCGCTCCTTGAACTCGGTGGTGACCGAGGTCAGCACTGTGGCAGCCGGAAAATCGGATACCCCCGGGTTGTCGGCGTTTTGCGTCTGGTTGCGTGTGTGGATGGCGGTATCGTAGTCGCCCAGGTCAACCCGGGTCATCTCATACTTGCCCATCGGCACGGTCGGGCCCCAATAGTAGCCGAACCAGGGCTCGTTGTTCTGTGAAGCCGAGGCCATCGAGGAGGCCAGGGTTTCGCCGGAGCCGTGATTGAAGATCTCGATGTCGGCGTCTTCAAGATTCAGCGCGCGGATCAGGTTGTCACTGACTACGCGACACCCCCAGCCGTCCGGACAGTTGTTGAACTGGAAGTCGACGAGTTCCGGATTCGCCATGATCCCTTCGATGGTGGTCAGCTCTGGATGCTCCTCGGCCAGATAGCTGGGAATCCACCAGCCTTCGATTCCGCCCGGGTCAAGCACCCTGCCCAGCCGCTCGACCCGCCCCTGCTCCTCCAGACGCAGATAAGCCTCGCCGGCGGAATTCAACCAGAGCTCGGTTACGATATCGGGCTCGCCGTTTTCGGCCACTGAGGTAACCGCGGGAACCGTGTCGGAGGGCACCACCGAGACGTCACAGCCATAACCCTGTTCCATCAGGAATTGCGCCACGCCGGTGACGACTTCGTTGGACGCCCAGCCCATTTCGGTGATGGTGACATCGCCACAGTCGGCAAAGGCCAGGCCCGGCGCCAGCAGGGAAGCAGAAAGCACAGCGGATGAAAGTGATTTTTTCAAAAAGAGTTACCTCGAAATTATTGCAGGCGGTCAGGCAAGATTCGTCCTTTCACGCATTCATTGATTAACTGAAGTTAAATAATACTTGTGACTGCTCCCCGCCCTAAGCGCTGACGCGCCACGGGCGAGGCTTCCCACTTCTCAGGCAGCAGCCGGCGACATGCCGGACTTACGCAAGCCTCC
>SL_3KL_010_SEDDRAFT_10005657_pt1 | contig 11196 bp, 13 predicted proteins | sample SodLakKL_010_SED_2_FD_10381 | JGI IMG/M metagenome (IMG submission 10381)
ATCGGGTCCCTGAAAACATTACAGTTTCAGTTCACCGCGTCCCTGCCGCACTAGAAGGGGGTCATCGCCTGTGCAGTCGACCACCGTCGAAGGAATGTTATTGCCGAAGCCACCATCAATCACAACATCAACGAGCAGCTTGAACTTTTCATGGATCAGCTCGGGGTCGGTGGTGTATTCAAGAACCTCATCGTCATCATGAATTGATGTGGTAAGAATGGGTCTGCCGAATAGTCTTACAATCTCAAGTATGATGCTATTGTCTGGTATTCTTATTCCGACGGTCTTCTTTTTGTTCTTAAACAGCTTTGGCACATTGCTGCTGGCAGGCAGGATGAATGTAAACGGCCCCGGCAGGTTCTTTCGCAGTAATTTGAAGTGATAACCGGCGATAGGTTTTGTATATTCAGACAGGTGGGAAAAATCATGGCATATAAAAGAGAAGTCGGCGTCCTTCATTTTCAGCCCTTTAATTCTTGCCACTTTTTCCACAGCCTTTGAGTTGTAAATGTCACAACCCAGTCCGTAAACCGTATCGGTGGGATATATTACCAGTCCCCCCTCCTCAAGTATGTCAACAACCTTTTCAACCGATCTGACACTGGGATTTGCAGGATGGATCTTTAGCAGCATGCTCATGATGCGGGGTTTTTATTTGTTCAGCTTCCTGTGATCGGCAAGGAATTTTTCCAGTCCGGCATTAGTCAGCGGATGATTCAGCAGCCCGGTTATGGCACTGAGGGGACATGTGGCAACATCGGCACCGGCTTCCATGCATCTCAGTATATGATTTGTGTTCCTGATTGATGCAGCTATAATCTCTGTTTCAATACCGTAAATATCAAATATGTGAACTATCTGGTGTATCAGCTCCATTCCATCCTGCCCTATATCATCAAGCCTTCCTATGAATGGAGAGACATATGATGCTCCTGCCTTGGCTGCCAGCAACGCCTGGCCGGCATTGAAAATGAGTGTGCAGTTGGTCCTGATCTTTTGCCTGGTAAGGTATTTGATCGCTTTGATACCATCAGGAATTACAGGTATCTTAACCACTATCTGCTCATGAAGGGAGGCAAGTTTCTCTCCTTCTGCTATCATACCTTCAAATCCGGTTGAAATGACTTCGGCGCTCACATCTCCGTCAACTATATTGCAGATGCTGATATAGTGGTCGAGGATATTCTTTTCGCCGGTAACTCCCTCCTTTGCCATTAAAGATGGGTTTGTTGTTACTCCGTCTATTATGCCCATTTCATGGGCTGTTCTGATCTGTTCAAGATTGGCTGTATCCAGAAAAAATTTCATTATTTTAAAATGTTTAAAGGTTATGGTGTAAACTTACAAAAATAATAATTTAGTATTCTACAATAAAAAGTGGGTAAGCTACTTATATCGCACCGCTACAACCGTCTACCCTTGCTTCCTTCCGGACCTGGGGGAGTTCAACGGGAGCTGGCCGTATAAGACTTACCCGGTACAAAGATACTAAAACAACAGATTTTTTACAATTATAATCGCATCAATAAATGAAAAACCGGTATATTTGCTCTAAATTCTGTTGGGATTAAAAATTCTTATTCACGATTCTTTCCCGGGAACGCAACATAAACTTTGCTGTTCATAAGACACCCGGGAATCTATTATTAAAACTATCATTATGGAAGAAACAAAAAAGAGTTCACTGCTAAAGTGTACAATGAACTATGGGGCCATGCTCGGACTGGCCCTTATCATATACAGCCTGCTGTTATGGATGCTTGATATGACAAGTAGTACCGGGCTTGGACTTGTAAGTTACGTTATTATGATAGCGGGTATCGTGCTGGCTACAAAAACCTACAGGGACCAGGAACTGGGAGGTTTCATATCCTACGGCCGTGCACTGGGTGTCGGTACGCTAACCTCGGTCTTCGCGGGTGTAATATCAGCATTTTTCACCTACCTGCTTTACACGTTTATAGATCCCGGACTAATGGAAAAGGTTTATCTGATGATGGAAGAGGCTTACTACGAAGCCGGTATGTCAGACAGTCAGATCGAGATGACAATGGATATGGCAAAAAGGTTTACCAACCCTGTAATGATGGCTGTATTCGGTGTTTTTGGCAGTGCTTTTTTCGGTTTCCTGTTTTCACTCATAACCTCTATATTTCTTAAGAAGGAAGGAGACCCCTTTGAATCTGATGCTGTTTAGCATATCCTAATATACCTGTATGGATGTTTCTGTGGTAATACCACTGTTTAATGAGGAAGGGTCCCTCCCTGAACTGGTGGAGTGGATAAAGAGGGTGATGAAGGATAATTCACTTTCATTTGAGATCATCCTTGTTGATGACGGGAGTAATGACGGTTCCTGGAAGGTAATTGATGAACTGTCTGTTAAAAACAGCGATATAAAGGCTGTACGCTTCAGGCGCAATTACGGGAAGTCTGCTGCATTATACACGGGCTTCGATATTTCCGGCGGAGATGTTGTTGTCACGATGGATGCCGACTTGCAGGATGATCCTGACGAGATCCCCGAACTGTACCGGATGATAAAGGAAGATGGGTATGATATGGTCTCAGGGTGGAAAAAAAAGAGATATGATCCTCCGGGCAAAAAGATCCCCAGCAGGTTTTTCAATTATACAGCAAGGATTGTTACCGGGATAAAATTACATGATTTCAATTGCGGACTTAAGGCGTATCGTAAGGAGGTCGTTAAAAACATTGAGGTGTACGGTGAAATGCACCGTTATATACCTATGCTGGTTAAAGACGCAGGATTTACCAAAATTGGCGAGAAGGTTGTAAGGCATCACAGCAGAAAATACGGCACCACAAAATTTGGTATGGGCAGGTTCATCAAGGGGTTCCTTGACCTTATGTCGTTGTCTTTTGTTTCAAGATTTGGAAAAAGACCTATGCATCTTTTTGGTGCACTGGGTACCCTGATGTTCGTGGTGGGTTTTATTGCGGCGGTTTATCTTGGCAGCATGAAGCTGTTCCAGCTTAGCAGGGGCATCAGAATGGCACTTCTGACTGACAGTCCCTATTTTTATCTTTCTCTTACTGCCATGATACTTGGCACACAGCTATTTCTTGCCGGCTTTATCGGAGAGATGATAGCCAGGAATTCACCTTTCAGGAATTCATATGAAATTGAAAACAGGATAAACATATAGATCTTGAAGATACTTTTAATAGGCCCTGCTTCTCCCTACCGTGGCGGGATTGCCAATTTCAATGATTCATTATATGCGGCCTTGGACAGGAACCATGAGCCGCATATTATAAATTACTCATTGCAATATCCTGCTGTATTGTTTCCTGGCAGGTCACAGTATGAAAAGGGGGCCCCGTATACAAGTGCCCGATCCAGGAATTTAATAAACTCGGTCAATCCGTTCAGCTGGCGATATTCTTCCGATCAGATAGCAGGGATGTCGCCCGATCTTATAATAGTTCATTACTGGGTGCCTTTTTTTGCTCCGGCCCTGGGGAGGATCATCAGGCGTCTCAAAAAGAAAACAGGTATCCCGGTGATCGGGTTATTGCACAATGTGCAACCTCATGAGGGAATGCCGGCGGCCAGGATATTTAACAGGTACTTTCTTGCTGCATGTGATGGTTTCATTACCATGTCATCAACTGTATCGGGCGATCTTGAAAAGATCGGTATCCGGAGACCTTTAAAGCAGGTGTTTCACCCCTTATACGATATCTTCGGTGAACCGGTATCCAGGGAGTTTGCCTGTCACTGCCTGGGACTTGATACCGAACTTAATTACCTGCTGTTTTTCGGGATAATCAGAAACTACAAAGGGCTCAGCCTTCTTTTAAAATCATTTGCAAACCATCGGATATCTCACCTCGATCTGAGGCTTCTTGTTGCCGGTGAGTTTTATGAGAATGAGACCAGGTATCTGGATATGGTTGAGGAACTGGGCCTTGAAAAGAAGATCATGTTCACAAACAGTTTTGTTCCAAAGGAGGAGGTAGCGTGGTATTTCGCAGCTGCCGACCTTGTGGTTCTTCCATATCTGTCTGCAACGCAGAGTGGTGTGACCCAGATTGCCTACAATTTTGAAAGGCCCATGCTTGTTACCAATGTTGGGGGACTAAAGGAGGTTGTAAGACACGGGCACGTCGGATATGTTTGTGAAAAAGACCCGGAAGAGATCGCCGCTGCAATAGCCGATTTTTTTGATAATGATCGTGCAGCTGAGTTCACGGCCAATACCAGGAGTGAGAAGAAAAAGTTTTCCTGGGAAGCTATGGTAAAAGGTGTCGAGGAGCTTTTTGAAAATATAAAGGCCGGGCATGGGGGCAATCCTTGCTGATCAACATGGATCCTTCAAAAATTGTCCCGCAGATACTCTTTTTTCAGTAATCCGGCAACATGCCTGTCTACCGGGAAGGTGAGTTCGTCAGGGTCAAGCTTATTGATATTCTTCCACCTGAAAGAAATACTTCCCTCGGTTTTTTCCGGAAAGTCAAAAGGTGTTACGGAAACCTTGAATAGTATCTTCTCTTCTGTTTCAATTCTGTAATATATGCTCAGGAGCTGGTGGTCTTCAAAAAACATGGCTTTCTGGTAGAACCCCGTGGTGTAGAAATGTTCAATGATTTTCACTCTCTGTCCCAGCTCCTCCATGGCCTCGCGACGCAGACAGTCCTCCAGACCCTCCCCGAACCTTAGTCCTCCTCCCGGGAATTTTGTCATTATCATCCCGAACCTGTATTCATCGCTAAGGAGAACTTCCTTATTGCTGTTGGTAAGGATACCATAAACTCTTATTACAAACTTTCCCGTTTCTTCGTTTTCAGTATGCATGCTGATATTTTATACGTTTCATCCTGCGGTACTACCCGGGGAAATGCCGGTCAGGTCTTTGATAAGCTTAATTATCCCGTCCGCATCACCTGGATGGAACCAGTAAATGTCATCATATTTTGAAAGCCAGGTCAGCTGTCTCCTGGCATACCGCCTGGTGTTTCTCTTAACCTGTTCAATAGCTGTCTCTAAGGATATTTTACCGTCAAAATTGTCGAATAGTTCCCTGTATCCGACGGTTTTCAACGCGTTCAGATTACGGTATGGGTACAGCTGCTGTGCTTCCTCCAGAAGTCCCTGCTCTATCATGCTGTCAACCCGCCGGTTGATTATACCGTATAGTTCCTCCCTTTCAAGTCTTAATCCGGTCTTTATAATTTCGAAATCCCTCTTTTTTTTCCTGCCGGTCAGAAATGATGAATAGGGTTTGCCGGTCATCAGGCTGATCTCGACCGCTTTTAGCATCCTGTTGGGGTTTCTGAGGTCAACCCTTCCGTAATAATCCGGATCCAGCTTTTTAAGCTTTGACCTAAGCCACTCAATCCCATTATTCCTGAAACTGGCAGCAAGGTCTTCACGTAATTCAGGGTTAACTGCCGGAAGGTCGTCTATACCATGACAGACAGCATCTATGTACAGTCCGGATCCGCCTGCCATGAATATCAGCCGGTGATTTTTGAAGAGCTCTTCAAGCAATGACATAACTTCTGATTCAAACATGCTGGCATTGTAATAGTCATGTATTGAAAGATTGCCTGTAAACCAGTGTTTAACCCTGGCAAGCTGGTCGGGAGAAGGCGCTGCGGTACCGGTATTCATCTCCCTGTACATCTGCCGGGAATCGGCCGAAATGATCTGACTGTCATATCTTTCGGCCAGCTCAACGCACAGGCCGGTTTTACCGACCCCGGTCGGGCCTGAAACAATAACCAGGTATTTATTAATGTGACCTGCCATCAGGTATCGGGAATATCAGGATCTTCAATTATTATCTGCTCGGGCGGGGCACCACCCCGTGCCGTACAAGCAGGATAGGTCCTGCCGGGGACCTTTTGTTTGATCTCTATCAGTTCAATGTAGAATGCACGGTTGGAAAAAAAATCAAACAGATACAGCAGGCGCTGCTTGGGCTCAGATATCAGCTCACACAGCCTGGTTTTTTCCATAATAATAACAGGGGTGTGACTTTCATCTGACATATCGAAAAGGTTGATCTCCAATCCTTTCTCCCATTTATTGTCAGCCAGGTAGAATGATGTCATCTGCTTTTTATCGTATCCGAGTTCATCCTGTATTGCATGATGAAAATCGAAGAATGTCTGGTTCCCGGATATTTCAAAATCCCTGAAAAAAGGATCCTTCCCCGTTCCTACAAGCCTGAAGGTAAAAACCATTGTGCATATTTATTACAGGTTCAACAGAAATTCGATAGTGTCAATGTTGTCGGCATAATCTCCCAGTCCCGGTTCCTGTGCCTTTCCAAATTCAAGTATCCTGCCGTCAACGGGTTGCCTTCCCGTAATGCACTGTATTTTATCGCTCCCGGTTAATGCCGGATCAAGGACATTTTCCAGGTGATCATACTTTTCATAGTGCAGGACTGAAATAGGCGATGACAGGTTGCTGTTTTCCTTAATAAGGAGGAAACCTGTATCGAGGTGAGGTATCCTGTCGATAAGATTAACTGCCCGCTGGTATTCATAGTTGTTGGCCCAATGGTTATGGTTGGCAATGTGGCTGTATTTGCTGAATGTTTCTATCAGCAATGAAAAATCGTAGTCTGCAGGTATATAAAGCTTGGATACGCTTCTGCACCCAAGACCGAAATACCTGAATACATCATCGGCAAGTTTCTCAAGATCTTCCTTTGTCTCCAGGCCGTCAATGATAGCTGCCGAGTTCCTGTTTTTTCTTATGATATTGGGATATTTACCGAAATAGTATTCGAAATATCTGGCAGTATTATCGCTGCCGGTTGCTATAACTGCGTCGAAATCTTTCAGCCTGCCCTCTTCAAATACTATTTTCCCCTCAAGTTCGCCGTTTATTGCAGAGATTATATCTGATATCAGTTTAAGAAGCTGGTCGTCTTTGACTGATAGCTTGCCGAGGAGCCTGTGACCGCATACCAGGACACACAGCATGTCGTGAAATCCCACCATTGGAATATTCCCTGCCATGACAACGGCAACAGTCTTTTCCTGCACTGTATCCGTTTTGTTGCCATAGCAACTGAGCCAGTTAACCAGGGATTCTGCACTCAGCCATGTGGCAGCCACTTTCAGAGCGTAGCGAACATTTTCCCCGGTGAACCAGGGATTATGTATATGTACATTTTGAACAAGTGTGTCCATGGGCTGGAAGAACTCTTTGTTGAGTTCTTCCAGCCAGGGCATAACCGTTAAGTTTCTGCCGGCAGGATTGCTAAATTGCCCGAGGAATATTCCAAGTTTCTCAAGTGTTCCGATAATTTCCTTCTTCCTCATGATCTTCAGCAATACCGGATGTGATTTAGGGTTTCAGGGTTGCTAAAAGCCGTTCATCATATCCTCCCAGGGGAAGAAATGCATGAAGCCGGTCCCTATTACAAGCCCAATTACTCCGATCAGAATTCCTATCCCTGCCAGTATTGTTCCGATCATTGCACATATCCAGCCCGCATTCAGGTTCTTGTAGGAGGAAACCGAATATCGTTCAGGATCTTCCCTGTAAAGTTTTTTGGATTTGGAGCCCAGGATCAGCCCGATAATTCCCAGGATAAGCCCTAATCCCCAGCAACACCAAAAGAGAATTGACAAAATACCAAGTACCAGTACAACGGTTGCATTTGGGACCTGTTCCTTGACTAAAATTTCCTTTTTTTCTTCAGAGGGTTGGTTAGTTTCACTCATGATGCCAATGATTTTAGTGGGTTAATAAGTTATAAATATAATTCAAAACCATTACAATGATATTCAAAACGAACAAAATTTTTAAATAGGATGCCCCCTTCCGGAGCTTAAAAACAAGGTGAATGAAAAGGACCAGTAACAGAAGGAGGTTCGGTATGATTGGAGGATAGACGGTTGCAGATTCAAGGAAGTTTCCTTTAAGCAACTCAATAATAGCCCTCTGCGTGCCGCATCCCGGGCATTCGGTTCCCAGTAATGTGACATACACGCATGGCTGGGTTACCGATTCAAGCCAGTTTATCAGTTTTTCGTACAAAATCTGATTTTTATCTGAAAAGTAATATAATTATTGCGTAAACAAAAATATACCTCCCGGTTTTTGCCTGTTTATCGTACGGGCCTGTTAAGGGTATGGTATTGTTTTAAGGGATTACAGCGGGTAGTGTTTGCCACTGAGGGAATACGGGTCGGGTGTCACCGGCAGGGGTTACACCTACTGAAGCACAAAGTTTATAGGGAAGGTGAAAGCGACATTTACCGGTTCGCCCCTTTGCCTGCCAGCCGTCCAGGGTGGAGATGACATGACCACCCTCAGCGCCTCCCTGTCCAGCTGGGGATGGACCCCCCTGACGATTTCGGCTGACTGCACTGAGCCATCGGCTCCCACAACGAACTGGACAAACACCCTGCCTTCAATGCCGCTTTCAGCAGCCGTTTGGGGATACCTTAGATTATCTGCAATATACCGCCTGAATGCATCCTGCCCTCCGCCCTGAAAGTCGGGCATTTCTTCAACGATGAAAAACACCTCCTGTTCTCCGGGTGTTGCTGCCGGTGATTCGGGGATCCGGGAAAATGGCCGCTCATTTTCCCCCGTACCGGCAAAAGTGTTCTCTGCTTCAGATGGAGCCGCAGGTTCTTCACCCGGAGAGGCGGGCGTTATTTCTCCTGCCAGATCTTCAATAAATGCTTCAAATTCAGTTTCCGCACTGGTTATGTTACCGGGGTTGGGGCTTTGTTGAAGGGCAACCAGTTCTTCATTAATGTCAATTCTTCCTTCATCTCCGGTTTCTGTTGACGATTTGGCGGCAGAGGCTGATGGCTCCCTCAGTACCGGTAAGTCTGGTATATCCGATGCCGCTGTTGTTGTATCCGTCAATGCATGGGGCTGTTCAGTCAAACCGGCCAAAACTTCAGCGGTGGTCACGGTTATATTATCATCAGCCTTTGTACACATGATAACCAGTATTACAAGCGATGGCAACAGTACAAGGAACCCCGCCCTCTTCCATGCCGCGGGTTTGATGGTTGTCATCATCCTGATTCGGTTTATTGTCAACGACTTATTGAAGTTGCTGGCAGGGGAGAAATATTCCCTTCCCAGTTGAAGGTTGAGCAGGAGTTTCTGGTAGTATGATATGCTGGTACCTTTCTTAATGACCTCCTCGTCTGCCAGGTATTCATGGATTTCCAGCATGGACCTTCTGTACAGCCATGCTACCGGGTTAAACCATTGTACAATGGTGAGCAGTTCAAGCAATACCAGGTCAATTGTGTGTGCCTGACTGATATGCACCAGCTCATGCTCTATTATCTTTTGCTTCTCCTCCTCATCGTATAGACTTTCGTTGATGAATATGTAATTGAGGAAAGAGAAGGGAGCCTGTTCCGACTTGAGACTTACTATGACTGCATTCCTGTATTTCCTGGTACTGTTACGGTTCACTAACAGCATCAGTTGTATTAGTCTTACTGCAAGTCGCAGGGAAAGAAGAACTGCACCGGCAAGATATATTACCAGAAGAACCACTGCGGCCGTCACTGGTGCCGGTGAGGGGGTCAGGTTTCCTGCAGGGGCCTGGCCGGTAATTGTAACCTCGGGTATAATATAGGAATAGGTGGCTACTGAAACCGGTGGGGTGAGATTGATATGCGGCAGCACCATTGAGAAGATAATGGCTGTCAGCAGGTAATACCTGTTTGCACCAAAGAAGGCCAGTTTCCTGAGAAAGATGATATATGCCAGGTAGAACAGACCCAGGCTGATCGCTGTTTCGGTTATCATTGTCAACATAGCTCAGTAGGCGTTTTTTCTGTATACTACATTGCCAGAACGTTGTTATTGACCGCTGATCTTTTTCTGGTTTTCGATCTCCTTTTCAATCAGCTGCCTCATCTCTTCCATTTCAGAGATACTTATCTTTTCTTCCTTTGCAAAGAACGAGACCATTTGCTTGTATGAATTACTGAAATAGTTCTTCACAAAATTCCTGAGATACTTCTGTGTGTATTCGGGTTTGTCTATCAAAGGAAGATACTCGTGTGTTTTACCGTAAGCCTTATGCCCGACAAACCCCTTTTTCTCAAGAATCCTTACTATTGTGGAAACAGTATTATAAGCAGGCTTCGGGTCAGGAAGATGTACAATGATATCCTTGACAAAAGCTTTTTCCAGTTTCCACAGTATCTGCATTATCTGCTCTTCTGCCTTTGTTAATTGCTTCATGCCGGACTGTGTTATTGGTTGTTTTTATACAAATATACCACAACTTTTTTAGTTTATAAACTAATTTAATAGTTTTTTGCGGTCAGCTGTTGCAGATATCAGACCTTATGGAATAAACTGTCTGTGGTTCGGTTAGTTTTTTTTATTATATTTCTCTAAGGCTGATATAGTGGGTATTTTTCACATTATAGTGTTTTTTTTTGCTGATTAAGGGATAAATGGAGTATTTTTGTTTCTGGTAATTGAGATTTTATGTTTTCATTATTTATTCAGTGATTCATGGATAAACTTTTGAAACTTGGGTTATTATTCTGGGAAAATGTTCGCATATCCTTTCAGGCCATTGTTGCCAGTAAGCTGAGGACAATCCTCACAGTTTTTATTATAGCCTTCGGGATAATGGCACTGGTGGGGATATTGACTGCCATTGATGCCGTGAAGGCATCAATAAGTGACTCTTTCATGAGCATGGGGGCAAATACCTTTATGATAGAAGGAAGGAACATTACAAGGGTATCGTCCGACAGGCAAAGGATAAGGAATTACGCTTACATTAATTACAGGGAGGCTAATTCTTTCAAGGATATTTTTGAATTCCCGGCAAACGTTTCTGTATTTATCAATGCCTCCGGCAGTGCTGCCGTAAGCTACGGTTCCCGTACCAGTAACCCGAACGTTTCTGTAATCGGGGCGGATGAGGAATACCTGGTTACTGCCGGTTATGAAGTTGAAAGGGGCAGGAATTTTACGGGTAATGATATTGAGATGAACAGGCACCTTGCAATTGTGGGAAGAGAAGTGGTACGGAATATTTTTGATGCAGGTGTTGACCCCATTGACAGGGTGATAACGGTGGGTAGCGGAAAATACCGGATAATAGGGGTGCTCGAGGAGAAAGGCACATCATTCGGAGGTGGTGGCGACAATGTGGTTATACTTCCGGTGACCAATGTGAGACAGTATTTTTCCCGTCCCAG
>SL_3KL_010_SEDDRAFT_10005658_pt1 | contig 11196 bp, 9 predicted proteins | sample SodLakKL_010_SED_2_FD_10381 | JGI IMG/M metagenome (IMG submission 10381)
AAACCTGTAAATGCTTGCTCAAAGCCTTAAGTGCTTTAGGGTTTAATGGTAAGTATCATGATCAAACGATAAGCCAGAAAAAGGATCCCATATGAAACCTAAAACATACCGATATGATCGATTGATTAAGAGTGAAGACCTTAATCACCACCGCACTTTGTTTGCTGGCAGATGCGCTGAGTGGTTTGTTGAGGCAGGATTTATCGCTGTTGCCAGTGTGCTGCCTGCGAAAAATATCGTCTGTTTGAAGATTCATGGGTTGGCTTTTACTCAGCCGTTAACTACGGGGGATATCGCCCGTTTTGAAAGCAAGCTTGCTTATGCTGGCACATCATCTATCAAGGTTTATGTCGTTCTAAAAAGGGATAATGATGATGTGCCTGTTGTTGAAGGCTTTATTACCTTTGTCCATGTTGATGATGACGGTCATGCACAACCGCACCATATCTCGTTGGATTTATCAGATCCAACAGACATAAAACTTAATCAACGAGCAGCAAACTTACGCTGAATAACAGAAAATAAATATTTTATTACAGCCTAAACACAACCCCAAAAACCGTTATTTGTCCTCTCGCATGTAGGGAACAGCTAGCGCTGCTGGTGCACCAACACGTTTTTTGAAGGATTCCCAAATCGTCATCAATACTAAGATGATGACTGTCATCAAGTAGGGCAGCATGTTCAAAAACGAGGATGGTATGGTTGTACCAATGGCTTGCAGACGGAACTGGATGGCATTGATACCGCCGAACAGGATGGCGCCTAAGACCGCCCGGGCCGGGTTCCACATGGCAAAGATAACCAAGGCAATTACAATCCAGCCGCGACCCCCGGTGAGGTTTTCTGTCCAACCGGGTGTATAAGAGAGTGATAGGTGCGCACCACCTAAACCGACGAGCATACCGCCAACAATCGTGTAAATATAGCGGGTCTTGACCACATCGATCCCCATCGCAACCGACGTAATTGGGTTTTCACCAACTGCTCGCAGGTTCAGCCCGTTTCTGGTTTTATACAGGTAATACCAGGCCAATGGAACGAATATATATGCGGCATAGGTCAAGAAATCCTGGCTGAACATCGCGCCAAGGATGGGGATATTTACCAAACCTGCAATGGGTTGAGCCGTTAACCTGGGTCCGGTTAAACCTGCCAGGTTAAAGTTGTTTGCTGCCGGTCCAATCCGCTGACCCAGGAAAGAAGCCAACCCGGTTCCAAACAAGGTGATGCTCAGACCGCTTACAACCTGGTTTGCCCGCATCGTAACACTTAGGAAAGCATGCAATGCGCCTAATAAACCGCCTACCAGCATTCCAACTAAGAAACCTAACCAAACGCTCTCAGTGTAAAAAGCTGTTGCAAACCCAGTTACCGCACTCATCATCATCATGCCTTCAACACCGAGGTTTAAAATACCAGAGTTTTCTGTGTAAATTTCACCGACAGTGGCGTACACCAGGGAAGTTCCAGCTCGTAAAGTTACTGCAAATATAGAAGTAATTAACGGGATCATGATGCTGCCTCCGATTCAACGGATTGAGATTTTTCAGGGCGAATAATGCGCAACCGGTATTCTGTAAAGAGCATGCCAGCTAGCATAGGAAATAAGATCAAACCCTGTAACACAAAACCGACTGCTGAAGGTAACCCCATCATCATTTGAACCTGGTCACCTCCCACGAACAATGCGCCCATCAGGACAGACACAAACAATATGGCGATTGGGTTCAATTGAGCCAGCCAGGCAATAATAATGGCCGTATACCCATACCCAGCTGCCAAACCCGTTTGCAGACGTCGAAAGATACCCGCCACCTGGGCAGCGCCAGCCAAACCACTTAAAGCGCCAGACAGCAGTAATGCCAGGACGATGTTACTGGCAATTTTGATTCCGAGGTATTTTGCTGCGGTTTTGTTCTCACCAATAATCTTCAACTCAAATCCCCACCGGGTTCGGTTAAAGATAAACCACAGGATGATGCCAGCGATAACGGCGAATATCAAACCATAGTGGGCCCTGCCAAAAATTCTAGGCAGCCAGGCATCCTCAACAATACGGGCTGTACCCGGGAAGCCCATGCCCATGGGATCACGCCAGGCACCGTAATATAAATAGGATGCAAATAAGATCGCAACATAATTAAGCATCAACGTGGTGAGGGTCTCATCGACGCCCAGGTAGGCTTTCAATGCAGCCGGGATACCTGCCCATATCGCCCCAGCAACCATTCCGGCTAATAGAACTGTTGGAAGCACTAAACTGCCCGGTATGAAATCGGCAAAATGCAAAGCGACACCTGCTCCCGCTATACCGCCAAAAACGAGCTGACCCTCCGCTCCAATGTTCCAAAAACGCATTCTAAAGGCAATCGCAACACCTAAACTGGTTAGCATTAAGGGAATGGCGACAACCAGTGTCTCAGAAAAGGCATAGGTTGAGCCAAATGCACCCCGTACCATTGCTTGATAAGTGACAATTGGGTTGACCCCGGTCAACAAAAGCAAAATGGCGCCTAGTAACAAAGCAACGAGAAATGAAATAAATGGCACAAGTAATGACGCTCTGCGAGAGAGACTTTTTCGTTTCTCAAAATATATCTGCATGTCAAATCAATCCTTTACATCAACAGACGTTTCATCTTGTTGCTGAAGCTCTTCCAGCCTGGTACCGCTCATCATCAGGCCAAGCATTTCAATATCAGCATCATCAGAATCGGTTATACCCATAATCTCGCCCTCAAACATGACCGCAATTCGATCAGCTATTGAGGTTAATTCATCCAAGTCTTCAGATATTAACAGGACACCCATTCCTTCTTTTCGCTGCTCAAGCAGCATGTTTCGAACAGCCTCGGTTGCACCAACATCAAGGCCGCGTGATGGATAGACCGCTACCATCAATCTGTCACAGGCATCGATTTCTCTGGCAAGAATTGTTTTTTGGATATTGCCACCTGAGAGAAATTTCACCCTGGTTTTTGGTGAAGGTGTTGCAATTTTGAATGAATCGATCATACGTTTAGCAAATGATAGAATTTTCTTTGGGCGAATCATACCTGCCGTGCTGATGGGTTCGTTGCGATACCCTTTCATGACCAGGTTTTCAGATACTTGCATACTTCCAACGGTACCCATCCCCATCCGGTCGGCAGGGATATGACTGACACCAGACTTAATCATTCCTAGGGGTGATTTTTTTGTCACATCTTTTCCCGANAGGAAAACTTTGCCGCTATTTGGGTTGCGCAATCCGGTGATCACTTCTGCCAACTGGTCCTGACCATTCCCCGCAACTCCGGCAATCCCCAGGATCTCACCTGATCTTATGGTTAATGACAGATCGTTCAATGCAAGCAGCCCACGATCATCATTGACCTTGACATTTTTCAACTCAAGGACAACATCACCAGGATCAATGTCTTCTTTTTCCAAGCGGAACAGCACATCGCGACCAACCATTAATCGCGCTAGCTCATTCGGAGATGTTTCAGAAGTCTTCCGGGTAGCGGTTAATTTACCATTTTGTAAGACCATCACGCGATCAGAAAATTCCATCACCTCATCCATTTTATGCGTGATGAATATAGCTGATTTCTCTTCTGATGCCATGATCTTTAGCACTTCTTGCAGTTCATGCGCCTCCTGGGGAGTCAATACGGCTGTTGGTTCATCAAGGATCAGGATTTCAGCACCGCGATAGATCAATTTTAGGATCTCCACCCGCTGTTGTTGACCGACGCTCAACTGCCACATTTTTGCCGTGGGATCCACTTTTAGGTGATATTGTTCCGAAAGCTCCTTGATTCGCTTTGTTATTTTCTGAATATCTGGCACTAGGGGTAGATCGACCATACCTAAGATGATGTTCTCAGCAACCGTCATGGTGGGTACGATCATAAAGTTTTGATGGACCATACCAATACCTAGGTCTGAGGAATCGCGGGGAGAATCAATCCGCACGGGTTCACCTCGCACAAAAATTTCGCCCTCATCCTGCCGGTAAAGGCCAACCAACACATTCATTAAAGTGCTTTTTCCTGCACCATTTTCACCTAATAAAGCCAGCACTTCACCTTCATGTAACTGAAGATCAACATTTTCATTGGCAATCACACCCGGGAAGCGCTTGGTGATTCCCCGCATCTCCAATACTATTTTTTGTTTCTGATCATTCATGGCATCCTAGCTATAAAAATTTGATTAATTAAAAAATTTTGGGGTAAAGCANNNGCTTTACCCCAATGTGTCGTTATAGGTAATTAATTGATTTCGCCTCTGACACCCTCGACAAACCAGTCAATGCTGAGCATTTCGCCGTCGGTCATACATTCGCCTTCGGCAACCATTTCCTCACCAGCTTGGTTGAAAATGGGTCCGCAGAAGACGTCGTCACCAGCAAATATCGCAGCTTTGGCTTCTTCAACGAGCTCAATCACGTCGTCAGGAACCAGGGGGCTGAAATCAGCCAGACCAACAAAGCCTTCTTCCATGGAACCCCACACCTCGTGGGTCTCCCAGGTGCCTTCCATAGCCTGTCTGACAGAATCGATGTAATAACCAGCCCAGTTCCAAATCGGGCTTGTCAGCACAGAATCACCCACAAATGCACGGTGATCTGAGTTGTAACCAATGCTCATCGCGCCAGCTTCCTGGGCTGCCCTTTGCGGTTCGGTGGTGTCCTGGTGTTGGGCAATGATGTCCACACCCTCATCCAAGAGCGCCATGGCTGCTTCACGTTCGACAACTGGGTCGAACCAGGTGTTGGTCCACACCACGGATACAGTCGCATCCGGGTTTACGGAGCGAACACCGAGTGTGAAGGCGTTGATACCACGAATTACTTCGGGAATTGGGAAGGCTGCAACGTAACCAATTCGGTTAGTTTCAGTCATTGAGCCGGCAACAATCCCGGACAGGTACCGAGGTTGGTAAATGCGGCCGAAATAGGTGGACATGTTTTCACGGGTGGTGAAACCCGAGCAGTGGCTGAACAGCGTGTCGGGGAACTCTGTTGCAACATCGTACATGGGGTCCATATACCCAAATGAATTGCCAAAGATCAGGTCGTAACCCTGCTGGGCAAAATCTCGGAAGACACGCTCGGAATCGGGTACCGCAACGGCCTCAACGAAAGAGGTTTCGACTGCGTCACCAAATTCTTCCTCTATTGCCTGGCGACCCTGATCGTGCTCATAGGTCCAACCAAAGTCAACAGGAACACCCACATAAACAAACCCAACTCTAAAGGGTTCTTCTACTTCGGGCTCCTCTTCGACTGGTTCCGGCTCTGGTTCTTCGACAACTGGTTCTTCAACGACTGGGTCCGGTTCCGGTTCCTCAACAACTGGATCCTCAATAATTGGATCTTCAACTGGCTCTGGCTCTTCGACAATTGGATCAGCGGCGCATCCAACAAGTGCCAGAGAGGCAATTAGCATTACGGAAACCAATAACCAAATTTTTTGCTTCATTTTTCTCCTTTATACTAAATAGTGTTTGTTAATCTATTTCGTTCTCAAATGCTTCGATCTTTTCCAGCTACCACCTCCTTTGACAACCTACTCAACCATTAACTTTTTTGATTATATACGTCTTAAGCAAGAGGAAAAAACTTGTCTAGTTAAGTTGGCCGTTATTTTCATTCACAAAAGATTTTACCTTAAAAATCCAATAATATCAAAGTAATTTGTCAACAATGCGATTCAAGTTTGTCCAATGATCAAGTGTAATTCTGAGTTTTAAAATGTGAAAGTCATTTAATAATCTTTTCTACTTCGGTTTGGAAATCCATTAACCTTAAAAAATAGAGATATTAACACTTTACTTGGATAAATTCTTAAATTTCGACTATACTATATATGGTTAGAAACCATTCACTCTCTATCTCTACTATAAGGAGTAGACATGAAACGTATATCTTATTTTTTGATTGCCCTTGTGATGATTGTTGGTCTCGCCCTGGCGGGCTGCAGTCCAGCTGAGGCTGAATTGGGAACTGAAGAAAATCCCATCATTTGGGCACTCGTACCCTCTGGCGAAACCGATGTGGTTTTGGCAGGTTTTCAGGATGTGGCTGACATTATTTTCGAAGAGACTGGCCTGGTTATTGAGCCCTTTGTGGCAACTGAGTATGCCGGTGTGATCGAAGCGATGTCTGCAGATCCCACCAATGCTCATATGGCTTCCCTGGCAACTTTTGCCTACATGCTGGCATCAGAACGTGGTGTCGCCGAAGCTGAACTGGTGTCATTGCGCCGAGGCAGTGCCTCGTACAATGGTCAGATTTTCGTCCGCACCGACAGTGGCATCTCCAGTGTGTCCGAATTGGGTGGCAAGACCTTCTGTGGCGTTGACCCATTGAGCACCTCTGGCTGGATCATTCCAAGCTTTACTCTTGGTGCTGCTGGTGTTGACCCTGACACGGATTTAGAAGGCGTTGTCTTTGCAGGCTCCCATGATGCTGCTGTTGCTGCTGTCTATGCTGGTGACTGCGATGCAGGTGCTTCATTCGTTGATGCACGATCAAATCTCGTTGAAGACTACCCGGATGTTATGGAAGCTCTTACTGTAATTGAAGTTACCGTCGATGTTCCCAATGATGGTGTTCAATATCACCCATCCATGCCAAGAGAATTACGCGACCAGATCAACGGCGTCCTGTTGACGATCCATGAAACTGAAGAAGGACTCGATGCCATATTCCAGGCTTATGAATGGACTGAATTGGCTGCCCGAGATGACTCATTCTATGAGCCATTCCGACAAATTCTGACAGCAGCTGGTGTCGATTTATCCACCTTCTTACAATAAGATCTGTAACACTCTAGTAAATTGGGGGCTGGGTCATCCAGCCCCTTTTTGTATAAATGATGCAACTACTCAGCCTGCTAAGAGTCGGGGGCTTTTTGAGGTGATAGAGCCGCCACACAACCCCCCACCTCCTACTAACTAGCACGGTTGCTTGAGTAGTGATTAAATAATTTAGATTGCAGCTATAGAAAAGGGATGTATTATGCTGGAAATTCGAAATTTAACCAAGATTTATGAGGATGGCACTCTGGCTGTTGATAATGTCAGCTTTACGGTACCTGAAGGTGAATTTTTAGTTGTGATTGGTCTGTCTGGGTCTGGTAAGTCCACATTATTACGCTGTATCAACCGTTTGATTGACCCAACAGAGGGCGAAATCATCTGGAATGGTGTTGATCTCGCAAAACTGGAAGGTGAGAGTTTGCGGAAAGCCCGGCGTAAAATCGGTATGATTTTTCAGCACTTTAACCTTGTTCGACGTTCAAGTGTAATGATCAATGTGCTTTCTGGTCGCTTGGGCTATGCCAGAACGTGGCCAACGCTGTTACATCAATTTTCGAAGAAAGATCGTGAAAAAGCCTGGGATGTGTTACGCCGAATGGACATTGATGACCAGGCACATAAACTTGCCAGGGAGTTGTCTGGCGGTCAGCAGCAACGTGTTGGCATCTCACGGGCCTTAATGCAAGACCCTGAATTGATCCTGGCAGACGAACCCGTAGCCAGTCTTGATCCAGTCTTAGCCCACTCCATCCTGAACTATCTTGAAAAATTAAACCAAGAAGACGAGCTCACAATTATTTGCAGTTTGCACTATCTTGACCTGGTTCAACGTTACGCCACCACAGTTGTGGGTCTGCGTGACGGGAAGCTGGTTTACCAGGGTTCCCGTGAAGAAATCCGTAAGATGACGGATGAAGAGTTTAAGTCAATTTACGGTGAAGAAGCAGAACGTGTTGCAGATGGATTAGAGGGTCATATCGAAGGGAGTGCACCATAATGAAATCTAAAAGTAAACAAATCTATAAACCGAAACCGAATTTACCCAGCCTTGTTCCACCCTGGTTAGCGGGGGTTCTTACCGCAATTCTACCTGGATTGGGCCAAGCACTGGCAAGGCAGTTCAGGCGTGGTTTGTTAATATTCTTTAGTTTTGCCTCGATTATGGGCCTGACTGTCTGGCGCTTCATAGAAGCTGCCCCCAGAGACACCGGCTTCATAAACATATTCAACAAAGCCATCCGGTTACAACCGATATTACTATTAATTTCGATCTTAATTGGCATCATGTATGCATGGATAATCATTGACGCGGTTCAATTGGCGAAAAGCGCTGGAAAGGAAGGCCGCCGGAAACCTTTCATGGTTTTTGTGATGATCATCCTGGTGTTCTTTTTTATCGGATGGCAAGTCGGACGTATTGATATGGTCAGGTTTTTCACCTCATTTGGTGATGCGAGTGACCAAATCGGCCGGGTCTTGTGGCCGTGGGAAAGAGCTATCACATTCCCCGAAGAGACCTGGCGTGGTATCGCCATCTTAGAAAACCCCTGTTCAGATGATCCCCCACCCCCTACGACACCGCGGGAAGACCGTCCTTATTTGATTGTCTCACCGACATGCGGTGAGCCAACAGAACAAGTGCCAGCAGATGATGGAACGATTGAGATTGTTCCAGGCACAGAGTTAAGAGTAGAAGGTTACAATTTCTTGCCTGAAATTGTTGTGGAACTGTTCTGGGTTGATCCAGCCGGTTCACAATTCCGCCAACGGCAGGATCGTCAGGATATTACTGTCATCCCGGATGAAAATGGCGAATTTGTGATTGACATCATTTGGCCCTATCGCATCATTCCACCATCTCACCGTGAACAAGTTTCCGAGTGGGAGCTGCAAGGGCGCCAGATCACAAACGTCGGTGAGTGGGAGTTCAGCACAGAGTTCAATCTTGCCGTTGAAAAAATGATTGAAACCATTTTCATTGGTATGATGGCGACGTTCTTTGGCATCATCCTCTCGCTGCCTTTCAGCTTTTTAGCGGCGAAAAACTTGATGGGTGCCAATGCTTTCACCCTGGGTATTTACTTCCTCGTCCGAGCAATTCTTAATATCATTCGCTCAATTGAGCCGTTGATTTGGGCGATCCTGGCTGTGATTATTGTTGGCTTAGGACCCTTTGCGGGGATTATCGCTTTGACGGTGCACTCAATTGCAGCTTTAGGCAAACTATACTCAGAAGCCATTGAATCGATCAGCCCTGGACCGATTGAGGCTGTCACAGCAACAGGTGCGAACTGGTTCCAAATCATTGTGTACGCTGTGGTACCGCAGGTTATCCCACCCTTTGTTTCCTTTACCATTTATCGCTGGGACATCAACATCCGCATGTCTACCATTATCGGATTGGTTGGTGGTGGTGGTATAGGTTACCTGCTGACACAATGGATCAGGGTTTTGGATTATCGAGCAGCAGGTATTGCAGTCTGGTTCATTGCAGTAACTGTGGCTATTTTGGATTACGTCAGTGCTGAAATTCGAGAACGTTTTGTTTAGTTCACAGAAAACAATAATATTAAAAGCTCCCGAATATCGGGAGCTTTTTACTTAACTTAAATCACTCAGTTTGCAAGTGAATTGGTGGATGTCATCCCCTTCAGCAGGAGGGCTTATCGAACCTTTACTGCGATTTTCTTTGAGGTAATAAGCACCGAGCCCAAAACTGCCATCCCGATCGCTGTTAACAAAAATAGCGTTAACATGATCTCAAAACCACCTTGATATTCATAAATTTGACCCAGCAGCATGGGAACCAGCATTGCCCCCGAACTGCTGCCAAAGAAGAAATAGCCAGTCACCTTGCCAGTGATGGTCATTCTTGATTCACCTAAAGCTAGCAATGTCGGGAAGATTGATGATAGGGCCAGTCCCAATCCTGCCGAAACCACCCAAACAATCGCTGGTTGCAAAGGAAAGATTAATATCAAACCCAAAAATAAGACTGCCAAAAAAAAGTTTCCGATAAGGAGTTTTGAAGGTTTGATTTTCTTTGCCAGCGGCACTGAGATTAAACGACCTAAAGTCAGGGTTCCCCAAAACAACGAATTCATGTAAGAAGCACCGCTTTGGCTGGCAATTTCAGCCTGGGTGGCATAAGTGTAAATCCAACCACTGTAACCACTTTCTATACCAACATATATAAAGAATAGGATGACCATTAGTACAATTAAGTGACTATTGACTTTTTTATTGGCTTTTTCATCTTGTTGAGGTTGTTGGTTTTCTGGACTGGAAAGAGCCCATAATCCGATGATGCCTGGCAAACTTAATAAGGCCAACGTCCAGAATGGCCAGGTAATCTGACCCTGAGACCACCTCATCACCTGGTGCAGAATTACGGGTGAGAGAAAGGCACCGACACCAAAAAAAAAGTGTAAGGCATTCATATACGGGCCTGCCTCACCTTGATAGACCCATAAGAGATTAACATTGCCACCCACATCCACTATTCCTTGGAAAGCACCAAAAATAAAGAGGACAAACAAAAGCAGGTAATAATACGGAATAAGCGGTACCAGTGAAATAGTTGCAGCCATCATGATTACGGCAATTAACATCAGCCGATGGCCCTTAAAGCGGTCAAATAATCGGCCGCCTCCTGCTGAACCGAGTAAGTAACCGAAACTGCTGGTCATGAAAAGAAAACTAATTTGCGCAAAGGAAACACCAACATGATCAGCGAGAAATGGTAGCATCGGCCCTAAAGCAGAAATACCCAGTCCTAAAGCAAAGAAGCACGTGCCGTAGGTGGCGAAATAATAGATATTTTTGGTTGTTTTTACTGTGTTTGTAATGGTTGATTGCATGGATGCTCCATCGTTTTTTAAACAGCTTTGTTATCTTATCACTGTGATTCATTTCAGTAAAGGTTCTAGAGAAATCGTTTTGAACGGTGTAACATAACCAGTTAGAATTAGATAAGCAACCCTATTCGCGATTTATCAAGGAGCCCGAATGGATCAATATATTCTAAGAACGGTTTTAGGCGATATTCCAATTAAAGAAATCGGCCTGATACTGCCCCACGAACACCTGTTTACAGATTTGCGTGGCCCATCAGCTTTAGACTATGCGCAAGCCCCATTAAAATCTGTGATGCAAACCGTGCTTCCGCATCTTTTTAACGCAGAAACAGTGGGTGTAACTGCATTGGTTGAATGTTCGACGGTTGGTGTCGGACGAAATATCGAGATATTGAGACACCTGGCAAACAACACCAGGATTCATATTGTTGCACCAACAGGTATTTACAGGGAAGCTTACACACCAAAGGAATTCTTTGATAGCTCAATCGAAGATTTAGCTGAGTTGTGGGTCAAAGAAATC
>SL_3KL_010_SEDDRAFT_10005659_pt1 | contig 11195 bp, 11 predicted proteins | sample SodLakKL_010_SED_2_FD_10381 | JGI IMG/M metagenome (IMG submission 10381)
TTGTCCGTAGTCTTCCCAGCAGATGTCGCGGCCGGTGCCGCGAGCGGCACCGATGTGGTCGGCGTGGGCCAGCCAGCCGGCGTCGCGGAGGAGGCGGCCCTCCTGCGTGTGTGTCCAGCCGCCTTCGTAGGCGTAGAGCTCGTCGCCCATGATGGCCTCGCGGGCGTCGAAGGCCACCTCGACGGTGACCTCGATCGGGATCCCACCGATGGGGGTGAGCGGGAGTGGCTCCTGGGCGGCCTGGGCTCGTACGTGGCCGGTGGCCAGGAGGGAGAGCCCTGCCAGCAGCAGGGCCAGCGGCGTGATCAGGCAGGCGCGTCGCGCGATCGGGGCCATGATCTCACTCCGTTCGTCCGAATCTGTGTCCAGGTGCGTCGTGGCGGCTGGCTCGGCTCAGGGCGTGAGGCATATGAGGTTGCGGCTGCGGGCTTTCCCCATGGTACGCCGTCGCGCTCAGAACAGCACCGCGTCGAGGATCGCGAGGATCTCGTCGAGCAGCGCGTCCGGTGCGCGTCCGAGGCGCCGCGCCCCACGCGTCCGCGCGTCGACCGACCGGACCTGATCGGTCAGGACGACACCGTCGACGCCGAGCCCCGCCGGGATGGACACATGGAACGGGTGCTTCCGATCGGCGCGGGTGATGGGGCACAGCACGCAGAGCCCGGTGGCGCGCTGGAAGAGGTCGTTCGACACGACGAGTGCGGGCCGGCGCCCGTGCTGCTCGTGAGCGTGCTCGGGGCGGAAGGACAGTTCGACGAAGTCACCTTTGCGTAGGACGAACGTCGCCATGCTCAGAACTCGTTGCCTTCGGCTTCGCCCCACGGCACCTCGGTGCTGGTGGCGTCGGGAGGCATCGCTGCGACCAGGTCTGCGAGATCGAGTCGCCCGCGCACGCGGCGTAGCGGCGTCACGACCAGGGACCCGTCCACGGCACGGACATCGACGGCGTCGCCGATCTCCAGGTTCGCTTCGGCCAACACCTCTTTGGGTACGCGCAACGCGACACCAGCGTCAGTCGGTCGCGAATCGCCTGCGCGATCAGCTCCGATCGAAGGGATCTTCGTGCAGGAGAGGTCGTTCGCCGAGCGTCAGCACGTGAGTAGGAGGAGATCCCAGCCTGCGGTAGCCTTCGGTCTGGCTGGCTTCCTGTATCAGCTCTCGCGTGTCGACGTCGATGCGACCAAGGCTGCGCTCGAAGTCGATCTCCCACGGCGAGGCCACGCTCACTGCGACGTCGGCCGTGAGGATGGCGTCAGGGGTTGCGTCGCGGCGTCTTGGATCGTCCGTGACTCACCACAGCAGGGCGTGGGTGTCGAGGAGGGCCTTCAACCTTCGCCGGTCCAGAACGAGTCGGGCAGGGGAGCCTCGAAGTCCTCCGCGATGTCGATGGCGTGCTTCAGGCGGCCCGCTTCACGTGGGAGTTTCGGTCCGACCGCAACCAGGCGAGCGACGGGTTCGCCGCCTCGCGTGATGACGACCTCCTCGCCGGCCTCCACCTGCTGGAGGAGTCGCGAGAGGTGCGTCTTCGCTTCGCGGACGCTGACCGTGCTCACGCGTCGATGATGAGGCCACGAGTGTGCCTGGTCAAGCACATGACCAAGCCGGATCCAGCGCGACTCGATCACGGGAGTCGGCCCCTCGCAAGCTGGTCCGGTGCTCGACACATCGGTCGCGCGGGCCCGTTTCACTCCATCGCTCCATGACGGTTGGGACGCGCGAGCGTGCGTGCGTGGTAGGCACCATGCGGTTGGAGCCGCTCGAGTCGGACGCCATGGAGCGTCCGTTACGAGCTCCTGCGCGAGGGTACCGATGCCATCGCCCAAGCGCCGCTGCAAGATGGCGATCGGCGTGGGGTGGCGGACCTGCTCCGGCGCGTTGACCACCGCGCCAGAGCCGGTCGAGCACGGCGACGAGTGCCCCTGGGGGGCTCGTGTCGTGCCGAGTAGCGCGCTGCGGCTCGCGAACGCGCATGTGCGGTTGGAGGGACTGGGGTAGCTGCTGACCCGATGCACGCCCGGCCCTGCGCCAGGCCCGAATGGGGACTCCGGTGGTCAGCCTCTGCACGACACGTGCGCGAAGAACGGCTATCCTCTGGCCGAAAATCGACCATGTCGTGGTGGATTTTCGAGAAGGGTGCTAGACTCGTGGCGGTGGCAATGCCTGCTCTCCGCCCCAGAGGGATCACCGAGCGAGTACGAGAAGCGCTTGGCGACACGCCCGTGGTCGCCATCGTCGGGGCGCGGCAGGTGGGGAAGTCGACGCTCATGCACCATCTGGTCGAGACCACACCGGGCGACTGGACCTCGCTCACGCTCGACGACTTCAACGTGCTCGAGCGCGCGAAGAGCGATCCCGAGGGCCTGCTCGCATCCGTACCGGGTCCTCTGGCGATCGACGAAGTCCAGCGGGCACCAGGGCTGCTCCTTGCCATCAAGGCTTCCGTCGACCGCGATCGCCGACCAGGGCGCTTTCTGCTCACCGGCTCAGCCGACGTGTTCGCGTTGCCTCGCTACGGCGATGCTCTCACCGGTCGCCTCGAGACCGCAACATTGCGACCATTCTCGCAAGGCGAGCTCTCGGATCGACATGAGGACTTCGTCACGTGGGCCTTCTCGACCGAACCGCCGCCTCCACTCGGTGCACCTCCGCACGATCTGCCACGTCGTGTTCTGACCGGCGGTTTCCCTCCCGCAACGATGCGTGCCTCGGAGGAGCGGCGTCAGGCGTGGTTCGATGCGTACTGGTCCACCTCACTGCAGCGCGATGTGCACGACGTCGCCGGCGTCGCGCGTTGGACCGACCTTCCGCGTCTGGCGCGCCTCGCGGCGGCGCGAACTGCGCAGAGTGCGAACTACGCCGAGATGGCTCGTACGCTCTCACTTCCCACCACGACGCTGACACGCTACCTGCAGGTACTCGCAGCGCTGTTCCTGATCGAGACGATCCCGGCGTGGAGCACGAACGCCGGGAAGCGAATCGCACGGCGACCAAAGCTCGTGGTGAGCGACACCGGCCTCGCAGCCGCGCTGCTCGGCGTCTCGATGGAGACATGGGACACGGACAGGCCACTCGCCGTCCGCGGCGCGTTCCTGGAGAGCTTCGTGGGCCTGGAGATCGCGAAGCAGCTCACGTGGAGCCGGACGAACGCGTCGCTCTACCACTACCGCGAGCACGACGGTGCCGAGGTCGACCTGCTGCTCGAGGCCCGTGACGGTCGCGTCGTAGGGCTCGAGGTGAAGGCAGGCCATCGTGTAGGGAAGGGCGTCGTGGACCACCTCACGTACCTCCGAGACGCGCTCGGCGAGCGCTTCGTACGCGGCGTCGTCCTCCATACCGGCACGACCACCGCTGCCCTGGCCGAGCGGATCTGGGCGCTGCCGGTTCACGCTCTGTGGGAGCTCAAAGCCCGCGAAGGGACTTGAGGACCTGACCGAGGCGGAGCGCGACGGCGCGCCCGGTGCGGCGGACGTCGGGCAGGGCGGGTACGGCGGCGAGGACGTCCGGCTAGGCGTCGTCGCTGCCGGCGAGAAGGTCGTCCCAGGGGCCGCAGCGCCCCTCGCCACGTTGCTCGTGGCGGGCGTCGATCGCTCGCTTCACGGCGTGCAGCAGGTCGGGTGCACGCTGCACCGCGTCGAGGATGACGGGACCGGTGTCGGCGAGACGCTTGAGCACACGGTCATCCGGAGCGTGAATGACATCCATCCGTGACGCGAATCGATGTGAGGGTGCGGACACCGCACGGCCCGCGGGACTCGTCACCCCCCGCCGTTGGCGACGGGCGCTCGGCCGCGTGTTGCGGCCCCCTGACGCGGATCGACGGCGGCCGTCGAGCTGTGGTCGCGCCCGAGGCGCATGCCTACCGGCCTCTCTCACCGCGACGTCAGGCCCGCGTTACGCTCGACGCAGGGTGAGCCACCAGGTCATCAGCACGATCCTGCGTCACGACAGCAAGCAGACGAGCTACAAGATCGCGTTGCTGCGGGCGCTCAACGACGTCGTCCTGGCGTACCCGGACGTGTCGGGCGAGGAGGGCGACGTCGAGGTGCCGCTGCGGATGCTGGCCGAGGCGTGGGTGGCGTACTACTGGCCCTTCGTGGCTCCCGAGGCGCAGGTGATGCAGGGTGTACGCAGCCTGCGCGGCGAGCAGCAGCGGCAAGACGTCGGGTTCAGGGCCCACCTGGCAGGCTTGCGCCTCGAGTGGGAGGCGATCTACGGCCCCTCGGGCTCCGCGGGTGGATGGCACCTGACCGAGCACCTACGGGTCGCGCGCAAGCGCGCAGGCTACCCGCGGGCGCTTCGCGGGTTGGCGGGCGTCGTCGCGTTGCCCGGCGCGCGACCGGACGACGTGTGTCTCGTGGTGGACGGCGCGCTGTGGCGTGCGTTCAGGGACGTGTCGCTGTGGGTGGAGGCGTTGTGCATCCACGAGTGGAGCCAGTTCACCGAGCGGGTGGCGGACGGCACCACGCGGGGCGAGGCGTACGCGCTGCTGACGGAGCGGCCCGACAACCGGCTGCCGCTCGACTGGGAGCGCAACCAGGTCGACCTGCTCATGCTGGAGGGGGCGCGCTTCCACTGCCCCTGGACCGGCGCGCCGCTGGGCCCGGGCGCGTACGATCTCGATCACATCGTGCCGCTCGCGGTCTACCCGTTCCACGAGCTGTGGAACCTGGTGCCGTCGAACGCGGCGTTCAACCGCAACCGCAAGCGCGCCCGCCTGCCCGCTGACGGCACGATGTGCGACGCCACGCCGCGGTTGGTGCGCACGTACACGACGTACGCGTCGTCGCGTGCGATGGCGGCGGCGCTGCGCGACGACGTCGCGGTGCGCTTCGCGCGCTCCGACCCGGCGCCCGCGCTGGTCGCCGAGTCGGTGCGGTCGTTGGTCGCGAGCATCGGCGCGGCGCGGAACGTCGCGCGGTTCTGAGCCGTCTCCAGTTCTGCTGAGAGGAGCGCCCATGCGCATCACCTACGACAAGCTCGTCCGCGACAGGATCCCGGAGATCATGGACGGTGCCGGGGTCCGCTATGAGGTCGATACCCTCGAGCCGGACGCGTTCCGGGAAGCGCTGCTGGCGAAGGTTGTGGAGGAGGCCGAGGAGTTGCGCGCGGCCACGGGCCGGGGCGAGGTGGTCAAGGAGATCGCGGACGTCTTCGAGGTGCTCGATGCGCTGATGGCGCTCGAGGGCATCGAGGCTGGGGAGGTGTTCGAGGTGCAGGCGACGCGGCGGCGCGACCGGGGTGGGTTCGAGCGACGCTTGGTGTTGCGCTGGACGGAGTCGTGAGCTAGGCAGCTCGGCCCTGGCGTACGTCGGCCGGCGCTCGCCTGGTGGCGTCCCGGCGCGCCAGCTCCCGGCGCAGGCTCTCCTCGCCGCGCGCCATCGCCCAGCGATGGTTGGCGGCGAAGAGCGGTCGCAGCACGAAGGAGAAGGTGCGCAGCAGCGGCTTCTCGGCCTGGACGTGCCAATCGTAGATGACGTCGACGTGTGGGCCGTCTTGCCGCAAACGCCACTCGCCACGGCCGACGAAGTCGCCCCACGACTCGAGGGCGAAGCTATGGGGGAAGTCCGACTCGGTCACGCGGAAGTGCCAGCGCAGGGTGTAGGGAAGCCAGCCTCGCGTGTGCAGCGCGACCTCCTGGCCGATGCCGTCGTCGTCGCCCGGCTTCGTCTCGACGACGTCCAGGTAGACGGACGGCCACCAGCGCGGTAGATCGGTCGCGTCGCTCAGGACGTCGGCCACCTCGTCGACCGTGCCCGGCACGCGCCAGTGGGTCACGAAGTGGTACTCGGGTGCGGTCATCGCGTGCGCATGTCGAGGCGCGTGTAGCCGATCAGGAGCAGGATGCCGCTCATGCCGCCGACGAAGATCCAGCTCGCCGGCGTCGACCAGTCGAGGTCGGCGCGAGCGACCACGATGGCGCCGAGCATCAGGGCGATCGTCAGTGCCTGCACCGTCAACAGGTGCCGCGAGCTGGCCCAACTGCCGTCGAAGGCGATGGCGAGCCCCACGAGGCCGGGCAGGATGAACAGGGCCGCCATGACCCGGGCGGTCAGCGGAGTCAACGCCCAGGGCCAGGTGGCGATCATCACGTCGGGCACCACGAACAGCAGCAGGGCGGCGATCGTCATCACGACGCCCAATGCGCCGAACGCGCGGCGGACGAACGGCGAGAGTTCGCCTTCTCGTATGGGCGCCTCGCCATCCGCGAGGCGGTTGTTGCGGAACCACAGGATCGGCAGGAGCACGGGCACGACGAAGTAGAGGAACGTCCACACCCAGAAGGCCCAGCGTTCGTGGGCGAAGGCGTCCCAATGGATCAGCGTGGCGATCCCCAAGGTGGCCGCGAAGGCCGAGATCGGCAGGAAGCCGAGCCGGACGTGGCGCCAGCGCCGCGTGAGCAACACGAACACGAAGAACGACGCCCCGCCCAGGTACGTGGCGCCCAGCATCATCGAGTTGACGAGGGGACGCATCGGCCAGGCGAAGTGGTCGATGCCCAGGTCGGGTCGCACGTACAGCGCGTACCCGGCCACCAGCAGCACCGGCAGGAGCGCGGCGGCCAGGACCTGGCACACTGGCTGGGCGGGGACGTCTCTGCTGTTCAGTACGTGTGTGGGTGCGATGCTCATCGCTTCCTCCGATCTGCATGGGGGCATGCATTTCGACGATGCGTGAGGTGGACCGCTCAGGATCTTGCAGGGATGCAACGCTTGCGGCGTGGCTCGGTGGATCTTGCCTGTGACCGTACTCCAGGTTCGGAGCGAGGGGTGCGCGGTACGAGTTTTCACGATCAGCCGATCACCGGTCAACACCCATGGCGTTGGGTCGCACGGGTGGTCCGCCCGCAGGCATGGTCGCGACATCTGTGTACCGGGGTGCGAGCAGCACCCATCGAGTGTAGGTCGGCACCTGCGGTCGAAGGGTACGATCTGGGTACGCCGCATTCGAGCCTTGGCCGAACCCACCGCGTCACAGCGGCCGGTCAGTGCGCATCACGTGATCGCCGCGGCCCGTGCCGTGCGATCCGACCGCGAGAGGAGGCCCACCCGAACACGTTTCTCCGCATCACGCGACGCTCGCTCGAAATGAGGTACCAATGCATCATCTACGCATCGTTCTGGCCGTGTTCGCGGCCATCATGTTCGGATCGCTAAGCGCCTTCGCCGACGACTACGACGCCTGGCTCGAGGCGGCGGAGCTCGGCCCCTACCAGCCCGCCGTCGAGGACTGGGACGCGATCTACGAGCGCGCCCTGCAAGAGCCGCCGCTGCTCGTGTACGCCCACACCAGCAGGATCTTCGACGCAGTCGAGGAGCTGGCCGAGGAGTACCCAGGTCTCCAGATCGAGGCGCTCGACATGCCGGGTCAGGAGATCATCGAGCGCATGGTGCGGGAGTGGGACGCGGGCCGTCGCGACGTCGGCGTGGCGTTCATGGCGCTTCCGTGGTTGCAGCACGAGCTGCTGCTGCCGCGTCAGGCGGTCACCCGCTACGTCCCGCGTGAGCTCGAGGAGCGCCTGCCGGCCGCTGACACCGAGCCGCTGCTCAAGCACCGCTTCAGCGCCAGCGGCTGGATGTACAACGACGCGAACTTCGACGCCGCGCCGTGGGACAACATCTGGGAACTCACGACCGAACCCTTCCGCAACCGCGTCGTGATCTCCGACATCTTCGGGGGCGCGACGACGCCGACGCACTTCACGGGCATCGTCCAGTTCTCGGACGACATGGAGCGTCTGTACGAGGAGTTCTCCGGCGAGCCGATCGAGTTGCACGGGACCGCGAACGCTGGCGAGGAGTTCGTGCGCCGCCTGCTGCAGAACGACATGCGCGTCCTGAGCAGCTCGCGCGAGGTCGCCGAAGCGCTGACCAACTCCACCGGGCTGTTCGCTGGCATGACCGTGTACTCGCGCTTGCGCGAGGTCGCCGACGGCGTCTACCAGTTCGCCATCGACACGCAGAACTCGCCCGTCGTGGTCGCGTACCACTACGTCTCCATCGGCTCGTTCACCGAGAGCCCGAACACCGCGAAGCTGTTGGTGCGCCACGTGACGAGCGAAGAGGGTGGCCACTACTGGTGGGGCGCGAACTTCCCCGTCGACACCAGCTATGCGCTGGAGGAGCCGTTTACGCTCACGCTCGACGACTTCGAGATGGTCTGGCGCATCGACGCCGACACCGCCACCGACGTGATGGACCAGCTGATGGATTACTGGCCCGTCTGGCGCTGAGCGCAGCACGTACGGACCGGCGATGGTCGTTGCCACGCAGCGACCATCGCCACACCACTGCGTCCCATCCGCTCGTCGCTTGCGCTCGTCGCACGCCTGACCACCGGGGAGCGTACCTGTGAAGCCGTCTGCCACCCCTGCTTCCGCGCCGCTGTGGCTGCGCCGCAGGATCAACGCCATCAAGCTGCTGTGGCACCTTCCGCACCGCAGCATGTCGTGGTTCTTCATCATCGTCTTCGGCTACCTGATCATCGTGCCGGTGACCGAGATCGTCATCGGCTCGTTCCAGGTCCGCGAACGCGACGTCAGGCGCATCGGTGCGGCGATCGGTGAGTGGACGCTGTTCTACTGGGAGCGCGCGTTCGCCAGCCCCTTCAGCCAGAGCGTGTTCTACGAGCCGCTCCAGAACACCCTCGTCGTGGCCAGCGGCTACACGCTGCTCGCGATGGCCTTGGGCGTGTCGCTCGCCTGGTTGCTCGTCAAGACCGACATCCCTTTCAAGAAGCTCATCGGCGTCGGCATCATCATCCCGTTCATCCTGCCGTCGTGGAGCCTCGCCCTGGCCTGGATCGCGGTGTTCCGCAACGACCAGATCGGGGTCGGCGCCCCCGGTCTGATCCAGGGCGTGTTCGGGTACGCGCCACCGGACTGGATGACGTATGGCCCCCTGCCCATCATCTTCGTGCTCGCCATCAACTACGTGGCCTTCACCTATCTGATCACCGCCGCGTCGCTCACGACCGTCGATGCCGCCTTGGAAGAGACGGCCGAGCTCAAGGGCGCGACCGGCCTCACGCGTTTCCGCCTGATCACGCTGCCGCTGATCCTGCCGGCGATCGGTTCGGCGTTCATCCTGACGCTCGCCGCGGGCCTCAGCACCTTCGGCGTCCCGGCCTTCCTCGGGTCTCCTGTCAACTATCAGACGCTGTCGACGTCGCTCTACGCGGCCGCCGGAACCGGCCGTTTCGGCGACGCATACGTCTACATCATCGTGTTGATCGCGATCTCGCTCATCGCGATCTACACGAACGCACGCCTGCTCGGCTCGAGGCGGCAGTTCACGACCATGACCGGGAAGGGCGCGGTGCGCAAGACCGTCCCCTTGGGCCGCTGGCGCTGGCCCATCACGATCGTCGTCCTCGTCGTGCTGTTCCTGGGGGCGGTGGTGCCGATCGTGATGCTGGTGTGGCAGAGCCTGCAGCTGCGGCTCGGCGACTTCTCGCTCTCGAACCTCACGCTGGCCTACTGGACCGGCCGGCGCGGCGATCTCAACGGCATCCTGGTCGAGCCACGCGTGCTGAGCGCGGCCTGGAACAGCATTCGGCTGAGCTTGAGCGTCGGCATCCTCACCGCCTTCGTCGGCGTGCTGGTCGGCTACGCGATCATCAAGGGCCGCGGCACGCGCCTGGCCCGGGTCCTCGAGCAGGTGAGCTTCCTGCCGTACCTGATCCCTGGCATCGCCTTCGGTGCGATCTACCTGTCGATGTGGGCGCAACCGCGCGGCATCCTGCCGGCGCTCTACGGCACCTTCACGTTGCTGGTCCTGGCGGCGTTCGTCAACCGACTGCCGTTCGCGACCCGCACCGGGATCGCGGCGATGATGCAGGTCGGCCCCGCGCTGGAGGAGGCCGCCCAACTCAAGGGGGCGGGCGTCGTGCGCAGGATGTGGTCGGTCCTGTTCCCGCTCGTGAAGGGCGGCTTGCTGGCCGGGTTCATCCTGTCGTTCGTGTCGACCATCAAGGACCTGAGCCTGGTGGTCCTGCTGATCACGCCGCGCACGGTGGTGCTGCCCGTGATCACGATGGGGTACGCCGAGCTCGGGTACCGGCAGCTCGCCGACGCGATCAGCGTGCTGATCATCGCCATCGTCCTCGCGGGAACGTTCTTGGCGCAATGGATCACCAAGACCGATCCGTTGACGGGATTCGGAGACCGGTAGATGGGCAGCGTCGTCTTGGAGAACGTCACGAAGCGCTTCGGCAGCGAGGCCGCCGTCGACGACCTGTCGGTCGAGATCCACGATGGCGACTTCTTCTCGTTGGTCGGCCCCAGCGGCTGCGGGAAGACCACCACCATGCGCATGATCGCCGGGCTGGAGCAGCCCGACGAGGGGCGCATCTTCATCGATGGCCGTTTGGTCTGGGACAGCCGCGACCTCACCGTCGTCCCCGCCCACCGCCGGCGCGTCGGCCTCGTGTTCCAGAACTACGCGTTGTGGCCTCACATGAGCGTGCGCGACAACATCCTCTTCGGCCTGCGCTTGCAGAAGATCTCCAAGGCGGAACAGGAACAGCGTCTGGGACGCGTGCTCGAGCTGCTGAAGATCACCGAGTTCGGCCAGCGCTACCCCAACGAGCTCAGCGGGGGTCAGCAACAGCGCGTCGCGCTCGCGCGCGAACTCGTGCTCGACGTGGTCGTGCTCATGATGGACGAGCCGCTCTCCAACCTCGACGCCCAGCTGCGCCTGGAGATGCGCACGGAGCTCAAGCGCCTGCACCAGGAGACGGGGCAGACGATCATCTACGTCACGCACGACCAGATCGAGGCGCTGACGCTGTCGACGCGGGTGGCGCTGATGAAGCAGGGCATCGTCCAGCAGTGCGCTTCGCCCGACGACCTCTACTTCACGCCCGAGAACCTCTTCGTGGCGTCGTTCATCGGCAACGTGCGCATCAACCTCCTCGAGGCGACGCTCGACCGCGACGGCATCACCGCCCCCGGTGTGCGCTTGCCCCGGCCACCCGAGATGCCGGCACCGTCCGCGCCGCTCGGCGTCACCCTCGGCGTGCGCCCGGAGCAGATCACGCTCGCCAAGACGGAGGAAGCATGGTGCGCTCCTGGACGCGCCGAGTCGGTCCTGCCGATGGGCTCGATCGCGCTGGTGCAGGTACGCCTCGGCGCCGCCGGCGACGGCGACACGATCACCGTTCAGCACGACCGCAGCTGGGAGGTCGACCGCGGCGAT
>SL_3KL_010_SEDDRAFT_10005660_pt1 | contig 11195 bp, 16 predicted proteins | sample SodLakKL_010_SED_2_FD_10381 | JGI IMG/M metagenome (IMG submission 10381)
GATCGGGGCTATCACGCCCTCGAGCGGGTGTGGGAGCGATGGATCGAGACGGGGGGCTACGGCGTTTCCCTCATTGCCGTCTTCCTCGGCGCCCTCCTCCTTGTGGAGCTGCAGCGCTTCGGGTTCCTCCCCGAACCGTTGGCCACCGTCGTCCCCGAGAGCCGCTTCTTCGCCATCAACGCGGCATTCACGGCCTTTCTCGTCCTCGAGGTCATCGGGCTGGCATTCGGGATGGTGGATTCCGTTGCCAACACCGCCGGCAAGCAGCTCGAGATCTTCTCGCTGATCCTCCTGCGGAAATCCTTCACCGAGCTGCAGGAGTTCGACACCCCCATCGAGTGGACCACCCTGGAAGGGCCGGTGGCCCACATCCTCTCCGACGCCTTCGGCGCCCTCTTCATCTTCGGGATCGTCGGATGGTACTATTCCATGCAGCGCCACCGCCCCATCGTCAGGTCGGAACAGGAGCGGGCCGAGTTCATCCAGGCGAAGAAGGGCGTGGCCTTCCTCCTCCTGGCGGGGATCGCCGCCATCGGCGTGTACGGAGGGTGGACCCTCGCGGTGGAAGGGGAGGTGGTCTCCTTCTTCAATGCCGTCTTCACCCTCTTCATCTTCACCGACGTCCTCATCGTCCTGGTGTCGCTAAGTACAACCCGGACTACCGGATCCTCTTCCGGAACTCGGGCTTCGCCGTCTCCACCGTCATGATCCGCCTGGCCCTGGCCGGCCCGCCCTTCCTGAATGCTGCGCTGGGCGTAGCCGCCGCCCTCTTTGCCGTGGGTGTCACCTGGGTCTACAACACCTTCGGACCGGGGATGGACGCCTCACCCGAGATGTCCGGCCGGGGACACCCCCCGGCCCGGGAACTACCGGAAGAGACGCCGTAGCGCGAGGCGGCCCGGGGGGATCGTCGGTGCCGGATTCGTCAGGCAGTTGGCTCCGTCGTCACCGTGTTGGGAGGGGGCGTCCTGGACAGGGGAATGTTCCGCTTCTGCCTGGGACCAATGTCGTCCCGGTCCAGAGGTGAGATGGTGCTGGCCTGGAGCCCGTCGTCCCCCTCCGCTGCCGCAAAGTGCACCTCGTCACCGACTTCCAGCTTTTCGTAGTCCAGGTCCACCAGCGCCTCTTCATGGAAGTAGACCTGCCGCCCTTCCTTGGAGCGAAGGAAGCCGTAGCGCACCCCGGTTTCGTCCGTCAGAAGACGGGTGACCCGACCGTGCGGCGGAAGCTCGTGGGTCTTCACATCCCCAGCCTGGATATCCTTGGCCTTCTGGAGTCGCCTCCGTGCCAGATCGAAAGCGTGATTGATGGACTGGACCACGTCGCGAGTCTCACCCGGCTCCGAATCGGTTGGGTCCACCACGATGGTCTTTCCCGGAATGGCCACTTCCACCCGAACCCGATGGACGTTTCCGCTCCGTCGGTCGGGTGTGGTGTCCGTCACCACCGTCCGACATGAGATGATGTCGGGATAGATCATCTCCAGATCATCGATTCCCGCCAGGATGAGTTCCTTGTAATGATCGGTGGCCGGCACATTGCGAAACGCGATCTCAGGTTCAACTTGCATGGGTCAACTCCTTCGGGATGGATGGATGGGGTTCCGGAGTCCTGCCGCGGGCGGGGATGATTCCCAGGCCAGCCGCGTGTTGGGCCATGTCGTCGCTCTCGTCCGTCAGAACCAGGGGGCTTCCAACCATCCGGGTCTCCTGCCAGAGGTCTTGGATTTCCGTGGCCCTCGCCTCGGTTCCACTGACATCGCGGATGTAGACGGCCTGGACCCGTTCCGGATGGTTGCGAACGATGTCGGCATAGACTTCCGGGTCGTGCTGTCCGCTGTCGCCGATGAGGACGAAGGGAAGGTCGGGGTAGCGCGCCAGCATCCCCTCGATGAGATCATGCTTGTGATCCCTGGCATGGCGCGGAAGGGGCCGCTGGAGGGTCAGACCCCACTCCCGGAGGAAGAGGACAGGTCCCTCGGGAATGTCGTTCAGACGGAAGAAGGTTTCCAGCACCTCATAGATGCTCCAGGGAGCTCGCGATACATACAGCATGGGATTGCCCTCCTCCCCGGAGGCTCCTTCGTGCAGGGCCTGATAGAAGGACGCGACCCCGGGAAAGGCCGTTCGACTCTCGGCACCCTGTACGAAGAGCCGCCAGAGCATCTTGACCTTGTTCGCCACTCCCGTGTGCATGACGGTGTCATCGATGTCGCTGATGATGACGCGGCGGGCTGCTGAGGGCGGGATGTAGACGCGGCCCGTGGCGGTGGCGGTCTCACCGCGGCGGGTGACCTCGAGCTCTACGGCATGCCACCGCTCGGAGGGGTCCACATCCCGGCTCGGCCTCATTTCGACGTGGAAATATCCGTCCCGGTCGGTCGTGAAGGTCTCCGTGGTGCCGGCCATGTGTGCCGTTACCTCTACCTCCCCCAGCCCCCAACGCCCGAGGCGGCGAAGCACATCTCCCACCTCCTTCATCACCGAACCCATGGGCAACCCGGCGCCGAGGCGCGGTTGCCGGAAAACTCGCCCCATTAGATACACCTCATCTGGAGTACCGTACCCACGGTAGGGCTGGATCACCACGCCCTTGAGACCGCGGTCCCGGCGGACCGGCCTGGAGACGACCCGCAACAGTCTGCGGAATCCTCGCCAGATCTGACGAGGAAGGCTCAACAGTGAACTGGGTTTCGGTGGTTCAATGATTGGATGGACTCCTGTAAGTCACCATTACCATTCAGAAATGCATAGACACGAAGTTTGTTCACATACACAGTAGTATGCATATTTTACAGCGGGTCAAATTAACTATTTCACAAAAAGATCGCTAGCAGCATCTTGCATCACAGTTTCAAGGTTCCACTGTTTTCAGACACCCCCACATACTTTTCGTTCCATCATTCCGGCCCCCACAGCACGGGTGACAGAATCCGCCTCACTCCCATGGAACAGCCTCGCTCCTACATCCCGACCCCGGGGCCCGACTGGATCGGTTGGTCCGACCTGGCTTGACCCGGACGGGTTGCCACAACGGATCCCGACGGCGACTCTCCCCAAGGCTTGACGGGAGCAGGGAATCCCCATGCACCAGGGAGGAAGCGATGAAGGGGTTTGAAGCATCGACTTGGTCCGGGTTCGGTCGGAAGGTAGCGGCCCAACGTGAAGCCATCTTCACCATCGTGGCCGGGACGTTCGACAACGCGGATCGGTACGGGCTCGGGGGGTGGAGTTGCGACGAATCTTGGCCTGACCGGCGCATCCGCAGTCCCGTCCTGGACCTGCAACTCATTCACATCCCCGACTTCGAGTGGGTGGGCCGGCTGGTGTTCGGATATCGCACCTCCGACGAAGGACCGGCCGCAGATCGTCCTCCCATCACCGAGTTCGTTCCGGTTGCAGGGATCACCGGACCCATCGTGCTTGAGACGTATGGATCTCCCGAGGCCTTCCGGGACCTGACCCTCCGCGTGGCCGATCTGGCCATGGACTCGGCCCGACGCCACGATTCCCGGCGGGAGCATGAGGGCGCTCCGGCCTTCATCAACGGGATTCACCAGGCCGCACTACGCGGCATCCGCCAGATCGGGCGGGGTGAGGGGTGAGGGAACCCTCCTGCCGACTGAGCGCACCCGCCGCCCCTGTCCCCGATCCGAACCCGGTCACCATGTCCATCACCCGACTCACCCCCGCCCATTCTCGCCCATGCGGCTTCACCCCGTCCGGCGTTTGGGGGCGGACCTCCGCCTCCGGCAGGTCAAGACGCCGAGCCACCGGCCGCTCCCTTCTATTCGCACTGGTCCTGACGACCGCGGCGGTCACCGGCTGCGGCGAGGCTCCCGAAGGAGGGTCCGCCGAAGCCCGCGACCCCCTTCTCCGCCCGGCTCAGTTCAGCGACACCGCCCCGCCCCGCTTTGCCGTCCGCTTCGAGACCACGGCCGGCGCGTTCGTGGTGGATGTCCATCGGGCATGGGCACCTCTGGGGGCAGACCGCTTCTACAACCTGGCGAAAGCGGGCTACTACGACGATACGCGCATCTATCGGGTGGTCCCCGGCTTCATGGCCCAGTTCGGGATCCACGGAGATCCGTTCATCCACCGGGCGTGGGCACGCTCACTCCTGAGGGATGATCCAGTGGTGGAATCGAATGTCCGGGGCCGGGTCGCTTTCGCAAAGGCGGGCCCCAACAGCCGGACCGCCGAGGTGTTCATCTCCACCGTGGACAATGCCCGCCTGGACACGGATGGTTTCGCCCCCTTCGGCGAGGTGGTGGACGGAATGGAGGTGGTGGATGCCTTCCACGCCGGGTACGGGGACGGCCCCCCTCGGGGCGACGGGCCCTACGCCGCCATGGCCCATGCCCGAGGCAATGAATATCTGGATGAGGAGTATCCGGAGCTCACCCGGATCATCCGGGCGGTGGTCCTGACGGACGGGAGCTGACCGGGCAGGTCATGGCTTTGCCCCCCCTGCGGACCCGTTCCATTCTCCCGGTGAATCGTATCTCCCGATCATTCGTATCTCCCGATCAATCGTAGAAATCGACCACGCCCGTCGTGAGGTCGTACATGCATCCGACAATCTTCACCTCCTTCTTTGACACCATCTCTGCAATGATGGGGCTGTCCTGCAGGATCCTATCCATATTGAGCAGGACGTTTTCCTTGGCCACATCGGCGACGAAGGCCCGATCCTCGGACGTGGCCTTTCCCCTGGTGGCAGTGACTGAGGCTACGGCGGGCCTCAGATTCGCCAGCATGGACGTGATGTTGCCCAACCTGACATCATCTACCGCGGCCTTCACTGCACCACAGTCGCTGTGACCCATTACAAGGATCAACTTCGAACCCGACACCTTGCAGGCAAACTCCATGCTACCAAGGATGTCGGTGTTCACGAAGTTACCCGCCACACGGGCGTTGAAGATGTCGCCCAGCCCCTTGTCGAAGATGACCTCCGCGGGCTTCCGCGAGTCGATGCAGCCCAGAACTATGGCGTGGGGGGTCTGTCCCAGGGCAGTGCGGCCGACATCAACCAGATAGTCGCGGTACAGTGGCTTGCCATCCAGAAAGCGTTCGTTCCCGATCTTGAACTTCTCAAGAATCTCGTCGGGGCTCATCTGGGGTCGGAGTTCTCGCATCCAGGTATCCTCTCATTGAATCACCAAGGTGTTGCCGAACAATTCCTTATCCCTCATGCCGTGAAGCCGCCATCAACCACGGGGTCCGTCCCGGTTATATCGGCCGCCTCATCCGGACTCAGGTCCAAGATGCCTGCCGCGAGCTCCTCCGGTTGGGCAAACCGGCCCGGGGGGGTTCCCTCGGCCAGCACTTCGCACGCACCCCGCTTCCCCACCATGCTTTCGCTTCAGATCCTCGAAGAAGGGCATCTCCGACACATGGGTGTGACCACTCCCGCCGGTGCAACCGTGTTCACCCGAATGCCTCCTTCCACGATCCTCTTCCGTTTACCTCTTCAACGCTTCGGCTGAAATCTATCGCAGCCTCGACGCTGCCCGCCACGGCCATGGACGCCCGACGCTCGGGCCATGGGTAGCGGGTGCCCACACGTCGCAAGGATACCGGGCATGGATTCAACAATCTCCTCAGGAATCCGAAGACACACTGAGCGCCGTGACTGTGAGAAGAATAAGACTCAACCCAATCAACTGAATAACGCCCAGGCTCTCGTCCAAAATGAAAACCCCGAATAGTGACGCGGTGACCGGTTCCACCATCGCTACAATTGAGGCAGCAGCGGGTGTGGTGTTTCTCACTCCGATGATGTAGAGAATGAAGGACAACCCGGCGCCCAGCACCCCCAACACCAGGAAGAGTGGCCAACTCGATGCCTCCAGCACCGCCACGGTCTGATGGGCGTCACCCAGGCCGATCAGAATGGCGGCGAGTACAGCGAAGGCGATGACGAGAATCGCCTGTGGGCTGCCGTGGGGTGCCGCATACTTGAACCCGAATATGAATACCGCATAGGAAAGGCCGGAAAGAAGCCCGGCACCGACTGCGACTGGGGTAACGGCGCCCGCTCCTACATCGTAGATACCCGTAAGCAGAACGATACCGAGCATGACCATGGCGATTGCGGCCCACTTGGACAGGGTCGGTTTTTCGAGCTTGAGTGTGAAAGACACAAGATATACGAAAATCGGCGCACAATACATTAAAGTGGCTGCAACGGCGACACTGCCCTCTGCGATGCTTATGAAATAGAATGTGAAGTTGCCGCTTACGCCCAGGCCTGCAATGACAGACCAGAACCACAGTCGGCGACTTGCCAATCCACTATCGCGGTGGCGGAACGCCAGCCACACCAGAACGAAGAGCAGGCCGATGGCACCCCGGTAGAACGACACCACGATTGGGTCCCAGCCCTCGGCCGTGAGAATCCCGCCAATCCCGCCCGAGAGTCCCCAGCAGAGTGCCGCGAGCAGGACGAATGCAGGTCCCAGACGCTTCACACGGTCAGATGACACGAATGACACCGGGGCGCTCTACTCCCACTGGGACAATCACCACTGCTCACCCACGATCACCCGCTCCCATATCTCCTGACCCGGATAACATGATTCAGGGACATTCGAAAATATCTGCCTCACCGTCCACTTGCCCTCGTCCTGTTGGGAGAGACCCTTTCGCGTAGACGTGCCCACTTCTACCGAACCCGGAGCGCTTGGCGCGACGCGGGCCCAGGAGGGGATGTGACGAGCCGCACGGGTTGGCCGGAGGGTGCGTAGCGGGTGTGTCGGCTTGAGCCCTTCACTCTGCCGCGTCCTATACGAAGTCGGGCATCCATGCGCAGTCACATCCTCCCGTACGTCGGCTTGCCATTGGATTCGTACGTCATAAATACCACACCGCTTTCGAATGCGCGCGACTCGGTGAGCGTGAACCGGGTGGGGTCAATGCCTTCGGGGAAGAGGCGCTTGCCCCTGCCGAGGATGACCGGGAAGATGAAGAGGACCAACCGGTCCACGAGGCCTTCGGCCAGGAGCGACTGTAGGAAGTGGGCGCTGCCAATGATGAGGGGAGAGGAATGCTCCGCCTTGATCCGCTCGACCGCCACGGCAAGATCTCCTTCGATGAGCCGAGCACTCTTCCAGTTCACCTGCTTGAGCGTGCGCGACGCCACGTACTTGGGGACATCGTTCATCTTGCGGGCGAACGGGTTGTCGGCAGAGGCCCTGGGCCAGTAGCCAGCAAAGATCTCGTAGGTCTTACGGCCCAGGAGCAGCGCGTCCATACGCTCGATGCCTTGCAGGATCACGGCGCCCGAGCCTTCCTCGAGATACGGGAACTGCCACCCCCCGTGCGGAAAGCTGCCTTCGCGGTCCTCGTCCGGCCCGCCGGGCGCTTGAACGACGCCATCGAGCGTGACGAACATCTGGACGGTGAGCTTAGCCATGCCCATCGGGAGACCTCCTTCTTGGCCGGGACGTCGGCTTCAGCTTGCATCTTGCCCGTCACCGACCACTCATTCCAGCCGAGATTGGGGCCCTTCGGTCTACCAGTCGACGGCGGTCCGAATGGCCCCAACCTGGGAAACGATTGCGTCGATCACCACCTCGGGCCGGTCGAGTTGAATCCAGTGACCGCTTCCCTCACCCACGGTAACCTCCTCCGCTCCGAGTTCAAGTGCCAGTTGCTGGAGAGCGTCTATCAACGCCTGCTCTTCGGGGGCGCTCCGATCCGCTACGACAACAACGACAGGTATGTCAGGATCAAGTCGCTCCGTGGCACGGAGCGACTCCATCATGCGACAGGTCTCCATCCCTTCTGAGAAGACCGCTGCCAAGGCCCCGGTTCGTGCACGAAGGGCCCCGTGAGCCTCACGTTGCTCAGCCGGGAGGGCTGATCCTTCGAGCGGGAAAAGTCGGGGCAAGAGCAGTCTGGGAAGCCCCACCGCGGTGAGTCGGACAAGCGTCCCATAGCCCAAACGCTGAGACGTGCTTGGGCCTCCGCATGGAAGGGTTTCCACAGCAGGATCGATCAGGACCAGACCAGCCACCTTCTCCGGAGACTCCGCCGCCTTCAGCCGTACGTATGCACCACCGTTTGAATGACCGACCAAGAGGTACGGCGGCTCTTCCCCCGCGAGTTCCAACAACCGGGCGAGTTCTTGCACCACTCGCCAAGCCGTACGCGGATGCGGCCCCGGATCGCTCCACCCCAATCCAGCGCGATCGTAGGCACAAACTCTCGTCACTTCAGCGACCGCCGGTTGTACCAGAGACCAATGGTTCACATCGTTCCCCCAGCCGGCCTCAAGGAGCACAACAGGGCTTCCTTCTCCAATACAGTATAGATGGAGCCGATGGGAACCCAAATCGACTGATACCCCGGGTGCAGGATGCAACTGGAGATCCCGCCGCTCACTGAGAAGCTGATATAGAGCTCCGATCCCACCCAAAAGCATGGCGACCAGGAATCCGACCGCGAGCCACTTTTTCATGGAGTCATCCGTCTCAAACCCACAATTTATTTTTGCCTATTTGATCAACGACCTGTTCCACCCGGGAAGGAGGCTCCGTCGTATGGACACAAAGGAAACCAGCCATGTCGATTCGGTCCGTAATCTTCTGGCTGGGACTGATGCCCACAAGGATTCCATTACGGCTCACCCGGGCCCTCCCCACGTCGAGATCGAAATTCTCCGGCCCGCCCTCATCAACCCCGACCGCCCGGGTCGGTGTCGTGGGCACCCCCCGTACGATCCGGGACTCGAACGGCGGCGCTTTCACCGATGACACCGGCGAGTCCGTTGGCCCCGGGATCCCAGCCTCAGGCCGCCGTCAGGAGGAGTACTGGGAACGCCGTCTTGGGAACGAAGGCTCTTGTGGTCATATAGCCAAGGTTTCGTCCGCTCCATCGACCTGAAGGCCATCTGACCCACCTGTTCGCGAGGATTCGCGTTGTCCACCCCAGAGAGAAAGTCCCTGCCTCTCTCACTCGACGCGATGATCTCTTCCAGGAGCCCGCGCGGATCGGGCGGCGCATGAACCCTGCCTTTCCTTCTCGCGGCCCGAAGTTCATCGGGGGCCAGTGTCTGGGTAATAGACCATTCCCCAAAGAAAGCCATCGAATGAAGCGGCTTGGCTGATTCCGAAGTCCGGACGGATTGAGGCGACCACGTATGACTTCCACGGCTCGGCCAACGCGTCCGTGTCTCCACCTGGCTGGTACCGCTGGAACTCAACCGGATCCGAAACCGAGGTGTCGAACCAGCGGGGCTCGCTCCCCCGCCAGACCACCACCAATTCCACCTGCCGCACGCCTTCGCATTCCCCCTTCTTCCTTGGGTCCTGGTGCCCACGAGTTCTTCTGGTGAATCCCCATTCACCGGAACGTAGCCCTGCGCTATCGGACACGTCCAGGCAGTGTCCCAGCAGGCACCAGCGGCAAACTGAGCGCCGCGTCATGGACGTCGACACGTCTGAGCAGATGCCAACTGAGTGCGCTGACCCAGATCAGTACGATCAGAATGGTGAGCCTCTGAACCAAGCCGCCCTGGCTCAGAAAGCCGTGCAGCAGAAAGACAGGAAGGATCAGCCACGGGAAATAGCTCAAAAACCTCGAGGGGTGACCGAGTCGTCCCAGAACGGAGTGCGTCTGCCAGGCCGCGATCAGAAATGGTACCACTCCGAAGAGAACAAAGAATGCGTGTATGACCGTCCATGGACTCTGAAAGTACAGCTCCATGTCGGCAGGGACGGCCGCACCAGCCAACATGACTCCAAGAATGGCAAGCCACCACCCAGCAGCCCGGGATTCCCCTCGAGATCGCAGGTACCCCATGAAACCCAGCCCCGACAAGGCCACGAACGCACCCGTCAGAAAGAAGCAGGCCACATTCATGGCCAGAGGATTACTGGCCCCAAATGCTCCGAGCTCACTCGCCGCGTGATACAGGTGGGAGTAACCCGGTTCGAGCGCGCCGAACAGCAGCAAGGTCACTGCCCACCAGGGAGTGGCGAAGATTCCGAGACGAAGCAGATTCTTTCTCATTGCTGTCCCAAATCTGGAGAGTGACCAAGCCCTTACTGCTCACCTTCGGCGTTATGTCGCGGACTCGGAGTTCGCGCAATGCATCTTCCGTTTTCTGATGTCGAACTCTCTGGCGACCTGCCTTCCTTCCATGGCATCTGGCCGCATCTCGGGTAGCCCCCCACACAATCGCCGCAAACGGGGTGGACCTGGGGTGCTCAAGACCTGGGGTGATCGAACGGGCATCAGCCAACGAATCTGTCGAGGGCAACCAACGCCAGAAACGCCACGCCCGAGAAAGCCAGCATCCCCTGGGCCACCATCGCGGGCGCAAGACTACCGGTCAACCAGCGGCTACCAGCCAGAAGAACGCCAGTCCCGACCGCCACGGCGGCGCTGTGCCACACGTTCGGAGGGAAGATCACCATCCACATCCCCACAAAGGCCACCGTGGATCCCGTGACTGCCAAGCCAGGTCCCCTCCAATCGTCCAGCAGGGAGTACAAGACGCCTCGAAAGAACAACTCCGTCAACAAAGTGCCTACCACCAACAAGACCCCGAGCATCAAGAGATAGAACGCCTGTAGGAGCCCGCCGTAACCCAGCAATACCTCGTCAATCGAGTATCCGGAGGTCGTGGGGACAAACCGGCCGACAACGCTTGGGATGACGATCAAGAACGCGATCAATATCATCGTCACGACCATGATCCTGGACCACGGTGACCACCCGAACGGAAGTACGTGCTCGAACCGGTTCGATGCCCAAACCATCAAGCCACTCGCCACCACCACGCAGAGGAAAGCCCCGGCCACAGTCGTCACCAGCCAAGTCCCGAGGAGGCCACCAACCAGCATTACGGCATAGAAAGACAGTGCCGTCCGGACATCCTTCGCAGTAGTTGTTGTGTCCATCTCGGCTCTCCCGTCAGGTGAAGTGGCGCACCCTCATCGACGCACGCAGCCCCGCTAACCCTGGTCCGCCCCATCCTTCCATCGGGACCTTGGCACCATCCCTCTCCGCCCTCCCGGCTCCTCGAACTGACCCCCCCCGGGTTCGGAGGAGACTCGGTGAGTTGAGTCCGGAGGGCTTCGTCCCGAGCCTTCCGCTCGGCCTGCCTTGAGCCCCCGAACACCTCTGGGCCCTTCTCCAGAAACGCCTGCTTCCACCTCGATAGCGTCGCCGGGTGGATGTCGA
>SL_3KL_010_SEDDRAFT_10005661_pt1 | contig 11195 bp, 13 predicted proteins | sample SodLakKL_010_SED_2_FD_10381 | JGI IMG/M metagenome (IMG submission 10381)
ATCCTTGTAAATAGCAGCAATACTTAAGGATATTACAAGCCATGGCCTGGGACCAACCTCCTCAGGAGTAACAACTTCACCTTCAATTTGTTCTTGTTCTGATTGGTTTGAACCCCCTCCACTTGGGATGCTGTTCCCACAACTGGGGCAAAAATGTTCTTCTCCTGTCAACTGGGCCTCACATTTTTCACATAAGGCCATTATCAACTCTCCCTTCCCTGCCGCTATTCAGGTTTGTTAAAATCGATGGTTTTAAATTGACTGATCTCTGCTCCGCATGAATTCCCTTATTCTCCCTGCCAGGGTTGACAGCTGAAGTGCCCTTGTTTGTTATTGCATTTCAATGAACCATATAGTACTTATTCGTTTCAGCCAAGTTCCAGGCCACATTCAGGGCAGAACTGCGCTTCTTCTACCAGCTCGATCTTGCAGGCTTCACAAAACATCTCGTTTTTCTCAGCTGCAGCGGTACCTTCCATCTTTTCCTGCTCCGGTTCCCAATCGATGCGATCTAAAACTCTCATTGCCCTTTTGCGCAAAATCTCACCGCCCTGTTTCGAAGCTTTTAAAAGAGGCTCAACCGCTGCTTGATCCATGCTTACCAGGCCTGCAGTAGCTGTCTTTCTTATATCCGGATTTTCATCCAGAAGGGCATTTATCAGCAGATCACTGGCTATATTAGCATTAAGAGTACCATCCGGATTAACCACATCTTTACCGGCAAATATACCTACCTTTTTTACGATGCTTTCATCACCGGACCTGTAGAGAAGCGAGATACGGCTGTTAAGATAAGTCATGAGCCTCCAGCCAACAACGGCTACAACCAGAGGAACCAGAAATACGTTGGGGCCTGAACGAACACCCATCATCTCCATTTGTGCCTGTGTCTCAAAAGCACCTCTTACTGTTATGAATAAGAGCACGGCCAGGGCGAGGCCAAGAGCCCAGAAACCGATCAATACCAGAATGCTGGCTTCCCTGCGCTTCACAACGATTGCCCTGTCCTCTGCTTCAACAGGCATGATTTCGTATCCCTGACTTTCGTAGTCTTTTACAATTTTTTTTAACTCATCAGTTGAATTAACCAACCTGCCTTCTGTGCCCATGAACAGATCCTCTCCTTTTATAAATATTCTTTTCTGCTAAATTAACAGTCTTAGCTACAAACCAACACGAATCTACTTTTTTAATATTTTCTATATTGCCGCTGAGATTCCTGCCCGGGAAAAGCAACCTGGTACTGATAGTGACAAGGGTAAGCAAAGCAGGCAGCCCCCAAACCACCAGGAACCAATTGTTTGCAAGCGAATAAATATAATGAGATGCGGGGCAAAATATAACATTTCAAAACCCGATCCAGAAGGTGCTAGCACAATAACACGGTTGCCCTTGATCACTAAATGATAAAATGATGCTATAATTTAATAGTATATGAGGTTATATTAAACTTAAATGCACGTATGCTCTTTATTAACACATATTGAAGAAAATTCAAATGAGGTGCCCGGTATGGATTACAGGTTCCGCTTATGGCTAATGAAAAATAATAAGAAGGTTTTTGGTGAAGGGCCCTTGAAGTTATTAAAAAAAGTTGAAGAGCTAGGTTCCCTTAGACAAGCCGCTTTATCCATGCAAATGTCCTACAGTAAAGCCTGGAAGATTATGAAACATGTTGAAGAAGAATTACATATAAAATTATTGGAACGAAAAATTGGAGGCAAAACGGGAGGAGGCTCAACCATAACCAGGGAAGCAAAAGATCTTATCAAGAACTATGAAGCCCTGGTTGCATCTGTTAACAAAAAAATTGAGGAAGATGTTAACAAGTATTTTATGATATAATTTCATTGGTTATTTTTTTTCGGTATCGTTATTCTTTTGCGCAGATAACGCATTATAGAACTGCAAAGCCTGATTTTGTTATTAATGTGGAGGCCTTTCTATTGCTCTTATTTAAAAGATATATTTTGCCAGGTGTTCTTTTAATGCTGCTTTTGTTATTTAATGCCTGTAATTCAGAAAAAGGACAGGAAGAGCAGCTCGGGAATAGCGATGAATTGCATATTGCTGTTGCTGCAGGGTTAAGGTTTGCTTTAGAAGAAATTAGCCAGGCATTTGAAGCAGAAAATGATATTAAGATAGTTTTTCAGTTTGGGTCTTCAGGTAATTTAGCCCAACAGATTTCCAGTGGCGCTCCTATTGATTTGTTCCTCTCTTCCAACCAAAACTTTATCGAAGGCCTGGTTGCAGGAGGAGATATTCTTGAGGAAAGTATAGCTCACTTTGCTATGGGCCGTATTGTGTTAGCAGTGAATAAACAAGCAGACCTGGATATCCAGGTCTTAGAAGATCTATTAGACGAAGATATTATTTATATTTCCATTGCAAACCCCTCTCATGCACCTTATGGCATGGCAGCAAAAGAGGTTTTGGAAAAGATGGGGCTTTGGCACAAGTTGGAAAAGAAGCTGGTTTACGGGGAAACTATAACGCAGGCTATGCAGTACATTCAGACCGGTAATGCGCCTGCGGGTATTATTGCCCTGTCAAGTGCTGTTGTGCCTGAAATAGATTACTTTTTGATCGATAATTCGCTGCACAGCCCTTTAATACATACACTGGGTATTGTTAGCCGATCTGAACGGCAAGAATTGGCCTCAGAGTTTGTAGCTTTTATAAATAGCCCCCGGGGGAAAGCAATAATGGAGGAATATGGTTTCTGCCAGCCAGACCAGGGAGGCGATGCCCCTTGAATTGGATGCCGGTATACCTTTCTTTGAAAATCGCCTTTTACGCTACTCTTATCAGTGCTGTGTTTGGTGTTCCTTTGGGATGGTTGTTAGCAAGAAACAGATCTATTGGCGGCAATTTATTGTCTTCTTTTGTAATGTTACCTATGGTACTGCCTCCCACGGTACTTGGGTACTATTTATTAATTTTTATAGGGAGACAAAGTTTTATTGGCAGATGGCTCCAGGATACTTTCCAGGTAAACCTGGTCTTTACCTGGCAGGGGGCAGTTTTAGCTGCTGCTATAGTTTCACTGCCGCTTATGGTTAGGGCTGTGCAGGCCAGTATCGAAAGTGTTGATCCTAACACGGAAGATGTTGCAAGAACACTTGGCAAAACAGAGCCTGTCATATTTTTTCGCATTACTTTACCGCTTGCCTGGCAGGGAATTCTGGCAGGGGTTGTGCTGGCTTTTGCCCGGGCAATGGGTGAATTTGGGGCAACACTGATGGTAGCCGGCAATATCCCCGGAAAAACACAAACTCTTTCCATTGCCATTTATGATGCGGTGCAGGCAGGTAATTACGAGCAGGCAAATTTTTTGGTAGTCCTGATTAGCGTTATAACCATTTTCAGTTTATGGATATTAAACAGCTATGTCAAAAATAACAGGTGGTGAAAGCTTTGCTTATATTGGAAATTGAAAAATGTTATGACGAATTTGTTCTTAATACTGGGTGGAAAGCAGATAAAGGAGAAATAGTAGTGCTTTTTGGGCCGTCCGGCTCGGGGAAAAGCTTAACACTACGGGCCATTGCCGGCCTGGAAACCCCTGATAGAGGATTAATTAGAATTAACGGGCGGTTGGTATTTCACAATCAGAAAAATATTAATATGCCTGCGAAGGATCGATCTGTAGCTTATGTACCTCAAAATTATGGGTTATTCCCACATATGAAAGTGTATGAAAATATTCTATTCGGGATGAATGGCAATAGCCCGGAAAGAAGGAAGAAAAAGGCGATGCAATTATTGCAAAGGGTAGGTCTGGAGAATAAGTGGAATAAATATCCGAAGCAGCTCTCGGGAGGCGAAAAACAACGTGTCGCCCTGTCAAGAGCCCTGGCAAATAATCCGGAAGTACTGCTTTTAGATGAACCTTTTTCTGCTGTTGATATGACAGTACGGAAAATACTCAGAAATGAGATCAGGGATTTTCTTGCCCAGTGGCAAATACCAATTGTGCTGGTTACCCATGATCCTGATGACCTTGATGCCCTGGCATCAAGGGTAATCCAGTATGGCAATACCAAAGTACCGGTCTGCTTAAACAGGTAATACATGAAACGTGAACTAATCTCTAAACATATTTATGAGCTGAGCCTGTTACTTTTTAGGGCGCAGGAATTAGATAACCGCTTCCAGTAGTTTTACTGCCAGTTCCTCGAAATAATCCTTATTTTCAAGCTTCTCCAACCACTGCTGCGGAATGGCCTCGCTGCCCAACCGGGCGCCGGCTATGGCTCCGGCCATGCAGGCAATGGTATCGGTATCGCCGCCTAAACTTACCGCTTCTAACACCGTCTCTTCGAAAGAACCGGGATGGCGCAGGGCACAGCAGATTGCCGCAGGCACCGAGTTAAAAGCTTCAACTCCGTTACCTAACTTTGAGGCAATTTCACCGAGATCTTTAGTTTCCAAAAGGGCTTCCATGTCTTTTAGCTTCTGTAAATATAGATCTTCTGCAGCATACTGCTTGAGTTGCCCTATAATTTCCGGGGCGGCAGGTGCACGGCTGCCGCCGGCAACCAGGGCCACAGTTAAAGCCAGGAGGACCGCTCCTTCCTGCCCTAATAAATGGGCATGGGTGATTATACTCTGAGCGCGGGCTGCCTCTACAAGCTTATTAAAATCTTTAAAGTAGAACAGGCCGGCGGGGGCCACACGCATGGCCGCACCGTTACCGTAGGAACCACCGGGGTAGATATCTTGCGCTGCTTTATCCCAGGGTAAACCGGCGCGAATCTTTTTAAAGATGCGGGGCGGCCCAGGCCCGTAACCCCTCCAGGGTTCCTGCTCGAAGTTTTTGGTGAAAACTTCCGCCAGATGCGGACCGTTTAAATCTTTGCAGGCAATCAACGATTCGGCCAGCCCGATTGCCATGTGGGCATCGTCTGTATAGCGCAGCCGGGAGCTTTTGGCAGCAACGTCCTTAACCTGGTAGGGCTTAAGAAACCAGGCTCCTTCAAAGGGAGCGCCTAAAGCGTCGCCTACAGCCAAACCGAGCATACAGCCCCGAAACCTGGATTGAAGCAGGGCTGATTCGGGCAATGAGGAATTGGCCACCGCAATGAACCTCCTTTAAGGGGATCTCTATCAATTAGAACAATATAAGCTAATCTTTCTTTATTGAAGAAAAAAACCCTTCAAGAAGAGTAGGGCCAGGGATTGCAAAAATCGAACTATAGGAAAGATAATATTTAAGAGCCGCCACAAACACTTAAGTATTGAACCAGGCCTGTATTTGTAAATTGTCAGAGGAGAAAAAGGCCTATAGTTTACTGCCCAGAAAAAAGAGATTTCCACTTTAAAGGGGACAGTACTAGTATCTAAAGTTTAGCATTTTAAAAAGAGAAGACAACAGGTTGGGAAAGAAAGAGTAAGCCCATTTGGTTAAGGAGACAGGCTGTCTAAATAACCTGCTCTATAAACTCAGACATCTGTTCATAGCTGAAAACACCCGCTTCATTGACAATTACCGCACCATCGGCGTTTATAAAGAAAAACATCGGTATGTACGGCACATCGTAGCCTTCTGTCCTCAACAGTTCAAAAGTTTCATCAATTGCAAAGTCAGCGACAATAAATTCTGCGCTGTCTTTATATTGCTCTTTTAGAGCCATGAACACGGGCTCCATCATCACACAGGCGCTTCACGTTTCAGAGTAAAATTTAAGAACGATCGGAACCCTATTAGTCCGGGCCTGGTTGAATACCTGGTAAGGGTTAGCAGTGGAACTAAACTCCTGCGCTTCCGCTGTATCGCTGTTTCCTGAAGGTTCCGTTTCGGTATAATCAGCAGACGCTTCATCCTGGTCGCTATCTTCACTCAGATCATTTTCATCAATACTTATAGTAGCTTGATCATCTGTATCACCATTGTCATCTTCTTCAATAGCGGTTTCAGCCTCCCGCATTTCTTCTGCTTTCTCTTCTTCTTCAACAGGAACCTCCTGCTCGGCACAACCAGCAACAAAGGCAGCTATTACAATGAATATCAGAAATGTTAGTATTGTTTTATGTTTCACAGGTTTTTCTCCTTTTAACTAGACATATGCTATATATTATGGCATAATTTTATAGTAAGTCAAGAGGATTAAGAGTATTTGTTGCATTTGATGTATATAATGTGTGTAATTTCCCCGGCCCTTTTAACTTTTTCTTTGATCTCATTTTTTTATTTCTGTTAACTGAGAATTTAACTCCCGCTTGAAAAACTTTTATAATAGCTTATTCTATAACTTAAATGCAGCCGGAAGCAGGTTTGCTTGAAGCATTTTGCGGGCAGCATTAAGAGGCGGACAGTCGGGCAGATCGAGGAATGATCTGCCCGAAGAATCGAAGATGCCGATGGTTTTATCTTCAGGTAGAAAACCGGAAAGGGGCAGATTACTACCGGCAAGAAATTTCTTTAAACCTTCTTCGGAGGAAACCCTGTTTATGATCAAGCTCGATTCTTTAAAGTTATCAGAAGCTGCAGCAACCCTTTGAATCATTTCGGCAACGCGCAGTCCTTTTTGGGAAAGATCGGAAACCAGAAGCAGTTTATCTATATTGGCAAGGACTCTGCGGTTAACTTGTTCTACCCCGGCTTCAGCATCGATAATGGTCAGGTCGAATTTTTCGGAGAGGTATTCTAAGGAGCTGCGCAACAAGGAGTTAACCTGGCAGTAACAGCCTTCTTCTTCGGGGCGCCCAACAGCAAGGAAAGCAAGGTTGCGATGTTCTGTCAGCGATTCTAACAGGCGGTAATCAACTGCAGCCGCAAGGCTGTTCGGGTCACTTGTCTTGTTTTTTGCATCTGTAACAATTTCTTTGCGAAGATCATTTATTGTTCTTTTAATCGGCAGGGATAGTGCCAAAGAAAGACCTCCTGTAGGGTCGGCATCGATCACCAGGGCCCGGACCTTCTTTTCTTCAAGGATCAACCGGGTAAAAAGCGCTGCCAGGGTTGTTTTGCCGACACCACCCTTGCCGCAAATGGCTATTGTGATACTCACGAATGTTCACGCTCCCTGTGCCGGCGCCGGTGAATTTCTTTTAAAGCGGCTACCTCGTTGCATACTTCCCAGTAGTCACAATTCTCACAGTCAAAATTTAGTTCTTCATGGATCTTAATCAGCGCTTCCANTATCTCCCGGGTTTTTGCNGCGGCGTGGCCAAGAAGCGGCTGCATTTTCAACTGTTCTGTAGACATAATTATTTCTGCCCCTTTTACTGCAGGCAGTCTCTCCATTTGATTAAGCATGGTGCAGCCGCAGCGCTTCAAATTAAACCCGCTTTCTAAAGCTTTTTTGCTGACACGGTACCAGACTTTTTGGCGGTCCGGCCAAAAGCGAACTGATACATATTTTAAGCAAGTAGCAAATATTAAATCCTGCAGGACCTGGNAAGTTTCATATTCATCCCTGAGAGCACCATTGACCAGGATAATCTGGGTTAAGGACAGTTTCGACTTTTCAGTTTCGGTTAAGTCAGGGCCGACCAGGGAAATCCGGCCGGGATGGATAATATTATCCTGCTCTGTCCATAGAATGATGAAAAGGGAGCCTTCTGCACCACCTAATTCTAAAGCTGTGTCATCCTGCAGTACCAGGGATGATTCCCGGGGCCAGGGTGAAAACGAGCCACAATGGGAGCTTTTAAGAACCCCCCTGTGATCAGCATCTTTCAGGTAGCCTTGAAGTTGATCAATCGGTTCTTTGAATAGTTCCATGGTATAAGTTTACTCCTGCTGCCCGAGCAGCGCAGCACCAAAGGCGGCAGCATAGCGAGGATCAATGGGAAATGGGTTGTAAGCACCGGTTAGTTTTTCCTGTAATATCCCGGTGATGCTTGTAAATAGCGCTACCCCTCCGGTTACAGTATAGCTTACCACCGGTCCGGAACGAAGCGCCTGTGAAATGATAATGCTGGCCGTTGATTCGCAAACCCCGGCAATTATATCGGGAACCGCTTCCCCTGCATTAACATGCGAGATGATTTCACTTTCGGCAAAAACGGCACACTGCGTGCTGACGGCAACTCTTTTGGCCGCCCGGGATACTGTTTCATCAAACTCTTCCATTTTTACGCCGAGTGCTGAACCGATAACTTCTATAAAGCGGCCTGTGCCCGAGGCACACTTGTCATTGCGCATATAGTTGGCCACATCTCCACCGGGTGTGCTGAGCACGCTGGTGATGCTCTGCCCCCCGATTTCCAGGGTCAATTCCGTATCCGGCAGGAAGTGACGGGTAGCAGCGGCAAGGCAAACCACATCATCTTCAAGATAATCGGCTTCTTTAACCAGTTCTTCACCCTGCCCCGTACTGGTAATTGTTTCTAGATCTTTCCTTGATATTTCACCTCTGCTCACAACCAGGTCAATCAAGGCTGCTGTTTCTGTGGCGATAGTGCCGCTGGTTTCGCGGATCGCCGTTGCAAGCAGGCGTTGATCATTTAGAAGTACAGCCTTGGTGAAAATACTGCCTACATCAATTCCCAGAGTAATCATAAGCTCTCCCCTGCAAGACGGCGGGCAATCAGGGCGGCACCCAGGGCGCCAACCAGCTGTGAATCAAGGTTGTAAGTTAACATTTTCAGGCCCATCTCTTTTTCCAGTTCCCTTCGCACAGCCGGATTTTTGGCAACACCGCCAGTCATGGTAACTTCTTTTTCAACCCCTACCCGGCGCACCAGGGCCATTACTCTTCCAGACATGGTTTTGTTAATGCCGGCAGCAAGGTCCGCCAGCTGTGCACCCCGCTGCAGGTAATGGTGTACTTCTGTTTCGCAGAATATACTGCAGCGGCTGCTCATTTCAATTGTCTGCCGGGAATTAAATGAAAGCGGGCCAATTTCTTCAACGCTAACCCCGAGGGTTTTGCTCATCACGTCGAGGAAGCGGCCGGTCCCGGCAGCACATTTGTCGTTCATCACAAAATTAACCAGTTCACCATCCCGATCAACACGGATCACTTTTGCATCCTGCCCACCGATATCGATAATCGTGCGCACGCGGGGCAGAATCCACCAGGCCCCTTTGCCGTGGCATGATATTTCACTGATGTTTTCTCCGGCCAGGCCTTCTTTCTGAATTTGCTCCCGCCCGTAACCGGTGCTGACACAAAAACTTAAATCTTTAAGGGTGAGGTTTTTCTCCTGCAGTGATTTTCCGATTACTTCAGCCGCCGAATCTACCGGGTTTGGCTTAACAGAAATGCTTTTAAAAGCATAGATGGTATCCTCTTTAAGCACGACTGCCTGGGCTGTAAGTGATCCCACATCTATTCCGCCGTAGAACATTTAGTCTGCTTCCTCCATATCTGCGTTTCCTTCTAAGACCGTTACGAAAAGGACAATCAAAACCCCGGCTAAACCAGACAACTGCTGATTGGCTGCCCTTTTTAACCGGTAGACCTGCGCCGCCTCCTGCGATTGCTTTTGTTAATAACGTTATTGACAAACTGTTCAACTTCTTCCTGGATTACACTCATTGGCGTCATTGACCTGATCCAGGAGTCGCCCTGCAAACCAAGGGTTGGAACCCCGGTTCTTTTTAGAACTTCATTGCGAGTCACTGAAAAAACGCTCCAGGTCTGTTTACAGGAATGGTGTCCACAGTAAATTGTGCCGTTTACGCCCCATTCCCTGATAATATAAACGATATCTTCGATCCAACGCTGGGACATGGAAGCGGCTCCCATTTGCCTGGTCATGACATTATTCCAGGCACTTCTGATCATGCCGTCAAGAATTGTTTCCTTCGATGTCAGGTCCAGCGGTTCGGGAAAAGCCCACTGCAGGGCATCTCCCATATTGCTGATATTTTTCTCTTCCATCCAGTCGTAGAATTTGACCAGGTCGTAATAATAGCTTAAATAGATCCAGAGCACTCTTGCTCTTTCTTCCCGGCTTTTATAATCAGCGCTTTCATAGTTTTGCCGGGAAACTTTAAGGCAGGCTTCAAGAGTGTGAATACCCTCATCGCGGCCCCACATTGCAAAACGGGTAGCGCAGACAAATAGCGAAAAAATGCCCGGAACCGGACATGGCACCTGCTTTTTCAGTTCCCAGAGATCATGATAGAGTTCAGTGCAGCGGTTTACTTTTTCCGCTACGAGTCTGAGTTTTTCTTCTTTTAGCTTTTCTCCGGCCAGCTCTTCAAGCTCACCGATCATCTTAATATAATTGTTTTTAAAATAGTTAAAACCTCGTTCAGAGTTATCGGGCGGTTTTTCAAGGGCAATCTGGGGCAAGCCCAGGAGCAGCGAAACAAATTCGTGTGTTTTCGAATTAACATCACAGCTGCCAACACAGCCTGAAATGATGGCATCCGGTTCAAAGTCCATCCCGGAAAGCATCGACCCGAGATCTATTGTGTTGGCGGAACAAAGGTGGTCTGGCAGCCCTAAACCCATAGCCTGTTCCCAGTAACGCTCACCCTGGCCTTCAAGGGAAACAACCCCCAGGGTTGTTAGAACCTCGGTTGTTATTGGAACCAGGTTATCAAAGGCGTGTATAATCTCCGGGGGAAAGTTAAATGGGGCCAAAACGACTTTACGGCCCTGCTCCTTAGCTGCAGCGGTTTCATCGAGAGCTGCTGAAAGCATATGCAGGAAGGGCATGGAGGCCTGCTGGATGGCAGGTTTTAGCAGCGATTTCATGCTGTTGGCACTATCTTCCGGCAGAACCTTAATCAAACCGTCCAGTTCTTCTTCGCTGATATGGTTCGGCAGTTTCTTCAGGATGCTAAAAAGGGCATGGACCCTGCTGAAGAGACCGGCGGAATATGTTTTTTTTAATCCCGTTCTGTTATCCATTTGCTATCACCTCTTCAACTGTTCCAGGAAGGCCTGGACCCGTGTCTTCATTCGCCCAATATCAGCGCCTGCTCCATATTCTTTTTCCAGCAGCAGCACCGGCAAACCTTCTTTTTCCAGATCCATCTTCAATTTAACGTTTTCAATACCATGCAGATCACAGAATTTGTTGTGAAAAAGCACTGCTCCGTCAGCTTTTGACCTGGCGACAAGGTTTGAAATATAGTTTTTTCGTCCGGAGTAGCTCATAAACATACGCGGGCAGAGCAAATTATTCAGGTATATTTCCGATAACCGCCTAACCGGCTCGGTAGCTGCAGCTTCCCTCAGAAAAATACGGCCGCCAAAACAGAATGAATCGGCAACCATCAGCCCGCC